>JADMIO011418026.1_pt1 | contig 23108 bp, 22 predicted proteins | sample 8958161 | NCBI WGS metagenome assembly JADMIO01 (sample SAMN16585339, study PRJNA669376) | soil metagenome | isolation source: Crop rotation soil | place: USA: Cullars Rotation, Alabama | collected 2011 | reverse complement strand
CGACAACTTGTCCACGTGGAATTCTAAGCTTAGGATCCCAATGTGCTGGAAAGAGTTCGAGTGGTCGATCCACCAGACGACCCCCCAGATCCCGAGGGCGACGGCGAACAGCGAGCAGACGACGCCGAGCGCGAGCCCGATCCACTGGATCGGCTGCGGCCAGAACCCGGCGAGGACGCTCAGCGCCGTGCGCACGAGGCGGAGCGGCGAGTAGCGGGACTTGTCGGCCCGCGCGGCGTGACCGACGTCGACCTCGACGACGCTGGCGCCCGTGGAGAGGACGAGCGCCTTGGTGAACTTCTGCTTGCCGATCGCGTCCAAGACGGGCTCCACGGCGGTTCGTCTATAGGCGTTGAACGCGCATCCGAAGTCGGAGATGTCGACGCGCGTGAAGCGGCGGAGCATCCCGTTGATGAGCCGAGAGGGCAGCGTCCGGCCCCACGAGTCGCGCCGGGCGGCGCGGCGCCCGCTCGCGACGTCTGCCCCGGCCTCGACCGCGGCAATCAGCTTCGGCAAGTCCTCGGGCGGGTTCTGAAGGTCGCTGTCCATCGTCACGACGATGGCGCCGCGGGCGCGGGCAAGCCCCGCGTGCATGGCCGGGTGCTGCCCGAAATTGCGCTTCAGGCGGACCGCGCGGACGTGCGGATCGGCGGTGTGGAGCCTCTCAACGATGTCGAACGACCCATCGGTCGAGCCGTCGTCGACGAAGATCAGCTCGTAGTCGCGGTCGGCCAGGGCGTCCGTCGCGCGCCTGTGCAGCTCGTCGAGAGAAGCCGCCTCGTTGTAGACGGTGACGACCACGGACACTTCAGGCGTGGGAAGGGCTTCGAGCTGCAAAGGGCTCGCCATCTGCGCCGTAGTATGGATCCGCGAAGAAGTCCCTGCTCCTGTTGGGAATCCTTCTCCTCAGCGCGCCTCCAGCGCCGCTTCGCCGGCGACCGCCCGCTGCTTCCGGGGGATCAGCCACGCGGCGACCGAGCCGAGCGCGACGACGGCCGCGCCCACCCAGATCGCCGGCGTCAGCCCGTCGACGAACGCCTGGCCCGACTCGTAGCCGCCGGAGTGCGAGAACACGGTCGCGAGCACCGCGACTCCGAAGACGCCGCCGAGCTCGCGGATCGCGTTGTTGGCTCCGGACGCCTTCCCCTCCTCCTCGGGCTTCACGCTCGAGAGGACGACATTGGCGACGGGCGCGAAGAAGAGCGCCATGCCGACGCCGGAGAGAATGAAGGGAATCACGAACTGCGCGTACGGCGTCGTGGGCGAGCTGATCGCCGCCATCCACCCGAGCCCGACCGCCTGGAGCGCGAGGCCGGTGCCCATCAGTGGCCGGCCGCCGATCTTGTCGGAGAGCGCACCGGCGATCGGCGCGACGAAGATCGGCATCGCCGTCCACGGGAGGATCCGGAGGCCCGAGCCGAACGGCGAGTACCCCTGCACCGTCTGGAAGAACTGCGCGAGCAGGAAGATCGAGCCGAACATCCCGAAGAACATCAGCAGTGAGGCGACGTTCGTCAGCGTGAAGGTTCGGTTCTGGAAGAACCGCATCGGCAGCATCGGCGCGGTTGCACGAAGCTCCCAGAGCACGAACAGAGCGACGAAGATCGCGCCGATCGAGAGCGACGCGATGATCTCGGTGCTGCCCCAGCCCACGGTGCCACCGCGGACGAGGCCCCAGACGATGCCGAACAGGCCGACGCTCACCAGGCCGAGGCCGGGGAGGTCGAGGCTCTTGTCGGCCCCGTGGGTCTCGGCGAGTCGGCGCCACGCCAGCGGGATCAGCACGAGGCCGAGCGGAACGTTGATCCAGAAGATCCAGTGCCACGAGAGGCCGGAGACGACGGCTCCGCCGACCAGCGGGCCGAGCGCGACCGCGAGGCCGCCGATGCCGCCCCACGCGCCGAGGGCGACGCCGCGCCGCTCGGCCGGAACGGCCGCGGAGAGGATCGTCAGCGTCAGGGGCGCGATGATCGCGCCGCCCATGCCCTGGATCGCGCGCGCGGCGACGAGCACCTCGATCGTCGGCGCGAGCGCGGCCATTGCAGAGGCGAGTGTGAAGATGCCGAGGCCGATCGCGAACATGCGGCGCCGGCCGAAGCGGTCGCCGAGCGCAGCGCCGGTCAGGAGGAAGACGGCGAACGTGAGGGTGTAGGCGTTGACCGTCCACTCGAGGCCCTCGATCGACGCGTCCAGGTCCTCCCGGATCACCGGGAGCGCGGTCGTGACGACCAGGTTGTCGAGCGTGACCATCACGAGCGCGAGCGACGTGATCACGAACGTCCAGATCATCCGACTCTTGTCGGCGCCTCCCCTCATCGAACTCTCCTCCTTGCCCTTAGTAAGTGGTTACTCATCTCAGTGGCGAAAAAAGGGGCTAGTCGTCCATGCAGAAGCCGACGACCTTCTTGGCCCAGGAGTCGCGGGCGTCGATCACGCCCATCGAGGCGACGACGTTCATCAGCATCCCCTTCGCGAAGAAGCGGGAGAGCGTCTCGTCGTCGGCGCCGGTCAGCCGCTCGACCGTGTGGACGAGGTCGCCGAACCCGCGGCGGGCGACGGCGCAGATGTCCGCGTCCTCGCAGGCGGCGTAGATCTGCATCTGCGCGCGGAGCCGGTTCGGGTTGGAGCGGATCAGCTCCCCGTACGCCTCACCCATCGCGTGCATCGCCTCCTCACCGGTCAGCCCCTCGGCGGCCTGCTCGAACGTGGCACGGGTCTCCTCGAAGCACCGCTCGATCGAGGTGATCAGCAGCTCCTTCTTCGTGTGGAAGAGACGGAACAGGTACGGCTGCGAGATGCCGGCCTTGCGGGCGATCTCGTCGGTCGAGGCCATCAGGCCGTGCTCCGCGAAGACGTCGCGGGCGGCGTCGAGGACGTCCTCGCGGCGTTCCCCGGCGGACTTGCGGATCGTGGTGCTGCTCACGCGCTGTAAGTTATCACTCACTTACAACGGCCGTCAAGGCTTCGGCGACCCGGTCGAGCTCCGCGTCGGTGAGCCTCGTGTGCAGGGGCAGCGCCAGGCAGCGCTCGAAGCACGCGTCCGCGCCTGGGAAGGCCCCCTGGTCGCGGTAGGCGCTGAGGTGGTGCAGCGCATACGTGCCGATCTGGCACTGGATCCCCTGCTTCCTGAGCGCGGCCATCGCTTCGTCGCGACGATCGAGGCGGATCACGTACGCCTGCCAGCCGTGGCGGTCGCCCTCGTCGGCCCGCGGCAGCTCGACCGGGAGGTCGCGCAGCCGCTCGGCATAGCCCGCGGCGACGCGCTCGCGCGCGGCGAGCAGCTCCTCGAGCTTCGCCACCTGCGGGATGCCGATTGCGCAGAGGATGTCCGGGATCCGGTAGTTGAAGGCGCCGGCCGGCATGTCGTCATAGGCGTTCGACGGGCTCCAGCCGTGGTGGCGGAGCGAGCGGACGCGCTCGGCGAGCTCGGGATCGTTCGTCGTGACCGCGCCCCCCTCGCCGGTGGTGACGATCTTGCGGGGGTGGAAGCTGAGGCAGCCGGCGGCGCCGAGGCTGCCGCAGGCACGCCCGCGGTGACGCGCGCCGAGCGCGCCCGCCGCGTCCTCGATCAGGGGCAGGTCGGGCAGCTCCTCCAGGCGCATCGGCCGCCCGAACAGGTGGACGGGCATGATCGCCTTCGTTCTCGGAGTGGGCTTCACCTGCGCGGGGTCCATGTTGTTCGTCTCGGGATCGACGTCGACCAGCACCGGCGTCGCACCGGCGAGGGCGACGACGTTGGCGGTCGCCGGAAACGTGTACGCCGGGACGATCACCTCGTCGCCGGGACCGATCCCGAGCGCGAGCACCGCGACGTGCAGCGCCGCGGTCCCGGACGAGACGGCGATCGCGTGCTCGACCTCACACGCGGCGGCAAGTCCGGCCTCGAGCTCCGCGACCTTCGAACCCATGGTCAGCATCCCGCTCTCGAGCACCTCGGCCACCGCGGCCGCCTCCTCGGCGCCGGTGTCGGGCCAGGCTAGACGGATGACGGCGTCTTCGCCCGGTACCACGCGATCGTCTTCTCGAGGCCCTCGTCGAGCTCGACCTTCGACTCGAAGCCGAGCAGCGTGCGCGCCTTGTCCACGTTCGGGATGCGCAGCTCGACGTCCAGGTAGTGGATGGGCTGGAAGACGAGCTCGCCCGGAGCGCCGGAGATCAGCTTGATCCGGCGCGCGAGGTCGTAGATCGTCACGGCCGAGCGTGCGTTGCCGATGTTGAAGCTCTCGCCGACCGCGTTCGGGTGCTCGAGCGAGAGCAGGAGGCCCTCGACCATGTCGTCCACGTAGCACCAGGCGCGGATCTGGGAGCCGTCGCCGTGGATCGTCAGGTTCTCGCCCGCGAGCGCGGCCTCGATGAACGCCCGGATCGCGCCGCCGCCGATCTGGCCCGGCCCGTAGACGTTGAACGGGCGGACGGAGACGGTCGGCAGGCCGAACTCCTTGTGGTAGGCATGCGCCATGTGCTCGCCGGCGAGCTTGGAGACGGCGTACGTCCAGCGCGCCTCGCCGACCGTGCCCTGCGTGGTCGCACTGGTCTCGTCGACGCGAAACGCGTAGGTGCCGAAGACCTCGCTGGTCGAGAACTCGATCAGGCGCTCGACCGTGTCCTTTGTCGCGAGCGCGGCCTCGAGCACGTTGTAGGTGCCGATCATGTTCACGCGCATCGTGCGCACGGGGCTCTCGAGCACCGTGTCGACGCCGGCGATCGCCGCCGCGTGGACGATGTGGGTCATGCCGCGCGCGAGCTCGGTGACGGCCTCGAGGTCGAGAACGTCGCCCTGGACCATCGTGAAGTTGGGGTGGTCGGCCAGCTCGGTGCCGCTGAGCGCGTCGCGGTGGAGATTGTCCATCGCGACAATCTCGTTCGCGTCGACGAGCCGGCGGGCGAGCGTGGTGCCGATGAACCCGGCCCCGCCGGTGATGAGGATTCGCTTGCCTTCCAGCGCCATTTCTCGTGCGAGTCTAGTGTGAGGAGATGGTTGTCGCGGTGATCGCTTTGGCCCTCGCAGGGTCACCTGCAACCGACCTGCGCGTGACCGTCTGGCCGCAGGGGCGCACGGGTGCGAAGCGGGCCCTCACCGTGCACTGCCCGTCCTCGGCCGCCGCCTGCCGGCGCCTCGCCGCCGCGCCGGACGACCTGTTCGCACCGACGCCTCCGGATACGGCCTGCACCCAGGTCTACGGCGGGCCCGGCGAGGCGCTCGTCACCGGGACGTTCCGAGGCCGGAAGGTCTGGGCGCGTTTCGCCCGCCGCGACGGCTGTGCGATCGGGCGCTGGGACCGCGTCTCGTTCCTGTTTCCCAAGTAGCCTCTCCTCGACGTGAAGACGGTTCTCTTCGTCGGCGCGGGGCGCCATCAGCGGCGCGCGATCCTGCGCGCCAAGCAGCTCGGCCTGCGCGTGGTCGCGGTCGACCGCAACGCCGACGCGCCCGGTCTCCAGCACGCCGACGAAGCCGAGGTGGTCGACTTCGTCGACGTCGAAGGCGTGATCGAGGTGGCGCGGCGCTGGGGCATCGACGGCGCGCTGACCGTCTCCGCCGATCGTGCGGTGCCGATCGTCGCCGCGGTCGCCGAGGCGCTCGGTCTGCCGGGGATCGGCACGAAGACCGCGCACCTCATGACCCACAAGATCGCGATGCGCCGCCGGCTGTCCGAGGGCGGCGTTCCGCAGCCCCGGTTCGCCGCGGTCCGGGCGATGCGGGAGGCGGCGCCTGCCGCGGAGACGGTCGGGTTCCCGGCGGTGCTGAAGCCGGCGGACTCGGGCGGCCAGCGCGGGCTGTTCCTGCTCAAGTCGTTCGGCGACCTCGAGCGGCACCTGCATGCCTCGATCGCCGACTCCCCCACCGGCGAGGCGATCCTCGAGGAGTACACGGACGGGCTCGAGCTGAACGGCCTGGTGATCACGCGCGAGGGCGAGCCGTACCCACTGCTCCTGTCGGACCGCCTCCGTCCGCCCGGCGAGGGGTTCGGCGTCGGCTGGATCCACTCGTATCCGTCGAAGCTCTTCGGCGACGCGCTCGAGGAGGCGGAGCGGGTGGCCATGCGCGCGGTGCGGGTGCTCGGCCTCCAGAACGGGATCGCCTTCCCCCAGCTGATCGTCCGCGACGGCAAGGCGGTCGTCGTCGAGGTCGCGGCGCGGATCCCCGGCGGCCAGATGGCCGACCTCGCGTTCCACGCGCTCGGCGTCGACCTCGTCGAGATCGCGCTCAAGGTCGCTCTCGGGGAGGACGTGCCGGACGAGCTGGTCTACCCGCGGCACTCGCGTCCGACGGCGATCCGCTTCCTCACCGCGCGTCCCGGGCCCCTGCCGGTCGGCAAGGTCACGAAGGTGAGCGGCCTCGACCGCGTCCTGCGCGCGCCGGGCGTGGTCCAGGCGGACGTGTTCCTGCAGGAGGGCGAGACGATCCGGCCGGTGCGCCTCGACGGCGACCGGCGTGGCTACGTGATCGCCGTCGGGCAGACGAACGTCCAGGCCCTCGAGCGGGCGGAGGCCGCAGCCCGCCTCCTGTACGTCGAGACCGTATGAGCGTACGCTTGCGGGAGCTCATCAGGAGCGGAGGTGCCGGCTTGGCCGGCGCCGGAGCGGGGCGGATAGGGCAACCGAAGGTTGACCTATGAGCTGCTCGTTCGACCTCGACCACTACCGCGAGCTGGTGGAGGCGGCGAAGGCGGGGGGGTACGCGTTCGCGTTCTTCGACCGTGAGCCGCGGGCGGGCGAGGTGATCCTGCGCCACGACGTCGACCTGTCACTCGAGGCCGCGCTCCGGTTGGCGGAGCTCGAGAGCGCGGCCGAGGCGCCGTCGACGTACTTCCTGATGACGCGGTCGAACTTCTACAACCTGCGCTCCGAGTCCGGCGAACACGCGATCGCGCGGCTGCGGGAGCTCGGCCACCGGGTCGGGCTGCATGCCGTCTGGCCCCACGTCGACGACCACGACGAGCGGTTCGACCAGGTGCTCGCCTGGCACAACCCGGACCCCGAGTACATGCGCGAGCCCGTCGACGGGCTCGTCAACGTGATGGAGGCCCCCTGGGCCGACGTGTACCGGTCGGACTCGAACCAGCACTGGCGCCAGGGATGCCCGCACGAGGAACTCGCAGCAGGCGGGTTCGAGCGGCTCCAGCTGCTCACCCACCCCGAGATCTGGGCGTACCCGGGTGCGACGATGCGCGAGACGATGCTGGCGATGCTCGACGCCGACCGCGAGATGCGGCTCGAGTGGCTCGCGAACGACCGAATCGACCTCGCATGAGACCGCTGACCGTCCTCGTCTCCGCCTGCGGCGCGCCCGGCACCGCCGCCCTGATGCGCGCGCTGCGCGAGAACGGCGAGCGCGAGCTGCGGGTCGTCGGAACGGACATGGGCGACCTCGCGATCGGCCGCCATCTCGCCGATGCCTTCCACCGGGTGCCGGCCGGATCGGCCCCGGACTTCGCCGACGCGATGCTCGAGGTCTGTCGCGCGGAGAACGTCGACGCAATTCTCCCCCAGTCGTCCTTCGACCTGCTCGGTCTCGCCGAGACGAAGGAGCGCTTCGAGGGGATCGCCGTGCTGGTCTCGACGCCCGACGCGATCCACCGCTCGAACGACAAGGCCGAGACCTACGCGATGCTCGACCGCATCGGCGTGAAGGGCCCGGCGTGGCGCCGTGTCGCAGGCGGCGAGGCCGTCGCCGCCGCCGCGCGCGAGCTCGGCTACCCCGAGGTCGACGTCTGCATGAAGCCGGTCTTCTCGTCGGGGTCACGTGGCTTCCGCGTGCTCTCGGCCTCCGCCGACCGGCACGAGCAGCTGCTGAACAACCGCCCCGGTGTCGCTGAGAGCCTGCGGCTCGAGGATCTCGTCGACCTGCTCGGCGACGACGACACCGAGCTGCTCGTCATGGAGCTCGCGACCGGCACGGAGCGGACGATCGACGGGATCGCCGTCGAGGGCCGGATCGCGCTCGGCCACCCGAAGACGCGCGAGGCGATGCGCGCCGGGCTCGCGATGTACTTCGAGACGCTCGACGACCCGGGCCTGATGGACACGGCCCGCCGGATCATCGCCGAGCTCGAGCTCGACCACTTCTTCAACATCCAGCTCGTCGGCGAGCACGTGATCGAGATCAACCCGCGGATCTCGACCATCGTCTACCAGGAGGATCTGAACCTCCCGTATCTCGGGGTCAAGCATGCGCTCGGCGAGATCTCGGAGGAGGAGCTCGGCGCGTACGCGTCGAGGATCCGGCCGAGCCGGCGCGCGCTGCGCTTCTTCGACCAGGTCGAATGGGACACGGGTCAGGCTGAAGCCTGACCCTCAGAATGCGGACGTGGCCCTCCGCGTCACGCACTGCCCGGTGAACACGGCCGGGGTCCCGTGGCAGAACACCCTCGCCCTGCGCCGCCGGGGCGTCGACGCGAGGCTCGTCGTCTTCGAGCGCTACAAGCTCCATCCCGAGGCCGACGAGTACATCGACCGCGGCTCCGGGCTCGCCCGGCAGCAGGCCGCCCAGTGGCGCGCCTTCGCGCGGCTACTGCGCCACACGGACGTCTTCCACTTCTACTTCGGGCTGACGCTCGTGCCGAAATCCCTGCAATTCCGGCTGTTACGGGCGAAGCGGAAGACGTCGGTGATGCACTTCCTCGGCTCGGACATCCGCGGCAAGCCCCCGCAGGAGCTCGCCTGGGCGAAGGCGGCCGGCGCCAGGATCGTCGGCTCGTACGACGCGGTCCGCTGGGTGCCCGACGCCGACGTCGTCCCGCCCGGGATCGACCTGACCCAGTACACGCCGCGAATCCCCGGCGATCGCGAGCGTCCCGTCGTCGTGCACGCTCCGAGCAGCCGCAGGCGCAAGGGCACCGAGCACATCATCGCCGCCTGCGAGCAGCTCCCGGTCGATCTGCGGATCGTCGAGGGGCTCCACCACGACGAGGCGCGCAAGCTCTACGAGGATGCGGACATCGTCGTCGACCAGCTCAATGCCGGCTGGTACGGCCTCTTCGCGATCGAGTGCATGGCGCTCGGCAAGCCGGTCGTCACCTTCCTGCACGACGAGGCGGTCGAGCGGACGAACGAGGCGTTCGGAACGGAGGTGCCGATCGTCTCCGCGACCGCCGAGACGCTCGCCGGCCGGCTCCGCCCGCTGGTCGAGGACGCCGCGGAGCGCAGGCGCATCGGCGCCGCGAGCCGCGCCTACGTCGAGCACGTCCACGACATCGAGAAGGTCGCCGACCGCCTGCTCGACATCTACGCTCGCCTGTAGGGATATGGCCCTCGGCGCCCAGGTCAAGCGGCTCGGCAAGCACACCGCGGTCTACGGCCTCGGCGGGCTCGTCTCCCGCATCCTCGCCGTCCTCCTCCTTCCGCTCTACACGCACTACCTCGGGCCGGAGGGCTTCGGCAAGATCGAGACGGTCGTCGCGCTGACGACGGTGCTCGTGATCGTCCTCCGGATGGGCATCTCGAGCGCCTTCTTCCGCTTCTACTTCGACACGAAGGACGAGGCGCACCGGAGGCTCGTCGTCCGCACGTCGTTCTGGTTCACGATGGTGATGGCGACCGCCGGGCTCGTCGCCGGCTGGATCTTCGCCACCCAGATCGCCCACGGGCTGAAGCTCGGCGACGACCCGTGGCTCGTCCGCGCCGCCTTCGTGGGCCTCTGGGCGCAGATGAACTACGAGCAGCTCACCTCGCTCTTCCGGGTGGAAGAGCGCTCGGCCCAGTTCGTGGCCGCGAGCGTCGCGAACGTCCTGATCACCGTCGGCATGACCGTGCTGCTCGTCGTCGGCCTGCACAAGGGGGCGACCGGCGCCGTCGTCGGGAACTTCATCGGGACGCTCTGCGTCTACATCGTCCTGCTTGCCTACCGCCGCTACCAGCTCGGGCTCGAGTTCTCGCGCGACCTGCTCCGGCAGATGAACAAGTTCGGGATGCCGCTCGTGCCGTCCGCCCTCGCCCTCTGGGCGATCAACTTCATCGACCGGCTGTTCATCGCGCAGTACAAAGGCCAGGCCGAGGTCGGCGTCTACTCGGTCGCCGTGCGCATCTCGTCGGCGATCGTCTTCCTGATGATCGCGTTCCGCCTCGCCTGGCCGGCGTTCGCGTACTCGATCGACGACGACCGCGAGGCGAAGCGGACCTACGCGTTCGTGCTGACGTACCTGCTCTTCGTCTGCTCGTGGGTATCCGTTGCGCTCGGCGTGCTCGCGCCCTGGCTCGTCGAGCTGCTGACGAGCGGGCCCGGCTTCGACCGCGCGGCCGACGCAGTCGGGCTGCTCGCGTTCGCGGGGACCGCGTATGCGGGCTACACGGTGGTCGCGATCGGCATCGGCCGCGCACGCCAGACGCAGTTCAACTGGATCGTCTCGTTCATCGGCGCGGGGGTGTGCGTCGGCCTGAACTTCTGGCTGATCCCCGCGTACGGGATGATGGGCGCCGCCGTCTCGACACTCGTCGCGTACGTCGTGCTCTTCCTGGGGATGGTGATCAACGCGAACCGCGTGTACCCGGTCGCGTACCAGTGGCGTCGCGTGGCGCTGCTTGTCGGCGTCGCGGTCGGGCTGACGGTCGCCGGGAGCGTCCCGGACATCCCGCTCGGGGTGGCGATCCTGATCGCGCTCGTCTACCCGCTCGTGTTGCTACCGCTGGGCTTCTACCTGCCCGCCGAGCGCAGCCGCCTCCGCCGCCTCGTCCGCGCCTCCGCCTGAGCGGCGGACGACCGAGCTGCCGAGCACCAGCACGTCCATCCTCGTCTTCAGGAACGTGTCGATCGCATGCTCGGGCGTCATCACGATCGGCTCGTTCTCGTTGAACGACGTGTTCAGCAGGATGGGAACGCCCGTCTGCCGGGCGAACTCCTCGATCAGCCGGTGGTACCGGGGGCTCGCCTCCCGCGTCACCATCTGCACCCGGCCGGTGTCGTCGACGTGGTTGACGGCCGGGATCAGCTCGCGCTTCTCGGGACGGGTCTTGTAGACGAGCACCATGTACGGCGAGGTGTAGTCCTGCTCGAACCACTCGCCTGTCTCCTCGGCGAGGACGGAGGGGGCGAACGGCCGGAACGGCTCGCGGTGCTTGATCCGCGCGTTGAGGATGTCCTTCATGTCCGGGCGCCGCGGGTCGGCGACGATCGAGCGGTTGCCGAGTGCTCTCGGCCCGAACTCCATACGCCCCTGGAACCAGCCGACCACGTCGCCCGCCGCGATCCGCTCGGCCACGAACGAGACGAGCGCGTCCTCGTCGAGCCGCTCAGCATCGAGCCCGGCCGCCGCCAGCGCCGCCGCGCACTCGTCCTCGCCGTACTCCGGCCCCCAGTAGGCGTGCCCCATCTCGAAGCCGCGCCCGCGCCCGAGGCCCTGGTGCCACACGTGGTAGGCGGCCCCGACCGCGATTCCCGAGTCGCCGGCGGCCGGTTGGACGAAGACCTCGTCGAATGCGGTCTCGGGGCGAATGCGCCCGTTCGCAACCGCGTTCAGAGCGACTCCGCCGGCGAGGCAGATGTTGCGGCTGCCGGTTCGGGCCGCCGCGGTGCAGACGAGGTGGAGATAGACCTCCTCGAGGCGCGCCTGGAGCGACGCGGCGACGTCCTCGTGCAGCGCCGTCAGGGGCTCACCCTTCTGGCGCGCCGGCCCGAAGACCTCCTCCAGCCGCTCGGAGAAGAGGAGGCCGACCGACGGCGTCCCCTCGTCCCAGCTCATGTCGACGCCCTCCTTCTGGTGCCGGAAGAACTCGAGCCCGAGCTCGAACAGGTCGCCCTTCTCGACCACGACCGAGCGCATCTCCTCCAGGAAGCGCGGCGTCCCGTACGGCGCCAGGCCCATCACCTTGCCCTCGTCGCCGTAGCTCGGGAATCCGAGCCACTGCGTGACCGCCGTGTAGAAGATCCCGAGCGAATGCGGGAACAGGACGCGCTCCAGGACATCGAACGAGGCGCCCTGCCCGTGGGCGAGCATCGTCGAGGCGAAGTCGCCGAAGCCGTCGAGGGTCAGGACCGCAGCCTCCTCGAAGGGTGAGACGAAGAACGCGGAGGCGACGTGCGCCTGGTGGTGCTCGACGTTGTGCATCTCGGCGCGCAGCTCTGCCCCCAGCGCGTCCTGGAGCGCGCCCTTCACGTCCTGCACCTTCGCAGCGTTCTGGAGGCGCGCCTTCACGTAGCTCGGGCTGGTGCCCTTCAGGAGCGTCCGGACGATCTTCGCGCCGAGGTTCGCACGCGGGTCTCTGCCGATCGCGACGTGGTCGATGTCGCCCGCCGTGAGACCGCCTTCTGCCAGGCACCACGCCGCGGCCTGCTCTGGGAAGCCCGCGCAGTGCTTGACGCGGTTGAACCGCTCCTCCTCCGCCGCGCAGACGAGCTCGCCGTCGACGACGAGCGCCGCCGCCGCGTCGCCGTGGTACGCATTCAGTCCGAGGATCGCCGTCAAGACGAGGATTTTAGTTGCGTCTCAGCCTTCTCTCAGCGGCCTCTCAGGGTTCTCAGCTTCCCTGACCAGGTACAACCCGAAAGGACCAACGAGAGATGACTCGCATTCTTGCCATTACCGCCGCAGTTCTCGCCGCCATCGCGGTCGGGGTCGCCGGCTACGCCGCCTTCAAAGACAACGGCTCCAAGACCGTCGTCCGCCAGGTGACCGTGTCCGGCGGGACGCCGACGTCGACGACGACGGCGGTCAGCGCGGTGACCAACGTCTACAACTCCGCGTACCGCGGCGTCGTCGAGATCACGGTGAACCAGACCTCGCAGTACGGCGAGCAGGGCACCGCACAGGGCTCCGGCTTCGTCTACGACGGCGCGGGCCACATCGTCACGAACGAGCACGTCGTCGAGGGCGGGACGACCATGTCGGTGCGCTTCTGGAACGGCGCGCGCTACAGCGCGACGCTCGTCGGCACCGACCCGTCCACCGATCTCGCCGTGATCAAGGTGAATGCCCCCGCGTCGATCCTGCATCCGCTGCAGGTCGGCACCTCGAGCAGCGTGCAGGTCGGCGAGCCGGTCGTCGCGATCGGCAGCCCCTACGGGCTCGAGGAGACGGTCACGTCCGGGATCGTCAGCGCGCTCCATCGCCAGATGACGGCGCCGAACAACTTCACGATCCCCGACTCGATCCAGACCGACGCCGCGATCAACCACGGCAACTCGGGCGGGCCGCTGCTCGACCTGAACGCCCGCGTGATCGGCGTCAACGCCCAGATCAAGAGCGAGACCGGCGAGAACACCGGCGTCGGCTTCGCGATCCCGTCGGACACCGTGCGCTCGATCGTCTCCCGGCTCGCGAGCGGCGGCGTCGTCAAGCACGCGTACCTCGGGGTCAGCATCGGGAACTCGTCGAACGGCCAGGGCGTCGTCCTGAACGAGGTTCGGCCGGGCACCCCGGCCGCGAAGGCGGGCCTTCAGGCCGGAGACGTGGTCACCAGGATCGACGGCACGTCCGTCACCGACTACGTCGCCCTCGGCGAGGCGATCGACGCCAAGCAGCCCGGCGACAAGGTCACCCTGACCTACGAGCGCAACGGGGCAAGCCACACCGCCACCGTCACGCTGGCGACCCGGCCGAGCTAGCTCCTGGGCGCATCCTCAGCAGAAGCGGCCCCGTCCGGGGCCGCTTTGCGCTGCCTGCGCTTCTCCTTCTGCTCGACCGCCTGGCGCTTCGCGTCCCCGTACGACTTGCGGATCAGCTCGGACCCGCCCCTCCAGCCGAACACCCAGCACACGAGCGCAAGTGCGAACAGCACGTTGAAGGCGGTGGTGATCAGCTGCTGGCCGACGGAGTAGGCAGTCGCGGTCGTCGAGTCGGTGTAGCCCTCGAGCGCGAACGCGTTGAACGCCTGGTTGATCCCGACCCCGCCCGGGGTCAGGGAGAGGATGTTCGCGAGCTGGTTCGACCCCAGCACCGACATCACCGAGCCGAAGGAGACGGGGATCCCGTACGCGGCCAGGAAGACGACGATCACGAGCACCTTCGCGGCGTAGCCGCCGATCTGGGGGAGGAGCACCCACTTCGAGTAGGCGCGGAGGTCGCCGAGGATCGCCGCGCCGTCCTTCGCCTTCGCCCACATCTTGGTGACCCATCCCCAGAAGAGCCGGCAGAGGACGACGATCAGGAAGCCTGCGCCGACGACGATGATCGCCGTCAGGACCCCGTTGCCGCTGATCGCGTCTCTGATCCCGCCGAACTGGAAGTCGAACGAGCCGCCGATCTGCGAGAAGAGCCAGATGTAGATCAGCGCCCCGATCACGACGTAGAAGATCTTGTGGACGAGGTACCCGGCCAGCACGCCCGGGAAGGTCGCCGACTCGATGATCGCCACGTACATCAGCAGCGTGACGAGCGTCCCGATGTTCGCCGGCAGGAAGTTGTTGAGAGCGACGCCGGCCGCGTAGGAGGCGAGCACCGGCATGAACGTCACCCGGCCCCGGTAGGCGTAGCGGAGGACGCCGTACCAGGCGAGCGCGGTCAGAGTCGTCTGCGCAAACTGGAACAGGCAGCCCAGCACGACGTAGCCGAACGAGATCGAGGTGACGACGTCCCACAGGTCGGTCAGCCAGCCCCAGACGTCCACGCCGGCGACCCGGAGGAGCGCGAGCAGGACGACGAGCGCGACGACCCACGTGACCATCCGCAGGATGCGCCGCCGCTTCGAGGGCTGCTCCGGGACGGGCATGGCAGGACTCGCCGTCGCGCTCACGACGAAAGTCTCCACCCCTGGGACGCCGGCTGCAATCGTCCGGTCGGGGGTATCCGCCGATCACGAACGCTGATCGACCGTGCGCGAATTGCGCTCGCCCGCGGGCGCCGCGGCGGCCTACCCTCCGCCGATGGGAAGTCCGGCGGATTTCGACTTCTGGCTCGGCACCTGGCGCGCCCGGTGGGGCGAGGACGGCGCCCACGGGACGAACACGATCACGAAGGAGTACGGCGGCAAGGTCGTCTACGAGCGCTTCGACGGCCGGCCCGGCGCCGACTTCGCCGGCATGAGCGTCTCGGTGTACGACGAGCGCGACGACCGCTGGTACCAGACGTGGGTGGACGACGCCGGCAACCACTTCGAGCTCACCGGCCGGTTCGAGGAGGGCGAGATGACGCTCTTCTGCCGCGACGAGTACCGCATGCGGTTCTTCGACATCGGCCCCGGCTCGTTCGAATGGACGTGGGAGCGGCGCGCCGGCGTCGGCTGGGAGCTCGCCTGGGCGATCTCGTACTCGCGCGCCGAGGAGTAGGGGGTTTCACCATCGCGGTCCCTGCAAACACCCTGGTGAGCAATCAGGGCGTAAAGGGGGTCAGCGATGAAGGCACGGGGCAACAGCGGTTGGAGGTCATCCGCAGCGAGGCTGGCGGGGGCCGTCATGGCGGTCGCCGTCCTGGCGGCGCTCGGTCTCGGGGCCGCGCGGATCGGGACGGGGTCGGCTGCGGTGCAGCAGACCACGACAGGCACCACCGACAGCACGACCGCCTCGACGACCACGTCGACGAGCAGCAGCACCACAACCACCACGGCCACGACGACGACCACCTCCAGCACGACGGTTGCGCAGCCGTCGAGCTCGTCGCCGCCGGTGATCTCCGGCCAGGCCGTCGTCGGTCAGACGCTCACCGCGTCCACGGGCACCTGGCAGGGCAGTCCCACCTTCACCTACCAGTGGCTTCGCTGCGACCCGAACGGCGGAAGCTGCGCCGCGATTCTCGGCGCAAACCAGCCGACCTACACGCTCACCTCTGCGGATGCAGGCACGACCATCCGTGTGCAGGTCACCGGGACGAACGCCGGCGGGTCGGCCACGGATACCTCAGTGCCGACCGCGATCGTCCAGGCGGCCCCAACGACGACGACCACGAGGACGACGACCACCACGACGACGACGCCGACGACGACCACATCCGGCAACGCCACCGGATTGATCGACCTCGGTAACGGCGTCAAGTCGATCCCGGTCTCGAGCGTTTCCCTGCCCGACCGCTTGACCGCCAGCCGGATCCGGTGGAGCCCATCGTCGATCGTCTCCCGCGAGACGCCCGTGACCGTCCAGGTGCAGGTCGTGGACAGCAACGGGTTCGTCGTCCGGAACGCGCTCGTCTACGCCACCGGAGTCCCGTTCCACCGGCTGTCGCAGCCGCCCGAGGCGGTGACGAACACCCAGGGGTGGGCGACGCTGACCTTCCAGATCCTCCCATCGTTCTCGCTGCGGCGGGGGAACCTGATCGTGCTGTTCGTGCGCGCGCGCAAGCCCGGTGAGTCCGCGCTCGCCGGCGTCTCGACCAGAAGGCTGGTGGCGCTCCGGATCGGGTAGGCGGCTACTTCTTGGGAGTGGTGATCGTGCGGCTCGCGCTGACATGGCCGCATGCGTTGTCCACCGCGACCGTGACGAGGTACCGCTTGCCAGGCCCCAGTCGCGGGACAACGGTGCCGGACGCACCCGGCGCGGCGAGAGCACGAACGACATCGACCCGTGTTCCGCGCACGGTGACTTCGACCGTGCCGATCCCGTCGCTCGCGACCGCGTAGCCGATGACTGCACTCCGCGGCCGAACCGCCGTCACCTGGAACGACGTGATGGACGGCGGTCCGCTGCAGTCGGTTGCCCGGAGCGTGGTGAACGAGACCTGCTGCGAGGACGTTCCGCACGTGTTCGAAGCCGTTACGGTCACGGTGTAGCTCAGGCCAGGGCTCAATCCGGAGAGCGTGACCTGCGTGGTCCCGCCGTTCGCGGGGAACGAGGCCGGCACGTCGATCGACCCGATGACCGCATGCGCGGTGGACGGAACCGGAGAGCTGACGGCGTAGGTGAGCACCGCGCCGCTCAGATCGACCGACCCGACGGATGCCTGAATCGCAGGCGCCGACGTGCAGCGCGGCTCGTTCGGCATGCGGATGTCGATCAGCGCGTCGGTATCCCCGCAGCCCGAGTAGACACGGAGCATCCCGCGAATGTGGGTGTTGGACGGGAGACCGGCGATCGGCACGTTGATGCTGGTGCCGCCGGCGCCGAACGACCCCGACGTCTTCGGCCCGTCCGGCGAGTAGATGTCGATCGCCCAGGTGCCGCCCTCGGTCGACACGATGTCGGCCGTGACGATCGCAGTCGTCGGACTGGTCACCGTTGCGCTGAAGTTCTCGATCGAGGGCCGGTCGCAGCCCGCCGTCGCGGCCGACGGGGCGCCGGTCCGGCCAAAGCCGGCGTACAACGCCACGACGGCAACAGCGACCAGCATGACCCCCCGGAACATTCGCAGCCTGTCTACTACTATCAGTCCACGACCCGGTACACCTGGAACACCTCGGCGTACTCGCGGTTGACGTTGATCCCGTGGGTGCGCGCGACGTTCCACATGTACTCGGGGTCCGCGTAGCGGCGGTGCTGCTGCGACGCGTACTTCGCGAGCGCGGCGGCCTTCTGCTCCAGATGCCGCTTCTCGAGGGCCGAGTACCACTGGTAGGCGAAATCGAAGTTGTTCCAGGGGATCTCGTAGCCCAGGATGGTCGTGCGCTTGAAGGCGCGCAGCCCCTCGGCGGCGATCACCTGGTGGTCCTGGTGCACGTCGTGGAGGGACGGCTGGAACACCGCGTCCGGCCGCCACTCCTCCCAGAGCGTGACGAGCAGCTCGAGGATGTCCTGGCGCCGCTCCGGGAACGTCCGCACCTCGAAGTCGTGGACGGTCAGGTTCGCCTCCGCGATCCCGAGCTCCGCGGTCGCCTCGCGCACCTCGCGGGCGAGCGTGTCCGGGGCGAACCCGTCGGGCAGCGAGCGGGTGGCGATCGAGAACGCGACGTACCGAACCTCGGCGCCGCCCTCGACCAGGCGCGCCATGGTTCCGCCGCAGCCGAACTCACCGTCGTCGGTGTGCGGCGCGAGGACGAGCACCCGCTGCCAGGACTCGATCACACCGAGACCTTAGCCGGGGGCGGTACAGGCTCTTCTGCGGGCGGCGCGGGCCGTGGGATCGGCGGGCGCAGCGGCAGCCGGGCGCACAGCGCGGTCAGCCCGAGCAGCCCCCAGAACGTCGGATCCTCGAACAGGGCGTTGTAGAAGAGAGCGTGAACACCGATCGCGGAGACCGCCGCCGCGATCGCGAGGCACGATCGCCCCTTGAACGCCGAGCCTGCCCGGCGAAGCGTGGTGAAGATCACCTGGAACATCAGCCAGCCGAGCAGGAGCAGCCCGGGCACGCCGGTCTCGGCCGCGACCGTCACCGCCGTGTTGTGGGACGCAGCCTTCTTCGGCTCCTTGCCGCGGAGGTGCACGCGATCGGCGTAGGCGCGCTTGAAGCCGCCGATTCCCACGCCGAGCACGGGGTGGTACTCGGCGATCCGCAGGCCCTGGGTGACGAGCTTCGCGCGGCCGGATGACGCCTTGTTCAGACCGGACCCCGACTCGCGCAGCAGCGAGTGGCGGATGTGCGGCGTGCTGACTGCGACCGCGGCGATCAGCGCGGCCGCGATCGCGAGGGCAACCGCGGCCCGCCAGCGCCAGCGGAAGCCGGCGACGACGGCCGTCCCGAGCATGAGCGCGGCGAAGCTCGACTGGGAGAAGGAGAAGAGGAGACCCGGCCAGATCAGGACGACCGCGGCGGCCGAGCCGTACGCGACCCGGCGGTCGCGGTCGTAGAGCGCCATCACGAGCGCCGCGAGGATCGCGACGACGAGGAACCGCCCGTACACGGACGGGTCGTAGAAGACCGAGTTGACGCGGTAGAACGGCGCGTAGGCGTTGCCGACGATCACCTTCGGGTTCCAGAACACGTCGCGGGTCGCGTACTGGTACACGCCGATCCCGGCGAACGCGATCGCCATGCCGACCAGCTCCACGTAGATGAAGGACAGCCAGCGCCGGTTCCACGCGAGCCGCGAGAGCGAGACGGCGAGGAGCCCGAACGGCAGCCAGAAGAACAGGAGCGCGATCGCGCCCTCGTGCAGGTCCTTCGTCCAGACGAGCGACAGGCCGGTCCACGCGATCAGGAGGCCGAGTGGCCAGGAGAGCGGCCCGAGCTCGCGGGTGCGAGAGTCGCCGCGGATCAGCTCCCAGCCGAGCAGCGCGGCCGCGCCGGCGACGACGGCGTAGAGCGGCAGGAGCAGGTTGGCGTCGGTTACGCCGACGTGGACCGGGATGCGCGCGGGCACACACGCCAGCGTTCCGACCGCGACGAGCCACGGCCAGCGCGCGAAGAGCCAAGCGATCGCGACCGCGCCGAGCACGCCGACGACCGCCGCGACGGCGTAGACCTTTGTGTGCCCGTGCGGGGCGAGGTACTTCGCGAGCGTGGCGCAGCCGAGGATCCACCCGGCCAGGCCGACGATGCGCAGCTCGCGCCGCGGCGCGAGCACGACGAGCGCGAGTCCGACCGCCGCGACGGGGCCTGCCGCGTGCGCGGCGGTATTCACCGCTTCTCCACGACGACGATCGCGCGGTCGGCGTGCGAACCGAGCGTGACCAGGAGCGGGTAGCTCTTCGCCTTCTTCGGCGCGCGCAGGACGAGCAGGCCCGGCTTGCCGATTCCGCTCCCGCCCGCGAACCGCCACTGGTAGGGCCCGTCGGCGGAGACGCGGACGCCGAAGCGCGTCCGGGCCTTGGCGTGGATCACCGGCCTCGCGAGCTCGACGTACCGCACCTCGACGCGAGCCGAAGCCGCCGGTCCGACGTTCCCGGCGATGTCCTGCGCCGCGACGGTGATCACGTGCGGGCCGCGGGGCGCGACCTTGCCGTCGACCTTGCCGTTCCAGCCGATCGACCCTTCCGGCTTCTGGCCGCGCGTGAAGATCTGCCGCTTTCCGTCCACGAACAGGATCGCGTGTCCCCGCTCGGAGAGCTTGTAGAGCAGTGTGATCCGATCCGCTCTGCCGTCGCCGTCGGGGGAGATCGTGAGCGGCAGCGCGCGCTTCCCCGGCGCGGAGAGGCTGAGCACGCGCGGCGCGGTCGTGTCGACCCGCATGTCGTTCGGCAGGTCGATCGTGCGGTGCTGGTCGGTGAGGTGCACGCGCGGCTTGTAGTCGCCCTGGGCGACGAAGCTGCCGGCGTCGTCGCGACCGTTCCAGGTGTAGCTCACCTTTCCGCGGCGCAGACGCTCTCCGGCGACCAGGGTGCGCACGACATTCCCGTTGCCGTCGACGATCTCGAGCCGGACCCGGTCCGGCTTCCGCAGCTTGAACTGGATCACCGCCACCCGAGTCGGGCAGTCGCAGGTCGGAGAGAACACCTTGGCGATCCGCGGCGCGAGGATCGGGCTCGGCTCGATCTTCAACCCCTGCGTGACCGCAAAGGCGGCCGCCGTTCCGCCCAGCAGCACGACGACGAGCAGGGTCGACAGGAAGCGGGGCACGGCCCGCAAATGCTACGGGTGCAGGGTTTCCGGCACCGCGACTACCAGCTTTTCGCCCCGCGCCCGCACCAGGCGCCACTGGTAGAGGAGCGCCCCCAGCCCGACCGCCACCGACACGCCGATCGCGATCGCGAGATACACGTTCGGCACCTGGACGAGCTTGAGCCCGCTGATCGCGAGAACGTCCGCGAGCGCGAGCCGCAGCCACGCCTCCGGGATCCGCACTGAGAAGTGGCTTCCGAGCAGGATGCCGGGGATCGAGCCGATCAGCAGCCAGCCGACGACGTGGAAGTCGACGTTGCCGGCGATGAAGTGCCCGAAGCCCGCGACATAAAGCAGCGCGGCCGCGTGCAGTATGTCCGTGCCGACCACCTTGTGCGCGCTGAGCGAGAAGACGAACAGCATCGTCAGGCCGAAGAACGTCCCGCTCCCGACCGAGGTCAGGCCGACGATGAACCCGCCGACGATGCCGATCGAGACCGCCGCGATCCGGTCCCGGGTGGTCATGTCGAACCGATCGCTCCGGCCGACCATCGTCTTGCCGAGGAAGCTCTTCAGCACCAGGCCCGTGGCCCCGAAGAGAAGGGCGGCCCCGAGGATGTACCCCATCTTCTCCGTCGCCCCGGAGCCGTAGTGATGCTTGAGCTGCGTCGCCACGTACACCCCCAGCAGCGAGAACGGCGCGCTCCCCATGAACATCCAGCCGGAGAGCTTGTGGTGCACCGTGCCGAGCTGCCGGTGCCGGAACGCTCCGACGGTCTTGAAGATCGCACCGTGGGCGATGTCCGTCCCCACCGCGAGGGTCGGGTTGAACCCGAAGATGATGACCAGGATGGGCGTCATCAGCGACCCGCCGCCCATCCCGGTCATCCCCACGAGCGTCCCGATCAGCAACCCGGTGAGGACGAACTGCCAGGACATCTAGTTCCTGTACGCCTCGATCAGCACCTTTGCGACCTCGGGCCGCGAGAACTCGACCGGCGGCACCTCGCCGGCCCCGAGCATCTCGCGCACCTTCGTCCCTGACAGGAAGACGTGGTCCTCCGACGGGTGCGGGCACGTCTTCGCCGACGCCATCGAGCCGCACGTGTTGCACCAGAACGTGTGCTCGAAGAACATCGGCTCGATGTCGAGCTCGTGCGGCTCGAACTCGTCGAAGATCAGCTGCGCGTCGTAGGTGCCGTAGTACGAGCCGACACCCGCGTGGTCGCGGCCGACGATGAAGTGCGAGCAGCCGTAGTTCTTGCGGCAGATCGCGTGCCAGATCGCCTCGCGCGGGCCGGCGTAGCGCATCGCCGCCGGGAAGGCGGAGACGAGCACCCGGTCGGCCGGGTAGTAGTTCGAGACGAGGACGTCGTAGCACGCGACGCGCGTGGCGGCCGGCACGTCGTCGCCCTTGGTGTCGCCGACGAGCGGGTGGATCAGCAGGCCGTCGACCGTCTCAAGCGCGACCTTGGTCAGGTATTCGTGCGCGCGGTGGATCGGGTTCCGCGTCTGGAAGCCGACGACGCGCTTCCAGCCGCGCTCGGCGAAGATCCGGCGCGTGTCGGCCGGGTCCCACGCGAGCTCGGGGAACTGCGGCGTCGACCGCTCGAAGACCGTCACCTTGCCGGCGAGGTACATCTGCTTCTGGGCGTAGAGCCGCGCGACGCCGGGATGCTCCTCGTCGGTCGTGCGGTAGGCGAGCTCGGCCTCGCGCTCCTTGTCGTAGTCGAACGTCCCCTCGACGTCGAGCACGGCGACGAGCTTGCCGCTCTCGTCCGCGAGCGCGACGCGGTCGCCCACGGGCGGGCCGTCGACCGCGAGGCAGACCGGCAGCGACCAGGGCAGGCCGTTCGCGAGGCGCATGTTCTCGAGCACCGACTCGTAGTCGGCCTGGTTCATGAAGCCCTCGAGCGGCGAGAGCGCGCCGGAGGCGATCATGTCGAGGTCGGAGAGCTCCCGTGAGGTGAGCTGGATCACCTTGAGGTCGGCGATGTCGTCCGGCGCGGCGCCGGTTCGGTCGACGAGCGTGCCGCCGTGAGGCTTGATCAGGCTGTCGGTGGCGACCGCGCTCATGCGGTCACCGCGGCGGGGACGAGCCCCAGCTCCTCGAGCTTCGCGATGACGACCTGGGCCGACTCCTCGGGCGTCTTGCCCTCGGTCTCGACGACGATGTCCGCGTTCTCGGGCGCCTCGTAGGGGTCGTCGACGCCGGTGAAACCCTTGATCTCGCCTGCGAGCGCCTTCTTGTAGAGGCCGTTGGTGTCGCGCTCGATGCACTCCTCGAGCGACGTGGCGACGAACACCTCGACGAACGCGCCGTACTGCTCGACCATCTCGCGCGCCTTGGCCCGCGTGTCGGCGTACGGGGAGATCGCTGCCGCAATCACGGCGCCGCCCTGGCGCGTGAGGCGCGAGGCGACCCAGCCGATCCGCTCGATGTTGGTGTCCCGGTCCTCCTTCGAGAAGCCGAGGCCCTTCGAGAGGTGGGTGCGGACGGTGTCGCCGTCCAGGTACTCGACGACCAGGCCGCGCTTGTCGAGCTCGGGCCCGACCACGTGCGCGATCGTCGACTTGCCCGACCCGGAGAGGCCGGTGAACCACAGGGTGAAGCCGCCCTCGCGCACCCGGTCTGACTCGGGGTGCTCGTGGGCGTGGATGTTGTCGCTCATGTCGCTCCTTGCGTATCGGCGTGGATGCCGCACTCGAGCTTGTCGGAGCCGGCCCAGCGGCCTGCGCGCTCCTCCTGATCCGGGGTCGTCGGCCGGGTGCAGGGAATGCACCCCTTTCCAGCACAGTGGGATCCGAAGCTTGGAATTCACGTGACTTGAAGTCGCG
>JADMIO011070325.1_pt1 | contig 23108 bp, 19 predicted proteins | sample 8958161 | NCBI WGS metagenome assembly JADMIO01 (sample SAMN16585339, study PRJNA669376) | soil metagenome | isolation source: Crop rotation soil | place: USA: Cullars Rotation, Alabama | collected 2011 | reverse complement strand
GGCGACGCGAGCCGCCAGGCCGCCCGCCGCCGACGCGGCGGTATTCAGAAAATCGCGGCGGCTCACAGCAGTCATTGCGCCCTACTTATCGCTCACGGATTGCCGATCGAGGCCGTAGTGGGCGCCGTTGACGGTCCGATGCGACAAGTACATCCAGCGCCCGTCGCGTTTCGCGTACACCTTTTCGTACCACACCGAAAACCACGCGCGGCCAGGGGGCGAGCTCGGGATATGGCCGACGTATCGTCCATACGTGATCGCGACATCGCCGTGCATCTCGATCTTCACCGAATCGAAATCGTGCGCCTCGTACGACTTTGCGGCGATGCGTTTCATGAAGCTCGCCTTGTCGTCGACGAGCGCCGGCCGGCCGCCCCTGGTCCATGCGTCGCCGTGGATCATCACGAAATCCGGCGACGTGACGCGGTCGAAGTACGCCGCGTCGCCGCGCACGATGGCGGCGCCGATGCTGCGCTCGAGCGCGAGCACCTCTTCGGCCGCCGATTGATCGGAGGCGCCCGCCACGACGCCAGCCGCCTGGGGCGCGCGCCGTGCCTGCCGCGCTTGCGCCGCGAGGCCGGCCGAAGTCACGAGCAGCAGCGCCAGCACCAATCGTCGCGGCATGGAGTCCTCCGTGCAAAGGCGAATGCCTGTCTACTTGTCCTGAACGGATTTGCGATCCGGCCCGAAGGTCGGGCCGTGCACGGTGCGATGCGACAGGTAAATCCAGCGGCCGTCCTTCTTCGCGTAGACGCGCTCGTACCAGACGGAGAACCAGGCTTCCGCCGGCTTGTTCCCCGGCATGTGGGCGAGATAGCGGCCATAGGTGATCGCGATGTCGCCGTGCATCTCGGCCTTCACCGAGTCGAAGTCGAGCACGTCGTAGGCCCTGGCGGTCACCCGCTTCAGCATGCTCTCTTTCGTATCGGTCGATCGCGGCTGCCCGCCGTTGGTCCAGCCGTCGCCGTGCACCATCGAGAAATCAGCCGCGGTGACGCGGTCGACGTAGGCCGTGTCGCCGCGGACGACGGCGTCGGCGATCGTCTGATCGAGCGCGAGCACGTCGGCCGGCGGCTGTTCCTTCGCCAGGTGAACGAGCCCCGGCGTCGCGGCGCGCTGACCGTGCACCGCCGTGGCCCCCGTGAACGCCGCGACGAGGACGGACGCAGCCGCCGCCAGCAGGATCAGCCTGAATCGCATGTCGAGCCTCCGATCGCACGACATGATATTCCCTTCCCACCTTCCCTTTCTGCAATCCTGCAATCCTGCAATCCTGCAATTCTGCGATCACCCCAAGGCCGGCGCACAGTTAGAATGCCGCCTGTAGGGGGCGCATCATGATGTGGCGAATGCTCGCAATACTCGGCCTGGCGTGCGGGGTGGCTGGGGTCGGCTGGGGCTACGCGCAGCAGCCGGCCGCGTTTCCCGGCTTCTACGAGCTGCGCATCTACAAGGCGCAGCCGGGCAAGCGCGACGCGCTCGCCGCGCGCTTCGCCAGCCGGACGGCGGCGATTTACGCGCGGCACGGCATCACCAACGTCGGCTACTTCATCCCGCAGCAGAGCGACCCGGAGCTCGGGATCGACGCCGGCGACACCTTCATCTACATGCGCGGCTATCCATCGAAGGCCGAGCGCGATCGGCGGCTGAAGGAAGCGCAGTCCGACCCCGAGTTTCGCGAGGTGGTCATCAACCAGGAGCGCGATCCCGACGCGAAGCTGATCGTGAAGGCGCACAACATCGACATGCTGCCGAGCGGATCGTTCACGGCGATTCGGATTACACCGTAGCCGCAGTATGAGGAACCCGACGATCAGCCCGGAGGCGGCAGCGAGCACAGGGAAACACAGCCGCGGCGCGACTCTGCGAGCCGTGCGAACTTTGCGGAATCTGTGCGCTCTCGGTTGCAGGTTGTCGTTCGTCGCCGCTCTCGCTGCGTTCGCATCGGCCGGCGCCGCGCTCGGCGAGCAGAAGACGGCGCCCGACTCCGCGGCAGAGGTGCTGGCGCTCGAACGCCAGATCGAGGACGCCGTCGTGCGCGGCGACGTCGCATTCGTCGATGCCGCCACGGCGAGCGACTTCAGCTTCGTGCACGGCGACGGCTGGACGCACGGCGGGCGGCCGCTGATGTCCGACGACAAAGCAGCGTTCCTCAAACGCGTCGCCGACAAACAGTATCTCGTCCACGATCTCGACCGCGTGCAGGTCGAACTGCACGGCGACGTGGCGATTACCTACGGACGATATGTGAGCTTGTATGTCCCCGACCGGAACAGCGCAACGCCCGCCAGGCTGAACTCGATCTGGTTCGAGCGTGTGTATGCGAAACGCAGCGGCCGGTGGCAGTTCCTCTCGCACCGCACCGTCCACGGGCCGTCGGTCTCGCCGGCAGGCGTCGATCCGACCGCCGCGAAAGACGACGATCCACGCCGAGCTCGCTGAGAATCACGAGAGGCGGTTCGGCGGCTCTGCCGACTCGGCGTTTGACGTTGTCAGGTCTGCGTCGAGGCGCCGCGGTGCTCCTGCGCCACCGCGAGAAAGGCGTCAGCGGCATGCGACCGGTGCGCGCGGCGGCAGACGAGCGTGACCTGACGTTTCCTCGAGATGCCGCTCACCGGCACGGCCACCAGGCGGCCGCTGGCGATCTCCGTGATGGCGCAGCGGCGCGGCAGCAGCGCGACGCCGAGCTTGAGCTCGACCGCGCGCTTGATCCCGTCGAGACTCGGCAGCGAGATCACCATCCTGAGCACGATGCGGCGCTGCTCGAACAGCCGCAGCACGCGCTCGCGCGCCGGCGACGGATCGTTGTGCGCCACCACCGGCTCGCTCGCCAGCTCCTCCATCGTCACCTGCCGCCGCGGCGCCAGCGGGTGATCGGGATGCACGAGCAGCACGAGCTCGTCGCTGCCGACCGGGATCTCGAGGAGGCCGGCTTCCGAGGGATGAAACGTCAGGGCGCCGAAGTCGAGGCTGCCCTGCTGCACCTCCACCGCGATCTGCCGCGCCGGCACGCGGCGGACATCGATCGCGATGTCGGGAAAACGGCGCCGGAACTGGGCGACGAGCGGCAGCAGCGTATGCACCGCCGCTTCGTTGGCGCCGATGAGCACCCGGCCGCGCTGCAGATCGCGCAGCTCGCGCATCGCGAGCTCGGTCTCCTCCGCCAGCCGCACCAGGCGCTGGCCGTAGTTGTGGAGCACCTTGCCGGCGTCGGTCAGCGTGCCGCTCTTCGACGAGCGATCGAAGAGCTGCTCGCCGAGATCGACTTCGAGCCGGCGGATCGCCTGGCTGACCGCGGGCTGCGTGCGGTGCACCTTGGCGGCGGCGCGCGAGAAGCTGCGCTCCTGGGCGACGGCGAGAAACGTCTTGAGGGCGGCGATGTCCATGGGGGCATGATAATTCTGTCTTATGTTTTTGTAATAATTATCACTTTGACTTCTACTCGCCAGAGGGGCTACAACTCGACTAATGAGTCACGACGCAGCCCGCATCATCATCTTCGACACCACCCTGCGCGACGGCGAGCAGGCGCCGGGGTTCACCATGAACGTGCCCGACAAGGTGACGATGGCGCGCGCCCTCGACGCGCTCGGCGCCGACATCATCGAAGCCGGGTTCCCGATCGCGTCGCCGGCGGACGCGGAGGCCGTGTCGGCCGTGGCGCGCGAAGTGCGGCGGCCGGTGATCGCGGCGCTGGCGCGCTGCCGCGCGCAGGACATCGAGGAGGCGGCGCGCGCGCTTGCGCCCGCCGCCCGCAAGCGCATTCACACCTTCATCGCCACGTCGGACCTGCACCTCTCGGCGAAGCTGCGCATCACGCGCGAGCAGTGCCTCGAGGCGGCGATCAGCGCCGTGCGGCTGGCGCGCACGCATACCGATGATGTGGAGTTTTCGGCGGAGGACGCGACCCGGAGCGATCTCGACTTCCTGTGCCGGGTGATTGAGGCGGTCGTTCGCGAGGGCTGCACCACCGTCAACCTGCCGGACACAGTCGGCTACGGCACGCCGGACGAAACCCGCGCCTTCTTCGAGGACGTGCGGGCGCGCGTGCCGAACTCGGACCGGATCATCTTCAGCGCCCATTGTCACGACGATCTCGGCCTCGCGGTGGCGAACAGCCTGGCGGCGATCCAGGGCGGCGTGCGCCAGGTCGAGTGCACCATCAACGGCATCGGCGAACGCGCCGGCAACGCCTCGGTCGAAGAGATCGTCATGGCCCTCCGCGTCCGTTCCGACCGCCTGCCTTACACGACCGCGATCGACACGACGGCGCTCTACGGCACCAGCCAGCTGCTCACGAAGCTGACGAGCGAACCGGTCCAGGCGAACAAGGCGATCGTCGGCCGCAACGCGTTCGCGCACGAAGCCGGCATCCATCAGGACGGCGTTCTGAAGAACCCGAGCACCTACGAAATCATGCGGCCGCAGGACGTCGGCCAGCCGACGGCACGGCTGGTGCTCGGCCGCCACTCGGGCCGTCACGCGGTGATGCAGCGCTGCGAGGCGCTGGCGCTCGGCGTCTCCGCCGCCGAGCTCGATCACGTTTACCACGCCGTGATCACGCTCGGCGAACATCGCCGCGGCGTCGGCGACGGCGATCTGCGGCGCATCGTCGAACGCATGCGGCAAATGCCGGTAGAAATCTGAGATTGCAGAGTGCGATTGCAAAGTGCAAATTGAATTGCAAGTTGCAAATTGAATTGGTGATGAGGAATGTGAGGTCAGGTTGAAAATCTTCGATCCAGTTTGCAATCCACAATCCAATCTGCACTCTGCAATTTGCCATCTGCAATCTCAGCGTAAGGCATGATTCCACTGCGGGACGTCATCCCGTCCCGGACGACGCCGGTCGTCACGATCGCGATCATCGCGATCAACGCCGCCGCCTGGCTGTACGAGCTGGCGGTCCCGCGCCAGATTCTGCCGATCTTCCTGCAGATCTACGGCGTCGTGCCCGCTGACCTCCGCGTCGCGTCGCTCTTCACGTCGATGTTCCTCCACGGCAGCTGGTCGCACATCATCGGCAACATGTGGTACCTGTGGATCTTCGGCGACAACGTCGAGGATCGCCTCGGCCACGGCCGCTTCATCGTCTTCTACCTGCTGTGCGGGATCCTGTCGGCCATGGGACAGGTGGTGATGGATCCGACGAGCACCCTGCCGACCATCGGCGCGAGCGGCGCGATCGCCGGCGTCATGGGCGCGTACTTCGTCCTCTACCCGCGATCGCGAGTGCTGACGCTGATTCCGCTCATCATCATCTGGGAAGTGATCGAGCTGCCGGCCATCTTCCTGCTCGGCTTCTGGTTCCTGATGCAGCTCGTGAGCGCCGGCACCGTCGCGACGACGGCGAGCACCGGCGGCGGCGGCGTGGCTTTCGCCGCGCACGTCGTTGGCTTCGTCGCCGGGCTCATCGGCGTGTTCGTGTTCCGCAAACCGGAATCCCATATGTGGGACTACGGCCGCCCGTACGAGAGTTAGTCTGAGCCGGGTGGGTCGGGTGAGTCTGGTGGGTCGGGTAAGTCTGGTGGGTCGGGTGGGTCTGGTGGGTCGGGTGGGTCGGGTAGGGTGTCGTTACTGCTTGTCACGCAGCTGACGTGAGAGCTGCGCGATTTCGATCAGCAGCTGCTCGATCTCGGCGTCGAATTGTGCGGGGTTCGGCGACAGCGCCTTGCGGGTGCGGAGATCGTCGAGCTGCCGCTGCAGCGCGGCACGGCGCGAAACCAGCGCGGGATTGCCTGTCGCGGCTGCCTCCGGCGCGAGAAACAGCGTCCGCGCGAGCGCGCCGTCGGCGCCCTGTCCTTGGGCTTCGCGCCCTGCCCCGTCGCCGTTATCGTCGAGCAGCGGCCGTTCAGTGGCCAGCCGCCCCTGGACGTCGTAGAACTGCTTCGTGAGCGTGCTGGCGTAGCTGAAGGCCTCCCAGATCGAGACGCGGCCGTTCTTGTCTTCGTCGGCGGCAGGCGTGGTAAACGCCTTCAGAAAATGCTCCGCGAAGACTGTTTCGAACTGCTGCGCCGCCGACTCGGTCGCTGTCACGACCACGCGTCCGGGCGCCGACAACCTCGCGATGAACGGGAAGCTGGCGGCGGTCGTGTTCACGAACACGATGCGGCCGCGAATGGACTTCAGCAGATCGGCCCACTCCACCGACGTCAGATCGGGCCCGACCAGATTGAACTTCGCCTCGCCGCTGTCGGTCATCGTGCCGTGGCCGATCAGCACCACGAACAGCTGATCGTCGCTGCCGACACGAGCGCGAAGATTGCCGAAGACGCGGCGCACGTTCTCACGCGTGGACCGATCGACCGGGTCCGGCGCGTCCCACAGCGCGACCACGCGGTCGTCCGGATACCCGAACTTCTCCTTCAGCGCCGTCACGAACGTCGACCGCCACCCGTTGTACTTCTCGGCGTAAGGAGCTCCTGCCGACGCGCCCACCACGACCACAACGTAACCATTTCCGGCTGCGGCCGCGGAGGACATGAAGCTCACCGCAAAGAGGCACACCAAGAAAACCAATCTCTTCTTTGTGATGGTTGTGACCTTCGTGCCTTTGTGGTTCATACCTTGTGTCTTGGTGGTTCAGCGAAGGCCCCACCGCCGGCGCACGATCCATTCGGCTGACAGCAAGCCGACGATGACGATGAAGCTTGCTGGTTCGTGCCAGAGATCGCGGCGGCCCCGTGCCTCCCGCGCCGCGGCGGGCTGGAGCCATCCTGGAACATTCGCGGCGCCGGCGGCGCGGACATAGCGGCCGCCCGTCGTTCGCGCGATGCGCCGGAGCCAGGCTTCGTTCAGGCGCGGGTCGGCGAACTCGCGGTCGTCGCCGCCGGCGTAGAGCCACCGCACCGCCGTCCCTAAATCGATGTTCGCCCGTTTCGCGGACGCGCTGACACGATACAGGCCCGGCGCATCGAGCCGCAGGCTGGCGGTGAAGGCGCCGGCGGCCGCCGACCGCCGCGGCTTGATCGGCTGCGTCTGGCCATCGGGCGCCGTGACGGCGGCGTCGATTTCTGCATCCCCAACCGGCTGGAACGATGCGTCGCGGACCTCCCCGCTGATCTCGATCTGGTCACCCGCCGACGCGCCATCGGGCAGCGTCAGCGACACCGCGTCAGGCGACGCGCCAGCCAGCCATCGCGCCGCCTGGCGCCAGAACCGCTCGAAGCTGCGATCGGTTGACGGCATCAGCATCCGCCATCGCCACGATGCTTCGCCGGCAAAGATCATCGAGCGGCCGCGGCCGTAGCGCTGGACGGCGACGGCTGGATACACGACGCCGGTCGGTGCAGCGGTGACGGCGAGCACAGCCGCGCCGCGGCGCGGCCCCCCCAGAGGCGCCGCCGATGCCAGTGCCGGCAGCGCCGCCCACAAGCGACGGGTCTCCTCCGGTGTCGCGCCAATGCGCATCACCGGGTGGCCTTCGCCGTCGGCGGTCAACGCGATCCGGTTGGTCGCCGGGCGGTCGGCGGCGGCCGCGGCCGTGCGGCCGCCGCGGCGCTCGGACACGTCGACCGGCAGCGCCTCGTCGAGCGGCGTGCCGGCCAACCCGCGCGGCGAGAAGGATCGGCCGCCGGCGACGAGCAGCCCGCCGCCGCGCTCGGAAACGAACTCGGCGATCATCGCGAGCTGCGCCCGGGTCAGGAAGTCGCCTTCGACGTCCGCGAGCACCACGGCATCGTATGCATACAAATCTTCGCGGCGGGCGGGAAAACCGGTGGTCAGCGCCGCGGCGCGCACCGGCGACGACTGGATGAAGAACGTATCGCGGCCGTCGATGCTCTTGCCTTTGCGGCCGACCGCGTCGACTTCGAGGGCGGGGTCGCGCTGCCACGCGCGGCGCACGAAGCTGTGCTCGTAGCCGGGCCCTCCTTCGATCATCAACAGGCGGCGCGGCCGGCCGGCCGGGTTGATGAGCACGCTGCGCGTGTTGTTCTCGGCAACCGGCTCCGAACCGTCCGCCGGGATTTCGGCCGTGTAGACGGTCGGCGCCGCCGGCGCCGGCGCGACGGTGAACACTTCCTCGATGGGAGCGCCTTCGGCTTTCGGCGCGACCCGCCGCGCTTCGATCTCACGGCCATCGGCGAGCAGGCGCAGCACGAACGGCGCCCGCCCGAACCCCTGCGCCGCCGCGGTGACGTGCACATCGACGGTCGTCTGATCGAGCCGTTGCTCGCCGGCCGTGATCCCGGCGATGGCGCGATCGCGCAAGCCGTCAGGTGCCCCGAGACCAATCGCAAAGACCGGCGGGCCGCCTGAAGGCCAATCGCCGGGCAGATCTCCGCTCGCCTCGCTGGTTTCGCCGCCATCGGTGAGCAGCACGATGCCGGCGACCGGCTGGCCGCGATACCGATCGCGAATCGAGGCCAGCGCGCCGCGCAAGTCACTCTTGCGCGCGTCCGGACGCAAATCCGCCGACGCCATCCGTTCCACCCGGTCGCCGATGCCAAACACCTCGACGACGTAATTCGCGGACAGCGATGGTACCAGCTGATTGCTGAGCAGCGACGCGGCGCGGCCCAAACGGGACTGGCCATCCTCGTCGGTCAGCCGCATGCTCAGGGAGCGATCGACGAGCACGGGAACGATCGCGCCGTGGACCGCACCCGGCGTCACGACGATCGGCCGGAACAGAAAGAGGGCGAGGAGGGCGAGCGTGATCGCCCGGCACCCGGCGAGCAGAGCGCGCTGACCCGGCGAGAGCGGCGCCAGCGGACGCCGGTATTCGGCGTATGTCACGCCGGCGATCGCGGCGGCCAGCAGGACCGCCAGCCACCACGGCAGCGGGTATACGAATGACATGTGAGTCGAGGCCGGCCGCCGACTGCCGACTACGGTCGCCGGCCGGCGAGCGACTTGAAGTACGCGTCCACCTGCTTCTGATAATCGGGCGGCGCCGCGTCAGCAGCGCCGCCCGCGAGCCGGTCTTTCGCCGCCGCGGCCTGCACCTTCTTCGCCAGTGTGGCCCCCGCCTGATCGAGCGCCGCGAGCGCCTGCCGCTTCAGCTGATCCCACTTCTCGAAATCCTGCTTGAACCCTTCGGTTCCCGGCGCCGAGAGCACCATCCCCTGACCTTCGAACGTGAACCCGGCGCCGTTGCGCGAGAAGCTCGGATCCTGGCGCTGCAGCTCCTCGAGCAGGTTCTTCGTCTCCTGTAACTGGCGCAGCGAGTCCTCGCGAAGACGCGAAAGATCCGTCCCGCCGGCGCCTTGCCGGCCTTCGCCTGTCCGCCCGCTGTCGCCCGCGGTCTGCCGTGATCCAGCGGCGCCGCGGCCCTTCTCCTGGCGAGCGTTCGCCATGGCCCGGCCGCTCTGTTCGAGCTTCTCGCGCAGTTCCTCGGCTCGCGCGAGCTGCTCCGACAACTTCCGCGCATCGTCTTCCTTCGCGCCGGATGCGACGCCGAGGCGCTCGACCACGCGATCGAGCTTGCGTGCGATGTCCTGCTGCGCCGAGCGCTGCGGCGCCCGAGCCGGCGAATCCGCTTTGCGCAGCTCGTCCGACGTGCGGCGGGTGCGATCCGCGAGACCGTTCAGCTCGCGCAGCGCGTCGCGGAGAGCGGCATCCTCGGACGCGCGATCGTCCTGCCCTCGCGGCGCCGCGGCCTGCCGCTGCAGATCGTCCTGCAGCCGCCGCATGCGCTCAGCGAGCCGCTCCTCGTCTGCCGACAGGCGGCGGAGCGCCTCAGCGCCCGAGCTGCCTGACGGCGCCTTGTCCAGATCCGTCGAGAGCTGGCGCTGCGCGTCGGCCAGCTGCCGCGCTTCGAGCTGGAGGTCGCCCAGCACCCGACGCCGCTCCTCGGGCCGGGCCGCCTGCATCCGCCGCTGCAAGTCGCGCAGCTGCTCGAGCGCCCGGCCGCCGCTCGCGCCCGCGTCTTGCGGCGCGCCCCGCCGCAGATCGCTCGCGGCCTGGCGCATCTGCTCCGCGACGTCGCGCATCTGCCGGCGGCCTTCGGCGCCGGCGCCGGCCGACGTCCCGCCCTGCGGCTCGGCATCCCGGCCGCGCGCGTTACGTGTGCTCGACGATGGTCCGCCCTCGGCGCCGCGCTGTTCGGAGAGCTGCTGCGTCAACTCTTCGGCGCGCTGCCGGAGCTCAGTCTGCTCGCGCGTCAGCCGTTCGAGCTCGCGCTTCCGCTCGTCAGGCGTCGCCGTGGCACGCGCGAGCTCCTGCTGGCGGTGCAGCAGTGCGTCCTGGCGCTTCGCCAGCTCCTTGATGCGGTCGAGCGGGTCGGCCGCGGGCTGCGGCCGCTCGGCGCCTTTCGCCGTTTCGTAGTTCGTCTGCTGCTGCCGCTGCAACTCGCGATCGAACAACGTCGAGATGTCGTAGTTGCGGTTCGTGTTGCCGGAATTGCCGGCGGCAGACTGGTTCGTCGTCAGCTGCCGCCGCTTGATCTCGGCCTGCGCCCGCAGCAGCTGGTTGAGCGCTTCCATTTCCGGTGCGAGCGCGTCGTGCGTTTTTAGACTCTCGAGCAGACCGGCGGCGCCGCCCATGGCGCGGGCGGCAATCGTCATCGCGTCTTCTTCGGGCCGCGGCGCCGCGGAGGAGACCGGCGCACGGCGGCCTGGATCGCGCATCGTCGATTCACGAAACGTGCTCGCCGTCTGCTGCACCAGCGCCTGCAGATCCGTTTCCGTCGCGCCGACGGCACGGATGTCGCGATCCGAGCGGGCGCCATCCGCCGCGTCAGCGCGGCGATCCAGCTTCCACGTCGCCACCACCACCTGCCGCTGGCGGTTCACCAGCTCGTCGAGCGCACCGCCGTAACCCGAGCCCGCCATCGACTGGCTCTGAGCGAGCGTGAACTCCTGCTCGTACGGCCGCACGTCAAGGAAGAAGATGTCGCTCCGCGCCTCGCGCGACGGCCGGCCGCGCGCGAGATCCCAGGCGCGCACGTAATACGACACGAAGTCGCCCGGCATCAGGTCGAGATCCTCGAGATACAGCGTGTGGCGTGCCGTCACCGACGTCGCGTGCGGCGGAATGACGAGCGGCACCACCTTCTCGGCGCCGCCGCGAATGCCGTACACCAGCTCGAGCCGCTCGACGGCATGGTCGTCGTCCGCCTGGACCTCGATGTCCACTTCTTCGAGACGCGTCACGGCGCGATCGCTCGCGGGTTTCGTCAGGTGTACCTCGGGCGGACGATCCTCGAGGACCCGGATGAAGTACTCCGTGTCGCCGTCGCTCGACAAGCCGTCACGGTCGGCCAGCGCCACGCGGTATGCCGAATCGGCGGTGACGCGAAGGATCGCCGACATGACGGTTCCCTCGTCGTGCGCCAGCGGAATCGCACCGGCGCCGCTCAGGACCAGCCGTCCATTCTCCGCCGGCAGATCGGTGTGGACGCGAACGCGGACGCTGGTGCCGGCCGGCGCATAGATGTCGCCGCCGTCCTGCTCCGACCGCGACGGTTGCGCCAGCGCCTGCGGATACGTGTAGTCGAGATCGATCCGCGTCACGTGCGGCGGACGTGCGACCGAAACGGCGTAAACAGGCGATGTCACCGCGCCGGCGACGATGCGATAGCGGAAGGGCGCGGTGACGGCGTCCACGGCGAAGCGGAAGCCATCGCGATCGCCGCGCGCCATGTCCAGGAGGCGGGATTCCTGGCCCTGCTCGATCTGAATCGCCGCGTGCACCGGCGCGCGATTGCCGACGAGGTGCGCCTCGATCGCGATCGGCTGGCCGGCGATGATGCGGGCGTCGCCGGGGTGGACGCTCAACTGCACGCGTGAGGGAAACAGCAGCAGCGACGCGGCATCGACCGATCGACGAGCCGGGCCGGCGATGAAGAAGGTGACGGTCAGCAGCACGGCGCCGGCGGCGGCGGCGCGCCAGGTCGCGCGCCTGACCGCGGCTGACGGCACGACCGCGTCCAGATCGACGGCGCAGGCGCGCGCAGCCGCATCCGCCAGGAGGGAGCGAGCCATGATATTCGTCTGCGCGCCGGGCGCACCGGCGTCCGACGAGGTGAGCACGTCCACCGCCGCCGCCAGGCAGTCGTCGAGCGCCGAATCGTGTTCCTCGATGAATCGCGCGACGCGGCGATCCGACGGCGGCTGGCGGACGGCGGCCAGCTGCCACCACAGCGCCGCGGCCGCGAGCGCCGCCGACGCGACCACGATGGCGATCAGCGCGAGCGGCGACCGATCCGCAGCGCGCGTCGCAAGCAGACCGAGCCCGAGCACCGCAGACGCGGCGAGCGCGCCGCGCGCCGCCGCCTCCGAGACGCGCACGCGCCGCCAGCGGCGGCGAACACCGTCGATCAGCTCACGTATCTGGGCCTGCGGCTCCATCCTCGATCGTTCTCTGAATTGCGGATTGCAGGATTGCAGAATTGCCGAAAGGAAAGGGAGAAGGAGAGGCTTCCTTGCCGCCTTTACGTCCTGCAAGCCCGCAATCCTGCAATTATCGACGATTCATCCCGTCCTGCCGGCCACGAGGCTCTCGACGACCAGGACAGCAACAGTCAGCATCAGTGCATACATCCAGAGGTGCTGGCTGTCCTCACGCCCACTGGCCTGCGCCTGCGCTTCGACACGGCCCGCGTCTTTGAGATACGCAATCGCACCCTGAAAATCGGCCGCTGACAGGCGCGTCAGATCCGATTCGCGCGGATCGACATTCACGGCCACTCGCCGCGTCCCGCCTTGGCTGCCGCTCGCCGCAGGAATCTCGGCGAACCCGGGCCGGGGCGCCACACCGGACGGCACGTCCGCGACGAGCATCTCCCAATCCGTCGATCGGCTCCCGGCCAGATAGCTCAACGACTCCTGAATGAACGGGACAAACGTCGGCCGGCGCGGAAAATCGTTCCACCCATTATCGAGGTCCGACGCGAACACGAGCGCCCGGCCGGCACCCGCTTCGCAGCTCAACAGGGCGGGCTCACCCGTCGTCAGCCGCGCAATCACCTGACACGAGCTGCCGTCGATCCGGGCGACGCGGCGGAACTTGATCAGGCCGAGCGTCGGGAGCTGCGCGCCGAATGCTTGAAAGACCGGATGCCGCACGTCGACCGGTACGAGCGCACGCTCGATCGGCGTGGTTTCGCCGCCCGCCGCGATTCGCAGAGTCGTATCGCGGCCGAGGACATCGGCCACGACGTCGCCGTCGACGTCAGCACTGGCGGCGATCAGCACGCCGCCGCCACCCTGCACGTAACGGGCGAGCGCCTCGCGGCCGCGGCGCTCCAGTCCACGCGACGAGAGCAGCACGACAGCCGCATTCGCCGCGAGCGCACCAGCCTCGATCGTCCCCAGCTGCGCCGGCGTTGCTGCCGCTGCGCGATACAGGCGGCCGCTGGCGGAGCCCGCCATGAGCGCCTGCTGCAAATAGAACGCGTCGAGCGCCAGGTCACCGTTCGACGTGACGACCAGCAGCGGCGGCCGATTGGCGCTGTCGAGCAGCGCATAGCGCACATCGTCAGCGGCAATCCCGCCCACGTCGTCCACGGTGACGACCGCGGTGGACGCCGTGGCGGCGCCGCCGAACTCCACTTCGGCCGTGGCCCGCGGCCCGACGCTCGCGATCGTCTCGCCCGCGGCCCGGCCGTCGAGCGACAGCCGCACGCGCGTCTCCCGCACCTCGTCGCCGCTGTTGCGCACGGACGCGGCCACGCGATCACCACTGGTGCGAATGCCTGTGACCGCCAGGTTGGCGCGCACGGCGCCCGTATCCGCGATCTCGACAGAGACGCCTTCCGGAATCGGCGCGCGATCGCCGGAATCCCACCCGCTCTCCTGCAGATCGGTGACGACAACGATCGTGCCGCGGCGGCCGGCAAGCGCCTGCACGGCGGCGGCAAGCGCGCCGCGGTAGCGCGTGGCGCCAAACCCCGAGGCCGCGGCTTCGATCACCGAGCGTGCCAGCGCGCGGTCGGGGCCGAGCGGCGCCGCGATCGAAGGCGCATCGGCAAACGTCACCACGCCGACGAGCCCGCCTGCCGGCGCTCGGTCGATGACGGCCGCCGCCAGCTGCCGCGCGCGCGCGAACGCGCCGGGCGCCGACATGCTGCTGGACGTGTCGAGGGCGACGATGGTCGCTCCTGCCGGACCGCCGGCGGCAGCGGCAGGGACAAAGGGCCGCGCAAAGGCGAGCGCGAGCAGCACGAGTGCCGCGACGCGCAGGGCGAGCAGGAGCAGCTCTCGGAAGCGGCGCCGATCCGTGTACTCCACCGGCGCGCCGCGCAGCAGCTTGACCGCCGCAAACCTGACCCGCGGCTCCGGCTCGCGGCGCAACAGGTGCAGCACGATCGGGACCGCGGCGGCGATCGATCCGATCAGGAAGAGCGGCGAGAGGAACGACAGCATCGCACCCGGCTCAAAACATGCGCGCCCGCGTGGAGAGGTACGAGAGCAGCGCCAGCTCCAGCGGGTCGGTGGTCTTCAGCAGCTGGTAATCGATGCCGGCGCCGCCGAGCTCACGGCGGTAGCGCTCGACCAGGCGGCGGATTTCGCGGAGGTAATGATCGCGGACGATGCCGGGCACCGCCATGATCTCTTCCCGCGTCTCGAGATCCTCGAACCGGGTCGCGCGCTCGAACGGGAAATCGAGCTCGTCGGAATCGAGAACCTGAAAGACGATCACGTCCGAGCCGCGATAGTGAAAATGCTTCAGGCCGCGGACGACCGGCTCCGGATCGTCGAGCAGATCCGAAATCAGCACGACCAGGCCGCGTTTGGTCAGCGAATCGGCGAGCTGGTGCAAGGGTTTCGCGAGATCGGTCTCGGTTCCCGGCTGCAGCCGATCGAGCGTGACGAGCAGCGAGCGCAAATGATCGGGCCGCGCGCTGGCCGGCAAGCGCTCCACGATCCGATCGCTGAACGCCGCCAGGCCGACGGCGTCGCGCTGCCGCGTCATCAGGTAAGCGATCGAGGCGGCGAGCACGGCGCCGTATCCGAACTTCGTGAAGGCGCCGGAGCCGTACGCCATCGAGCCGCTCACGTCGATGATGATGTGGCAGTCGAGGTTGGTCTCCTCTTCGAACTTCTTGACGTAGTAGCGGTCGGATCGGGCGTAGACCTTCCAGTCGATCGTCGCCAGATCGTCGCCGTGGATGTACTGCCGGTATTCGGCGAACTCAACGCTGAAGCCCTTGAACGGGCTGCGATGCAGGCCGGACAGAAACCCTTCGACGACGGTGCGCGCCTTGAGCTCCAGCGTGCCGAGCCGCGCCACGACCGCGGGGTCGAGGAACGGGCGCGTCCGCGCGCTCGCGATCGCCATCGCTACATCCCGCTCTTCGGCGCCGCCACGGCCGCCAGCAGCCGCTCGACCACGCCGTCCGGCGTGATGCCCTCGGACGCGGCGTAGAAGTTCGTCATGATCCGGTGGCGCAGGATCGGCGCCGCCAGCCACTGAATGTCCTTGATCGACACGTGGTAGCGCCCGTGCATCAGCGCCCGCGCCTTCGCGCCGCGCACCAGCGCCTGGCTGGCGCGCAGCCCGGCGCCCCACTTCACCCACTTCTCGATGAAGTCGGGCGCGCCCTCGTTGCCCGGCCGCGACGCCTGCGTCAGCCGCACGGCATAACGCGCCGTCTCCTCCGCGACGACGACCTGCCGCACCATCTCCTGGAACTGGATGATGTCCTGACCGCTGAGGATGCGCTCCGGCGGCGGCCCATCGTCACCGGTCGTCCGCGTCACCACCGCCACCTCGTCGTCTTCGCTCAGATATTTGATGACGACGTTGAACATGAAGCGATCGAGCTGCGCTTCCGGCAGCGGGTATGTGCCCTCGAGCTCGATCGGGTTCTGCGTCGCCAGGACGAAGAACGGCCGGTCGAGCGGATACGTGCGGCCGGCGGCCGTGACGTGGAACTCCTGCATCGCCTCGAGCAGCGCCGCCTGCGTCTTCGGCGGCGTGCGGTTGATCTCGTCGGCCAGAATGATTTGCGCGAAGATCGGGCCCTTGACGAAGTGCAGGCGGCGCACGCCGCCTTCCTCGTCGAGGATCTCGGTGCCGGTGATGTCGGCCGGCATCAGATCCGGCGTGAACTGGATGCGCTTGAAGTCGAGGTGCAGGATCTCCGCGAGCGTCTTGATCAGCAGCGTCTTGGCGAGGCCGGGGACGCCCGTAATCAGGCAGTGGCCGCCGGTGAACAGCGCAATCAGCACCTGCTCGATGACATCGTCCTGGCCGACGATGACCTTGCGGAGCTCGGCCAGGATGCGCTCGCGTCCCGCCGCTACCTTTTCCACGCCGACCGTAGCTTCCACCGCGGCTCCGTGCCGTCCGTCAGTGTGTCAACGAATAGACGATCTCGTTGATCGACAGCTGGTAGGACATCGAAGTGAACTTGATGTATTGCGGGAATTCGACGACGTTCGACCATTCCCAGCCGTCGCCGAGATCGCTGTTCCAGTTGATGAACATCATCGGCCGGCCGGCGTCGTCGAGCATGGTGCGGAGATGCGGCACGAAGCCGCCCTTCTCCCACGTCCGCCCCTGCATGAACGAACCGATGCCGGCGACCTGCGGGACGCTGTCGAGCTTGTAGACGGCGCTGAACACCGGGTGGTCGCGCGGCACCTCGATGATGCGGCGGTCCGGGAACACGCGCTGCATCTCGTGCTCGAAGTTGTCCCATTCGATCGGGCCATGGAAATCGTCGAACATCGCTGTGCCGCCGCGAAGGAAGTACTCGCGCAGCGTGGCGACGTCCGGCTCGGTCAGCTTCAGCGTGCCGGGCTCGACGAAGTAGATCCATGGATACTCGAACAGCCGCGGATCGTCGATCGGCACGACGATCGGATCCTCGACCTGGATCGCGGTCGCGGTCCTTACCCGCCGCGACAGGTTCTGCTCGGCGGCCGGGCCGTCGATGAACCACGGCTCGCCGGCGAAGTCCTGCGGCGTATCGGTGCCTTCGGTGTGGAAGTGATATTTGACGCGGACGAAGCGCCACTGCAGGCCGGCGTAGCGGTTGTCGGCGGCGCCGGCGATCTGCGCAGCGGTGCGCGGCTGCAGCACCGGCGCGAGGCCGAGCAGCGCCAGGGCGGCGAGCGTCAGACCGAGTCGGCCGGCACGGCGCCGCCGGCCGCCCGGCTTCACGGCCGCGGCTCCACGATCCGCAGCAGCAGGTCCTGCGCCCGCGCGTAGGTCGGCGCCAGCTCGAGCGCCGCCATCGTCTGCTTCTTGGCGTCGTCTTTCTTGCCGAGCTGGAACAGGCTCTCGGCCAGGTTCGTGTGCGCCTCGGCCTTGTTGAGCGGGTTGAGCAGCAGCGCCGCCTTGAACTCGCGCGCGGCGACGGCGGCGTCGTTGCGATCCATGGCCAGCCGGCCGAGGATCGTGTGCGCTTCGTTGTCGAACGGATCGATCGCGACGATGCGCTCGTTGACCGCGCGCACCTTGGCCGGATCGGTGATGCCCGCCTGCTTCATCTCGGCGGCGAGGGCGCGCGCCGCGTCGACGTTGTCGAAGTCGTTGTCGACGATCGCCTGCAGCTCCTTGATGGCGCGCGGCTGGTCCTTCCTGTCGCGGGCGATCTGCGCCATCTGCCCGTGCGGCGCCGGCGAGATCGGAACCAGCGCCGAGGCCGCCTCGAACGCCTTCATCGCGGCGTCGGCGTCACCGGCTTTGCGCTGCGCGCGGCCGAGCGCCATCCAGGCGCGGAAGTTCTTCGGCTGCGATTTGGTCAGGACCTGAAGCTCCTCGACCGACTTCTCGCCGAGCGCTTCTTCGTCGCCGGCGAGCGCGTCGCGCACGCTGCCGAAGCGGCGTTCGATCATCTTGTCGAAGCCGGGCTGCATCTCGGCGAAGCTGGTATTGAGCGCGGACTTCAGGGCGGCATTGGTGTCCTGCCCCTGGCCGAACGCGCGCAGCAGCTTGTTGACGCCGGCGGCGCCGTAGGCTTCGACGAGGTAGTCGACGACGACCGAGCCCTGGAAGTAGGCCATGCCGATCTTGCGCGGGTCGGTGAACGCGGCGTTGAGATCGACGAGCTTGATGACCTTGTCGTCGTGCATCAGCTGCGCGAACTCCATGTCCATCTGCCGCGCCCATTCGGGCCGCGCGACTTTCTGCTCGTACTCCGAGATGCCCTCGGTGAGCCAGCGCGGGACGCGCTGGTTGGTCATCTGAATCGTGATCACGTGCGCCAGCTCGTGCCACAGCGTGGCTTCCCACTGGAACGTGCCCGGCTTGGCTTTCGGCGTGTCGAGCGCGACCACTTTGCCGAAGCAGACGCCGAGCGCGCCAATCATGCCCGGCAGGCCGGCGATGCGGACGGCGAAGTCGTCATGCTTCGGGAAGAACTCGATCAGGATCGGCCCCTGCGGCTTGAACTCGTAGCGCTTCGAGAAGGTGTCGATCGCCTGGTGCGCGAGCGGAATCGCGTATTCCTGCAGCAGCGCGGCTTCGTCCTTCTGGAACCGGAAGATCAGATCGCCGTCGGTGACCGTCACGAACTTGTCCAGCGTGTCGAGCAGGCCGAGCATGTTGAACGTCGGCTTGTAATACGGATCGAGCTTGAACGCAGCCTCGAGCACCTGGCGCGCGCCCGCCTCGTCGCCGATCCGCAGCAGGTGGCCGCCAAGATCGGAGAGGGCGCGTGGATCCTGCGGCTGCAGCTCCACCGCCTTCCGCACCAGCGCCAGCGCCTCGTCCGTGCGGTAATTATGCGACGTGAACTCGGCGGTGAAGCGGTAGATCTCGCTGTACTTCGGCGAGATCTTCAGGACCGTGGCCACTTCGGCGTCGAAGTCGCTCTTCTTGTCCTCGACGTATGCCATCGCCGCCAGCGCCGAGTGCGCGGTCAGGCTGTTGGGATTGATCTCGAGCGCCTTTTTGAGCGCCTCCCGCGCGTCGTCTTTCTTGTCCTGGTCCATCGCCTGATGGGCCATCAGCACGTATGCCTCGGCCGACGACGGGTTGAGCGACAGGACCTTCTTGAGGGCGCTCATCGCCTTCGGCGGGTCGTCGTCTTCGAACGCCCGCGCCGCGCCGATGAGCGCCGGCGTCCAGTTGTTGTCGCTCTCGAGCGCGATCTGGAACGACTCGAACGCGAGGTCGTTCTGGTGGGTGTCGAGGTAGAGCTCGCCCCACTCCGTGTTCACTTCCGGATCCTTCGGGGCGCGCGACGCCGCCGTCCGGAACGCGTCGTTCGCTTCCTTGAACTCACCGATCGCGCGCAGCGCGCGCGCGGCGGCGAGCAGGTCGCGCGACTCGGCGGCAACGCGGTTCAGAATCGCGTTCGCGTCCTGGCGGCCGAGCATCTTGCCGAGCAGCCCGAGCTCGAGCGCGGCGGCGCTCGTCGGCGCGCGGTTGGCGGCGGCGCGCAGCGTCGTCTCGGCATCGGCGTACCGGCCGCGGGCGATGAGCGCGCGCCCTTTCAGCGCGGCGGCGGCCGGATCGCTGTCGCCGATCTGGGCCGCGAGCGAATCCACCTCGTCGAAGCGTCCCTCGATCAGGGCGCGCATGGCCTGCTGCAGCGGCGTTTGCGCCCGCCGCGCCGTCTGCGCAACGACCGTCGCACCGAGATTCAGGATGCCGAGGACACAGCCGACCGAGAGAACCAGCGCCAGCGCACAACGGCCGCGTGTAGGGGGCAGCATCAGTGCATTATGGATCAGGGATCGGGGGTTCGGGGTTGGGATTAGGCCGCTCGGGCAGCATCAGGGATTCGCAAGCGCCTGTTCTTCGACGTGGATGCGCCTGAGGATGAGCAGGCCGAACCCGATGACGCCGGCAGGCCCGGTGACGAGCGCGCCGCTCATCAGCGCCATGCCAGCCAGCTCACCGATGACGCCGACGTAGTTCGGGTGACGCAGGACGCGGTAAGGCCCGGCGCCGACCAGCGCGGCGCGCGGCACCGTGATGACCCGGAACGTCCACGCGTGGCCGAGCGACAGAATGGCCCACCATTTGAGCAGCTTCCCTGCCGCGAAGAGCACGAAGCCGGCCGCCACGAACTCGAGCCGCGGCCATCCGCGCAGGAACCCTTCCGCGATCATCAGCAAGAACGCCGCCGGGTAGGCGATGCGCATGACGGCGTAAACGTCACCTCGCGCTTCCACCCCGCCGCGCGCCCGCTGCGCCCGCTCGTTCCGCGCCGCCCGCCGCGCCTCGACGAGCATCGGCACGAACGCGAGCAGCAGCAGGGCGAATCGCACTATTCGAACGTGCCGACCGACGCCGGCACGATGAGCGGCGCGCCCGTCGCCGCCTTCACGCGCTCGACGGTCGTATCCGCGGCGACTTCGCGCAGCACCAGGCCGTCGGGCGTCACGTCGATGACGGCCATCTCGGTCACGATCATGTTCACGACCTTCAGGCCGGTGAACGGCAGCGTACAGCGCGGCAGGATCTTGTGTACGCCATCCTTGGCCGTGTGCTCCATGGCGATGACGACTTTCTTCGCCCCGGCCACGAGGTCCATCGCGCCGCCCATCCCCTTGACCATCTTGCCGGGGATCATCCAGTTGGCGAGGTTGCCCTCCTGATCCACCTGCAGCGCGCCGAGCACGGTCAGGTCGATGTGACCGCCGCGGACCATCGCGAACGAGTCGGCGCTGCTGAAGTAGCACGTTCCTTTCCGCTCGGTGACGGTTTCCTTGCCGGCGTTGATGATGTTGGCATCGACCTCGGATTCGAGCGGGTACGGTCCGATGCCGAGCATCCCGTTCTCGGAGTGCAGCGTGATGTCGATGTCGGGGGCGATGAAATTCGAGACCATCGTCGGCATCCCGATGCCGAGGTTGACGTAGTCGCCGTCCTTCAACTCGCGGGCGACGCGGCGGGCGATGCGTTCGCGGATGTCCATATCAATAGCGCCGTTTCTGCTGCCGGACGATGTCGAATTTGGCGGTGTCGGCGACGGCCATGACGGCCATCACGCCCGCCTGCACCGGATCGGAGACCACGAGATCGGCTTCGTCGGGCACGCTCCCCGCCATGTTGAGCGAGATCACCAGCAGCCCTTTGCGCCGCACGTCCTCGACGGCGCGCGTGATCTCGCCGCCCATGATCGAGCCGGCGAGAACGAGGAGCCGCACGCGCGGCAGCCGCACCACGGCGCGGACGGCGCTCGCGAGCGCCTCCTCGCCGACGAGCGGGATGGTGTCGACCGAGATGCGCTCGCCGCGGATGTTGTGGCGATCGGCTTCGGCGATGGCGCCGAGCGCGACCTGCCCGACCTGCGCGCCGCCGCCCATGATGACGATGCGCTTGCCGTAGATCTTCGTAAACGACGGCGTCACCTCGATGCCGCCGACGCCCGGCAGCTGCCGCAGGTCGCCGACGATCGCGTCGATCGGCGCCGCGGCGGTAAATTCGAGGTAAATCCCCGCATGCGCATCGTCTTCCGCGATGATGTCGACCGAGCTGACGTTGGCGTGGTGCTCCGCCAGCACGCGCGTCAGGTTGAACAGCATGCCGGGCTGATTGGAGACGGAGGCCAGAACTGCGTACGCTGCCATACTCGATACTCGATGCTCGATCTCGAAAGTGAGAAGTGTGAAGGTTGAAGTCTGAAGACCAAAGGCTGAAGAAGAAAGTATGAAGCCGGGAATAGAAGTCGACTGCGGTCTGTTGAAGTGTGCCACAAGTGACCGTCGATTGCCGGAATCCTTCAGCTTCGGCCCTCTGCAGCGGCGTCGTGTCGGTCTTCGCCTTCAGCCTTCAATCTTCAATCTTCAAACTGTAGTCTTCAGACTTCAGACTTCAGACTTCAGACTTCTCACTTTCGAACAGTCGCCCGCGGCGCTCACGATGCGGCGCAGGACGCCCGGCAGCAGCCGCGCCGCAAACGCGCCCGCCTGCACCGAGCCGGGCGACGCGACGATGGCGCGCAGTGCGCGGTTGAAGCGCCACTTCGCGCCGAACTCGTGCCGGCGTGCCGCGGCGTGGCGGCCGTGCACGCCGTCCCAGCCGCCGGCGAGCGCGTCGAGGGCCGCCGCCGCGGCGAGCACGCCGCCGCGCACCGCGAAGCGCAGGCCGTCGCCGGTCATCGGATCGATGAAGCCGGCGGCATCGCCGGCCAGCAGCAGGCCCGGCAGCGCCTCGCCGGTACTTTCGATCGCGAGCGGCCCGAGCACCACTGGCGGCTGCACGAGCCGCGCGCCGGCGAATCGATCGCGCAGGCACGGATCGGTGGCGATCTCGTGAGCCAGCAGCGAGGCCGGCGAGCGCAGCGCCGCGTCGCCGGGCTGCGACGGCTTGACGAGGCAGACATTCGCCAGCCCGCCCGGCACCGGCGCGACGCCGATATAACGGCCGCGCCGTATGTGCATCTCCCCGAGTGACGACATCCCCGATGCGTCCTGGTAGTAGCCGCCAATCGCCCATCGGCGCGGCGACGCCGGGTGGCGCGCCAGGTTGAGCGAGAAGGCCAGCGTCGATCGGCGGCCGTCGGCGGCAATCGTGACGCGCGCCTTGAGCTTCACCTCGCGCTCGGCGCCGTCGTCGACGATGACGCCGGCGACGGAGCGGGAGGCGCCGGCTTGCTCGACGAGCGCGTGAACGACGCGGCGCGACGGATCGAAGCGGACGCCCGCCTCGACCGCCTGCTCGACGAGCGCCCAGTCGAGATCGCGCCGCAGGATGGCGCGGCCGCACTGCCCGTCCGGATACCGGCCGTCAACCGCGACACCCCCCGGTCCCGTGACGCGCATGCCGTCGACGCGAAGACCGTGCGCGTCGATCGGCGCCGCGAGATCGAGGCGCCGGAGTTCGGCCATCGTCCCGGGGTTGACCGTGTCGCCGCACAGCTTGTCGCGCGGGAATGCGGCCCGATCGAGCAGCCGGACGCGGGCGCCGGCACGCGCCAGCACGGTCGCCGCCACCGACCCCGCCGGCCCGGCGCCGACGATCAGGACATCGTCCATCTGCGAACCACGTTCGTGCTCAGACGCGGCCGATGACGAGCGCGCTGTTCTTCGATCCGAAGCCGAGGCAATTGCAGAGCGCCGCGTCAACCGGCGCCGGGCGGGCGTGGTGCGGGATGAAATCGAGGTCGCAGTCGGGATCGGGATCGTCGAGGTTGATGGTCGGCGGCAGCAGCTGACGGGAAATGGCGAGAGCGGCCGTCACGACGCCGGCGGCGCCGCTCGCCCCTTTCCAGCACAGTGGGATCCGAAGCTTGGAATTCACGTGACTTGAAGTCGCGG
>JADMIO011721465.1_pt1 | contig 23109 bp, 18 predicted proteins | sample 8958161 | NCBI WGS metagenome assembly JADMIO01 (sample SAMN16585339, study PRJNA669376) | soil metagenome | isolation source: Crop rotation soil | place: USA: Cullars Rotation, Alabama | collected 2011 | reverse complement strand
TTTTGGGTGACCAAATAGCTCTACGGTAACTTGTATACCCACAACTTCGGGTTCTGGAAAAATATTTGGATAAAGTTTTAAGGTATCTTTTACGCCATCTATTTTTGTTTGGTTTTTGGACCCAATATTAATTTTCATTTCTATTATTTAATTTTATTTAAAAAAGCATTAGTCCAGTTCTGGTAACCAAGATCGTTGGGGTGGAAATGGTCTGCAGCATAAGTCAGTTCTCGATTGTTAAATGGCGCTTCAGACCAACCAAAATTGTGAATATCAATTATTTTTACGCGATCGTCTTCTAAAGACAGTAATTGCGGATTTATTTTACTAGAACGATATTCAATAAATTTATAGAAGACAAAAGGTAAAACCGTAGCATTGTCAAAATTTGCAATGTCAGTAATATAAATTTTTGCTGTTGTCCCCTGCTCTAGTTTAGCAATAATTGCTTTATAGTTTTCTAAAATTTTTGAGGGAGAGACTAAATGCGTGGCGTCGTTTGGACCCATGGAAATTGTAATAATGTCTGGTTTAAAATTTATAATTTCTTGAACTTGTTTGTCCAATACGTCTTGCGTTTTATATCCTACTACAGAAATATTTTTGTATTCTACCGTATGAGTTTTTGCAAAAAATTGTGCCAGTTGGTAGGTATAAGTTTTTTCTAAACTACTGGCACCATAACCAACGCCAGTACTGTCTCCCGCGGCTATATATTTTATGTTCGGACCACTCCCTAAAGTTTTATTTGACTGGTCAATGACTACTAATTTTGGAAGGTGATAATATTTGTATGCAAATAATCCAAATTCGATTACCAAATAGACGACTAAGATGGTAAGAAGAGTTTTTATAATCATGTTGTTATTATAACAAAAAAGCTGCTTTATTCGAAAATATGTGTTGAGTTTTTAAGCTATGAAGGTTATAATAGGTTTCTTATGAAGAAAACTAGGAAAGAGGGTTTTCCGGAAATTTCGGTTAAACTTATATATAAACTTGAGAAATTACGGCATAGCAGAGAGCTTCTGCTCGGTGCCATAAATAAGGCGCTCGGTTTGTTAGGCTTACCGAACGACCAAAGCCTTAACCACAAAGCAACGGAGCTATTGTGGGAACTCCAGCTCGTAGAAAAGGGGTTTGGTCGTCTTACGCAAGCTATTTTTGTCCGCTATGTCCGGGCCATTTACGAGTATGGGTTTATTCCTATCTCTTGCCGCCCACAATCCAAAATTTAGCTAAGTTGATGCTTAAAACAATAAGCATCTTTTTTTATTTTTAAACAGGCTAGTTCGTACGGACTAGCCTGTTTGTGCAGTTGGTAATAAGCTGTTTACCTTGACATTGAATCTTTTTTAGGGTAAACTGAATAATTCTTGAAGGGGGCCTTATATGAAACGACGAACTGACTGTGCCAAAAATAGCAAAGTCTTTTTAGACGCTGCTTTGATGGCTGGGAAAGCTATTCTAGGTAACTCTGTCACCGAAACTACTATGCTCGGCCCAAATTTTGTAATAATTGGCCGGCTGGCGCAATATCTGGTGGGAAATAATGAAGTGCTAGCTTTAGTGGAGAAAGGGTCTAGTACGACTATTGCTGAACTGGCCACAACTCTCCATACGCCCATGTGGATGTTAGGAAACCGTCTTCAGGGCTCTGTTGCGTGCTTCTTGGGGTATCGCCGGCATGTTTTTGACTCATATTATATCCGACTGGCACAATTGGCAGCAGAGATGGTATCACTCCTTCCTACCGATTTTAATAAGAATTTTTGCGAAGAGGCTTGGGGCGACATGATCGACTGGCTAAACCATCTGTTTGCTTGCGGACAAATGGTTTACGACTATGACTCCAACGACTGGCAAAGTTGGGGGTGGCGCGACAATAAAGCCGTGTTTAAGGATTTCGAATCCTTGAAGAGTGCGTGGGAGGGACATCTCACAACTAAAATTACAAAACGCGGAGATTACGCAACTATCACCTTTAGAATTTTGGGACACAACAGATTTAATCATTCCGATGAGAGCGAATAAATAATTCGCTTTACATCGGTTTTTTATTTTTTTAAAACAGCAAGGAAAGCTTCTTGAGGAATATCTACCTTTCCTATTTTTTTCATACGCTTTTTACCTTTTTTCTGTTTGTTCAAAAGTTTCATTTTTCTGGTAACATCTCCGCCGTAAAGGTAACCAGTAACGTCTTTTCTTAGAGCAGATATAGTTTCGCGGGCAATAACTTTACCGCCAATTGCCGCTTGTATTGCTATTTCAAATTGGTGGCGAGGAATAAGTTGCTTTAATTTTTCTACAAGTTCTTTACCGTCTACTGCTGCTACAGAACGGTGCATAATAGCCGAAAGCGCTGCGACTGGTTCATTTGCAACTAAAATATCTATTTTAACTAAATCCCCCACTCGTTCTTCTAAAAATTCGTAATTAAGAGAGGCATAACCAGAAGAAACAGATTTTAGTTTATCGTAAAAATCTAAAATAATATTACCAAGAGGCATTTCAAAAGACATGTCTACCCGTTCCGAACCAATATACTTAATGTCTTTGCCTACAGCTCTTCGCTGATTTGCTATTTCCATAATAGGACCTATATATTCTGCTGGTGTTAAGATATTTACAGCCATCCAGGGTTCGTAAATATTTTTAAAAGTTGAAGGGTCAGGAAATTCTGCTGGGTTATGTATATAAAATTCTGTACCGTCTGTTTTCTCCACCCGGTAAGCAACGCTTGGCGCTGTTAAAACTAAGTCTAAATTATATTCTCGTGTTAGGCGTTCTTGCACAATATCCATGTGTAAGAGGCCTAAAAATCCTGTACGGAATCCAAAGCCAATAGAAGGTATATTAATTGGTTCAAATTCTAAAGCGGCGTCTGAAAGCTTCAATTTTTGCATGGCTTCACGAAGAAGTGGATAGTCGTCTCCTGAAACTGGAAAGATAGTCGCATAAACCATTGGTTTTACTTGTTTGTAACCTGGAAGTGCTAAAGCTTCCTGCCTATTTTCAAAAATAGTAATGGTATCACCAACTCTTGCCCGGCTTACATCGCGAAGGCCAGTTACTATATAACCAACTTCCCCAGTAGCTATTTGTCCAGATTTTTCCATTTTTGGGTGGAAGTAACCAACCTCTAAACTTTCAGACATTGTGTCAGAGCCTATCATGTATATTTTTTCACGTTCAAAAATTTGGCCATCCATAACACGAACAAAAGCAACAACTCCTCGGTGGGTGTCGTAAACAGAATCAAAAATTAGAGCACGTACGGCAGCGGCGCTGTTGCCTTGTGGTGCCGGGAGGCGCTCAATGACAGACTTTAAAATATCTTCTACGCCTTCGCCGGTCTTGCCTGACGCATAAAGTATTTCTTCATCTTTAAATCCAAAAGCAGCTTTTAGTTCTTCCGCGGTTTTTTTACGGTCAGAATTTGGCAGGTCAATTTTATTAACTACGGGAATTAGTGTCAGGTTATGCTCAAGAGCTAAATAAACATTAGCTAAGGTCTGTGCTTCAATACCTTGAGTGCTGTCGACTACTAAAATTGCCCCTTCGCAGCATGCAAGTGAGCGGGATACTTCGTAAGTAAAATCTACATGCCCTGGAGTGTCTATAAGGTTTAAAATATAATCGACATTGTTGTACTTATAATTCATCCGAACAGGCTGAAGTTTTATGGTAATACCCCGTTCTCGTTCTAAGTCCATTTGGTCAAGCAGCTGGTCTTTCATGTCTCGTTTGTTGACAGTGTGTGTAATTTCTAAAAGACGGTCAGCCAGCGTAGACTTACCATGATCAATATGGGCGATGATGCAAAAATTACGAATAGTGTCTTGTTTCATTGTGTAACCGGAGTTTTATTCTTGCTAGTATACCAAAATTTCTTAAAAAAATCTAGGACTGTCTTAGTCTGTTGTACTCCAATATAGTAAGAAAAAGAAAGGAAAACACTAATGGCTAAAATAACAGCAACACCCGACTGCATAACAATTCCTAATGTCGTTCGAGTATCGAGTAGGGGCCCAAATAAATAAAGTATGCCGTAAGCAACAAGCCCCATACAAATGCTAGAAATTAACATTTTTCCTATGAAAGTTATAACTTCATTGTCCGATTCTTCAAGTGAAATTCCTTGCTTACGTAAAAACCTGCGCAGGCAAAACAACATAAGGAGAGCGTCAAAATTACAAGCAATAGCAAAACCAGAAGCAATTCCTAAAAGCCCAAAACGCTTACCTAAAAAGTAAGCCAAAAAAGCATCCAAAATAATAGAAATTAAATTTACCATTACGGGAATAATAGTATTTTGGCGAGCGTAGAATGCCCTGGAAAAAAGCGGAGAAAGGCTTTGGCCAATAAGCGAAAAAGTTAGTATACCAAAAGTACCAAGCATTATTTTAGTACTATTCCAGTCAAATTTTCCATGTCCGTATATTATTCTGACAATATAGGCTCTAAAAATGAACATCAAAATAGCTATGGGAATTATAAAAAATAATACTTGCATAATATTCCCCCATAAAGTTTTAATGAAGGCTTTATTGTCACCTGTGGCAAAATGTTCTGAAAGTAAAGGGAAAGAAGCAGCGGAAACAGACAAGGCAAATACCCCTAACGGTGCTGCTTGTAAATTATTAGCGAGGTTAAAAATTGTTACCGAGCCAGCTGCGAGTATAGAACCAACCGTTGTTCCAATTATTAAACTAATTTGCGAAATATCCATTCCAATAATTCTAGGCAAGAATAATTTACCAATTTTTTTAAGAGTTGGTTCTTTAAAATCTATAATAGGTTGCCATGTGTAACCATGTCTTACTGCTTCAACTATTTGTATACATAAATGTAGTAAGGCTCCAATAATAACACCAAAGCCTAAACCTAAAAGTCCAAAATGAGGGTATAAAAAAAATAATCCACCAATAATTCCTAAATTATATAAAATAGGAGCCAGGCTCAAAATTAGGAATTTTTTATATGAACTCAAAATACTGGTAAAAATATTTGAGGCAGTAAAAATAATTGGCGACAGTAAAAACAATCGCATAAGCAAAATTGTTTGGTGTAATTTTTCGCCAGTAAAACCAGGGACAAGAAATTTTGCAAGAGGGTTTGAAAGCAGAAGTAATAGAAGACAAATTACTGCCATTCCTGGTAAAGAAATATTTAAAACAGAATTTGCAATACGATAGGCTTTAGTTTTGTCTTTTACAAGCCATTCGGTGAAAACAGGAATAAGTGCAACAGAGAGCGTTCCCAGAATAAGGAGATTAAAAATAAAATCGGGTACTCTAAAAGCCGCGTAATAAATATCGAGGGTGTTTCCTACCCCAATCTTTCCGCCGAGTAAAGGGTCACGGACTAGGCCAACTAATTTAGATAACAGTGTAAAAAACCCAACAATAATAGCCGCTTTTCCCACAGTAAAATTTTCTTCCAACGATGCAATTTTTTTAAACATAATGTATCAATTTTTCTTTAAGACCAATCCCCAAAAATAATCTTTATTTATTAGTAAGTTTTCGGAAATGCTATTACCATTTAAATTATTAGTATCTAGGTTTTGCCATTCTAACACACGGTTTCCAAAATGCAAGTTATAAGTAAAATTATTTTCTCCCGAGCCAATTTGTTTTTGAACTAAGAGGCTATAATGATCTAAATTTGCCAAGGTAAAAGGTAATTTATAAACTAATTCGACTGTCTTTGTTTGTCCTCCGCCTAAATCTACCCAATTTCCAAAATACGTCTTTCCAGACTCTTGGCCAATAAATGTCCCGCTCGTTATGTCTTTAACTGAAGATTTTTCCCACTCTAAAACTGCTGCGTCAGTTTGGTAAGTTTTAAAACTGCTCGAGTCTAAATTTTTATAGTCAAAACCACTATTAGAAATAAGTGTTGCGCCAGAGGGTACATAAATTCTTAAAAAACTAACATTTTTTGTTTCGTCTAAAGCTGGTAAAGGATTAGAACGGGTAATACTTAAGTGGTTAATTATATTACCGTCGTCACCTATTGTTGTGTCCAGTGTCACTGTTTGTTTAAGGCTCAAATCGGTTTTGGTTCCACCTAAATTACTGCTAACGATAGACAAATAATCTCTGTCAGTATTTTGTATAGATCCAGTCCAATGAAAGTTTTGAAGTTGTTCCTGGAGATTAGATTGGCGGCTGTAAAAAACCATTTGTTTGGCATTAAGGTTTTTCTGTATGGCAATAATAACTTGTTCCATTTGGCTTGGAGTAAGTTCAGAAATATGTTGGAGGAGTACTGGAAAAAAATCCGCAAGCATTTGTTTAGGTGTATTACTTTTTTTGTCGTAATCGATGGAAGTTGCTACTTGCGTGGTTTCTACAAAGTTATCTGCAGAAAGTGTTACGTGGTACGCAGGCATATCTATTGGTCCTGTTATATTTAATAAATCAATAATAAAAGTTGGAGTAATAGCTATAACAGTGTCAGGAGTTTCCCCTCCTTCTTTTTCATAAAAACTTGAAATTTTCTTTGCGGAATCTGGGAAATTGGCGAACCAATTACTGTCGCGCATAAACCACCTATCACTGACATTTAGCATAGGTGTTGGCGGAAGAATTTTTTCTTGAAGCTGCCCATCTAAGTCATAAATACTACCAATGGTTAATTTTTGAATTTGTCCATCTTGCACATTAGCATCGCCGTATGTACCAATAAAACCGCCACCAGCACGTAATTCATTATTGTTTTCAAACAGTAACAGAATTTTTTGATTGCCTAGTAACATATTTTGCGCAATCGTAAAAATTTCGTGTACGTTTGTAAGGGAATTTTCTAAAATAGATAATTGACTTTTAAGTTCATTAAATGTTCCGGTGTAATTTCCTGGTAAATTTGAAGGGTTAATGCTCGTTATAAGCGAGTTCGCAGTTTTTAAGTCGGAAAGTGAAGCGGACAACTGTTTATCCATATCGACAAATAAATCTTTTATTGGCCCATCGGAAGAAAAGCCTTGCGGTGATATTTTAAGAGTATGTAAGTCATCGTAAAAACTAACTATTTCAATACCACTTTTAGAAATATAAGAAGCGGCAGAAAGTAAGCGGTCTGCGTCACGTTTTTGAGGCAGTAGGTTAATGCCTTCTTTAATAAGTTGGTTAGTTTGAGAAAATTGGTCTTTGCTGTTTTTAAAACTCTGTAAAGCAAGTAAAAATTGGTTTTGAGCACCCTCTATATTATTATCTTTAATGTTTTTTTCTGCTTCTAAAAGATGCCCCGCTCCTTGATTGGCTATATTAACGACTTTTTGTTTTAGTTCTAGAGCAATGGCAATTAATTTTGCTGAACGAAAGGCTCCCCATATGCACAATGTTAAAAATAAAAACACAGCAAAAGAAATTTGAAATTGTCTGTTGTTGAATAATTTCCAGTAATCCGTTATTTTTCTTCTGTTGCTAGAAAGTTGACTAAGGATAGTTTTTAAAAACCAAATAACAAAACTAACAATAACAATGCCACTATAATAAAAAAAATGAAAAACTGTATTTCCTACCCAAAATAAAAAATTGAAAATTAAATTTGAAGTTAAAACTTTCTCGCCAGAGTTTTTTGTAGTTTTTGAGGTAATAGTAACTTTTGGTAAAATTTTTCCAAAGTTAATGTTGGCCCGATGATGGACGTTATTATTTAAATAAATTTTAAAACCATTCTTTTTCATACGTACTCTTTATGTAACCCGAAACCTGAATTTATTTAACTATTGGTGAATGCCGTGAAATATTAAGCAATATACCTATAGACGCTAAGGTGACAATAAGTGAACTACTACCGTAGCTAAAAAATGGTAAAGGAATACCCGTTAGCGGTAATATTCCAACCATGGCGCCAATATTTATAAGAGCTTGTAAAATAATAGCTGAAGTTATACCGACTGCAACCAATTTACCAAAAGTATCGGGGGCGGCTTTAGCAATTTTAAAACCTTGATAGGCAAAAAGAATAAAAATACCCATAACTAAAAGTACTCTAAATAAACCTAATTCTTCAGACATAACTGCAAAAATAGAATCGCCCATAGCTTCTGGCAAGTAATTATGTTTTTGGCGGGAAAGCCCATAACCATAACCAAACCACCCTCCAGCACCAATTGCTAAAAGAGCTTGGTTAATTTGATAGCTAATACCTTTTGGATCAAAAGTAGGATCTAAAAAAGTCGTAATGCGTCTGGCTCTATAAGGTGCGGTCTTAATAAAACCCCAAGCAAGAAGGACTCCGCTGACAATAATCCAAAAAACATGACGCCATTTCATGCCTCCCATAAAAAGCATAATAAGTGAAGTTAGAACGACAACAAGCATTGTGCCTAAATCTGGTTGCCAAAGTATTAAAAAAGCAAACAGTCCAATAATAAGCAGCGATGGAAGAAGTCCAAAATAAAAATCATGCAAAAAATTCCCTTTTTTTTCTATCCACCCTGCAATATAAAAAATCATAGCAACTTTTGCGAGTTCTGCTGGTTGAAAAAATATAGGCCCAAGATGTATCCATCGGTTGGCACCCCCTGCAGCAAAACCAATACCGTTGACCTTAACTAAAGCAAGTGCAAAAAACGCAATAATAATAATATGAGGAATATATTTTTGCCAAATATGGTAATCTACTCTAGAAAAAATAGCCATAAGTATAAGGCCTCCAAGAGCTCCATACAGTAATTGATGGATTAAATAATGGCTTGTATTACCATAATTATTGAATGACTCTACGCTTGAAGCGGAGTAAAGCATTATTAACCCGACTGCTAAAAGAACAATCGAAGTTAAAAAAAATGGTTTATATATTGGTTTTTTAATTGATTTCATTTCTTAGAAAAATATAATCGTTTATACATTATGAGCAGCTTTTTTAAATTGCTCTCCCCTGTCTTTATAGTTTTTAAACATTCCAAAAGAAGCACATGCTGGACTAAGCAGTACAACGTCACCGCTTGTTGCAATAGATTTTATATGCCCGAAAATTTCCTGCATGTTTTTTGCTCCGGTTATGACCTTGGACTTACCAAGTTCTATTACAGATTTAATTTTATCTGTCTCGTCCCCAATTAAAATTATTGCTTTAATATTTTTTGCATTATTAATAGTCTTTCCCAATTCGGTAAAATCTGAATTTTTGCTTGACCCTCCTAAAATAAGAACCAACGGCTCTGTGAATGAATTAATCGCCGCTATTGCCGTTTCAGGAGTTGTTGAAAAAGAATCGTTATAAAACTTTATACTATTTTTTTCTATTGTAAATTCTAAACGGTGTTCTAGACCTTTAAATTGAATTACAACTTCTTTTATACATTGATCATCACAGCCAGCTAAAGATGAGGCTAAAATTGCTGCACAAATATTTTGTTGATTATGTTTACCTCTAAGTTGTAAGTCGGATATATTTAAAAATTTTTGTCCTCGTAGAAATATGTAATCGTCTGAAACGCAACAATCTGCGGACGAAGAAGTGTTTAGAGAATTTAACGGAGAGGTATGGTCTTGGGTGTTAAAATAAAACTTTTTACCATTCCCCAGTAACCCTACTTTACTTGAACTTTCATAGTTTGCGTTTATAACAACGGAATCATTATTTGTTTGGAATTTGCAAATTGCCGCTTTGGCCTGGACGTACTCGTCTACATTTTTATGATAATCCAAATGCTCGCTGGTTATCATAAGCACTACGCCAATATGAGGGCTTGAGTTTAAGTCTTGGAGCTGAAAACTTGAAAGCTCATAGACAATCCAATCGTTTTGAGTGAGATCGTCTAAAAACTCTAACGGTTGAATTTTTCCTATGTTGCCAGTTAAAAAAACATTAGATTTTTGATTGTTACTTTTTGTCTTAGAGAGTTTTAGTATTTCATAAATAAGGCTAGAAGTGGTGCCTTTACCTTTTGTTCCAGTAACTCCAATTATTTTTCCCTTGCAGTGTTCAAAGAACCATTTTGTTTGGCTTGAAAAAATTGCAGATGGTTTAGAAAATTTTATAAAATCTGGATGCGAACGTGGAATTCCAGGGCTTCTAAAAATAACTTCAAAACCACTTAACTCCTTTAAGCAATCCGGTCCAAAAATAAAATTAACTTTTAAAGACCGAATTTCTTCTCTTTCACTTGGAAGCCATTGGTCCCAAGGTTTGTGGTCAAAAAGAACTGGTTCTACCCCATGGTTCAGTAAATAGGTGGCCATTGCTTTTCCTTCGATACCATAACCAACAACTGCTATTAATTTTTTTTCTAAGTCCTTAATTTCCATTCAAAAATACTTTAAAAATAACTATTATTCTTATTTATTTTACCATATTTTATGGTTATAACGAAATAAAAAAAATAGCCCTAAATTTTTATTCAGAACTATTTTCTTAAATTTATATTAATCTTTTTTAAGCACTAAACCAGGGAGAGATTTTGTTATTTTTCCTTCGCTAATTACTGCCTGACCATTTACGAAAACATATTGCATCCCTTGGCTATATTGGTAAGGGTTTTGGTATGTGGCTTTGTCTGAAATCTTTTCTGGGTCAAATATTGCAAAATCAGCAAAATTTCCTATTGTAATCTCACCTCTATTTTTTATGCCCATTAATTTTGCCGGGGCAAGAGTAAGTTTATAAATTGCTTGCTCTAAGGGAATTAAATTTTGCCCAATACAAAGTTGTAAAAATTTTGTTGCTGCTCCAAAACACCGTGGATGCACTAGCCTGTTATGGTCATGCTCGCTAATATTAAAACCTGCTCCATCACTAGCAACAATGCTTAATGGATGTGATAAAAATTTATAAACCTGGTCTGGGTCTAAGTTCTGTTCAAAAACTAAAACTTCACTCCCACCATTATGTATAAGATGTAAAACTGCTTGTTCGCTTGAAACTTCTAAGTTTTTAGCAATTTGACTAATAGTCTTCCCGCTAAAGTTCATTTTATTGGTAGTAGAAGCAACTAAAAGGTTAGAAAATTTTACCTCACTATTATTTAAGTATGTTAAAATTTTATTTCGTTGTATTGGGTCATTAAAATGCTTGAGAGTTGCGTTCCTGCCTCCTTCTATAGCCCATTTTGGCAGATAGGAATAGAGTGCTTGAAGTGTGGTGTCGTAAGGGTAGGCATCAAAATGTAACGATGACCCTTGTTGGTATGCAAATTCAATTTCTCCAATAGCTTCAGAATATTTATGAAAATTTGCTTCGTTTTTAATTTTTAAATGAGATATTTTTAAATTAACTTTTGTGTTTCTGGCAATATCTATAGCTTCGGCTATTGCCTCCACTACTTCTGAACCTTCGCTTCGTAAGTGTATAGAGAGTAAGCTCCCGTAAGAATGAATTATTTTTGCTAACTCATAAAGTTCAATTTCGGAAATTATTATTTCATGAGCATAAGAAAGTCCACTCGACATACCAAACGCTCCAGCTTTAAGACATTGTTCTAAAACTTTTTTTATAGACATTAATTCTTGTTCGGAAAGCCCTCTGACTGCATCGCCAATTACGCCTCTACGCAGCGTTGAATAACCAACTAAAGTTGCAATATTACACGCAAAATTATTTTTTGAAAGCACTTCAAGATACTCTTCAAATGTTTGCCAGTTTACATTTAATCCTTCTGTACTGTGCCATTTTTGAATTGAAAGTAAGGCATCTGGGGAAAGCAGGGGTGCTAGGCTAGCGCCACAATTTCCTGTAACAATTGTCGTAAACCCTTGGGTCGTAAGACTATCGAGACTCGGGTTGTCAAAAATTTGCCAATAAGCATCGCTATGGTTTTGAATATCTATAAATCCTGGTGCCACAATAAGACCTTTAACATCTAAAATAGTTTGGGCATTTGCGCTGATGTTTTTTGAAATATTAACTATTTCATTTCCTTGGACAGCAATGTCAAAAGTATCCCTAGGTTTGCCAGTGCCGTCAATAACCGTTGCATTTTTTAGGACTAGTGAATACATGACTTTATAAATGAATTATTTTTTATTTTACTATTTTAAATTATCCAACGAAATAAAATATTATTGCGAAAATACTCATAACAGCCGCAACAATCCAAAGTCTCATAGTAACTTTTGTTTCAGGCCAACCAAGGGCTTCAAAATGATGGTGTAATGGGGCTGATAAAAAAATTTTCTTTTTAAAAAATCTTTTAGAAAAAATTTGGGCTAAAACAGAAAGTGCTTCCAAAATAAATACAAAACCAACTAAGACTAGTAAAAATACACTATTGGTTAGAAATGCAACAATTGCCAGCAGTACTCCCATACCCATAGCTCCCGTGTCTCCCATAATAAACCTGGCGGGGTATACATTAAACCATAAAAAGGCTAGTAAGCTGCCAATAATTACTCCAATAAAGGCAGCTAAATTCGTTTTGCCTTGCATGTAAGCAATAATTCCATATGCAAAAAAAGCAATCATGAGCGTACCGCCCGCAAGACCATCTAAACCATCGGTTAAGTCTACAGCAAAACTTATAAATACAACGGTAAGAATGAAAAAGGGAATGAAAAACCAGCCTAAATTTAGAGGTTGCATAATAAACGGAATATGCAATTGGGAAAAACCAAGTTTATAGTAAAACCACCAGGCTCCAATAATTGAAACAAACATGTAGAGCCAAATTTTTACTCTAAATCTAAGTCCTCTACCGTTAAATCCTCTTTTTCGAACGTCCAGAAAATCGTCTAATAATCCTACTAGCGATGCTCCCAAAAAAGCTCCCAAAGGAAGAAGTGTTTCTTTACGTGTCAAAAAATTAAAAAAATGCGCGCCTGGGATATGAAATACTCTATCTAAAATCCATAAGGAAGATATAAAAATTAGCAAAGTACCCCAAATAAGAATACCACCCATAGTAGGCGTACCTTCTTTTGCAGCGTGCATTTTTGAATAGAGCGGCGTATTGCCGTCGTTGCGGATTTGTTTGCCTAAACGGTGCTTGTATAGAAAGCTCGTAAGTAACGGCGTAATAGCTAAAGAAAATAAAAAAGCCGAAATACTTAATAATAATATTTTAGTTAAATCGTAATGAGCCATGGAAATTATGTAAAGCCGACTATATTAGGTTTATCTGGGAAATTTTATCTGAAATAACTTGTATATAATACCATAAAAAGCCTACTCTAGCCAATTTATGTTTAGTCTACCCACATAACATTATCTTCAACTAATTGTTTTAAATTTAAAGTATCATTCTCTCTATTGTCGCTTGCTACAACAATTATTATGACGTTATGCCCTTTATAATTTATTTTTGTAATCATTGAACCCAATGATTCTTTGGTATACCCTGTTTTAATTGCAAATATATCCGGATGGTCTTTAATAAGTTTATTTGTCGTGACTGCTTTAAAATTATTACCCGTTTTAGTTTGTAATGAATAAACCTGTTGTTTCCCTACCCAAGTAAATGCGGAGTATTTTTGGGTTTCGTCAACCAATTTTTTTAAATCATTAGCTGTAGAATAGTTATCTTTGCTATAAAAACCCATAGGATTACTAAATTCACTATCTAACATGCCTAAATCTTTAGCTTGTTGGTTCATGAGGTCTATAAAAGAATTTCCTGTTTGTTGTCCAATTATTACGCTAAAAATTTTTGCCACATCGTTTTCTGAACCTATAAGCATTGCATTAAATAAATCTATTCCTTTTACTTCCTCGCCCGTAGGAATATGCAGCCTAGGTTCAGTAGTAATGTTTACATTATCTGGAATAATGTAGTAATTGTTTAAATCTAGCGTATTGTAAGCAATAAGCGCTGTAATTAATTTAGTTAAGCTTGCTATGGGTAATTTAGTGTCAGGTTCTTTGCTAAATAACTGTGTTCCTGTCTGTAAATCGTATACTAAATAACTTTTAGCACTAATTTTTGGAAGTAAAATTGGGGTTTTAGTTATAGGAGCAGTTGTTTTTACTACGGTATCTCCCCTAATATTGCTTGTATAGGCTCCTAAAACTTGAGGATCATTTATTGAAATGTCGCTTACTTTAGCTTGAGTATGATTTTGGGAAATTATTACACCTGTCGTTATGCTCAAAAATAGAGCAATGCAAAAAACACCCCAGAACAGTATTATTTTTGTTTTTGTTTCGGCCATGATTTAATTTGCTTACCTTTTAATTATAAAGGTATTTTTTGCATTGACAAAGTGTTTTGTTGTGGATAAAATGACTAAGCATATTAATCTTTCACATTTTAGTTAGCAGTATTTACTACTAAGTAAAAGTGAAAAGATAAAGGATATATTATGTCTGAAGTAACGTTAACAGAAACAAATTTTGACCAAGAAGTCCTAAATTCGGACTTGCCTGTACTTGTAGATTTTTGGGCTGTGTGGTGCGGTCCTTGTAAAGTCTTGAGTCCTATTGTAAACGAAATTGCTGGGGAGTATGTCGGTAAACTAAAGGTAGGAAAAGTTAATGTCGATGAAAATAACCAGCTTGCGGGGAAATATTCTGTAATGAGCATACCAACTTTAAAGTTTTTTAAAGGCGGTAAAGTAGTCGGAGAAATTATTGGTGCTGCCCCTAAAGCAACCATTATTTCTGAGTTAGAAAGACATCTTTAATTTTTTTTAAAAACAAAACAGCTCGGGTATTTTGCCCGAGCTGTTTTATAAATTGTGCGCTTGATCTGGTTTTAATATAGTCCGTGTTGGGGAAGGCGCTAATGGTAAATGTTCTTTTTTTGGTGTATTATTTTCCGGAAAACTAATATTCTTGGTATTTTTAGGTTCAATAGTACTTAATGTATTGGGACTTAAAAGAGTCTTAACAACATTTGATGTTTTTTCTTGCTCTTCTTTTTGTTTTTGACTATTCAGGTTAGCAACGGTGTCCCAAATGGGATTAGTTTTTTTTTGTTCTTGCAATTTTGGCCGGCGAAAATTTTGGTTGTGGTTTTTACGGCTTGTGTGTTCAGGTCTATTTTGTTTCGGTTTTATTGTAGGGTGATTTTGAGAAAAATTTTTGCTTTTTTGTATCGGTGCTGTAGTTTCAGTTTTTTGTTGAGTAATAACAGGTTTAGTTTTTGGGAGTTCAAAAATTGGTGAACTAAAAGTTGGTTCAATTTCTTTTTTTTCAATGACAAAAGAATTTCCCTGTGTTTGAGCAGCCTGTTCTGGTGCTTGAGGTTGTTGCTGCGGAGGTCTTGGGGCTGGGAAAGAATGAACTACGGTACTTCTTGGTACATTAGAAGTAGTTATGTTTTCTTTTATTTCTTCTCGTTGCTCATTTAATTCTTGAGTTGCTAATTTTTGAGAACCAGTTTCAAGGCTGTCTCCAGAATTTTCTTCAGATGCGCCAATTAACACGGCTGATTCTTGATGGAAATCTGAACCCATCCACCGAGATATTTTTTCTTCTACTTCTGAAATAGAATTAGTGTAACGTTCCCTAGAAACTTTAATGACTTTTTCACCGTTTCCAGTTACAAATTCAGGATTTGGGGGCAGTGTAATTGCAGAAAATGGTTCACTTGCCACTCCGTTTATCATAAGTTTTAGAATAATTTGGTATTTAGGGAGGTTTACTAAGTCATTGGGGGTAAAAGTAGGGTCAAATTCTGTTTCTAAATACTCAGCATCTGCCGCGCCAATGCGGAAAATTATAATAGTCCCAACGTTACCAAAAATAGCATCGCGTACTTTAGTGTTGCGATCTTGTTCTAATTGGGCAATGTATTGGTGTCCGACAATTAAATTAAGCCGGTATTTTCTGGCTTCGCTTAAAATAGTCGCAAAGCTTTCAGTGGCAAAATTTTGAAATTCGTCTACGTATAAATAAAAATCTTTACGTTCACTTTCAGGAATGTCTGTTCTGGACATGGCTGCTAATTGGAGCTTTGTTACGATCATGGCTCCAAGGAGCGCTGAGTTATCTTCACCAACTTTCCCTTTTGATAAATCCATAATTAAGATTTTTTGGTTGTCCATTATATCACGTAAGTCTATGGTGGAACGGGGTTGACCTACAATGTTTCTTATAATTCCAGACGATAAAAACTGCCCGACCTTGTTTTGGATTGGCGCGATGGCTTCAGTTCTGTATTTTTCGTTATAGTTTGCAAATTCATCTGTCCAAAAAGCCCTGACCATAGGGTCTTTAATGTTATCGACAATTTTTTTGCGATATTTTTTATCGACATACATACGGGTAATACCTAACAGAGTGTTACCAGGGCTATCAAGCAAAGCTAAAATAGTATTGTTTAAAATATATTCCATACGGGCAGACCATAAATTTGCCCAAATTTTAGTAAATACACCCATGAGTCCAGAAGCCACAAGATGTTTATATTTAGGGTCAACCGACTCTAAAATATTAAAGGCCACAGGGTATTCCATGTCGGCTGGATTAAAATAAACAATGTCGTTAATTCGACTATTTGGAATGGAATCTAAAATACGCTGGACTGAATCTCCATGAGGGTCTAAAAATGCCACCCCATGGCCATTTCTGATGTCTTGGATGACCATATTTTCCATCATGGTCGTCTTACCCATACCAGTTTTACCAATGAGATACATATGCCTACGGCGGTCGTCTGTTTTAATACCAAAAGGCACTTCCTGATTTCTGAAGTTAGTTTTGGCAAATATAGTAATTTGTTCTTTAGTGCTCATAAGTAACTGTATTCAAATTATAGTTGGTTATGTTGTTATAGTACAACTGGTAAATTAACTGGAGGAGCTGCTTTCTTGCTCTCAGTCCTGTCCATAGAGACGGCAGCAGATGCAATAGAGATTGGAAAGTGATAAATAGTAGCAAGTTCTTCAACATTAAATACAAACATAGGAAGTCCAATATGGACATCTCTACTTTTATAACCTTTAAAAAGATTTATTTTCCTGCGCTTAATTTCGTAATCCATAAATGGCTTTTCCAGTGTTGGAGAAATTTTGTATTCAACATTTGTCCAGGTGTTGCTAACGTCAGGTTTAAATTTATTTGTCATAGCGCTTCCCAATGGCCTGTATGAACCAATAACCAAACCTTTTTTTGTGCCGTCAAATTTGCCTTTTGGTGCAATATACAGGTGACGAATTTTTGTTTTATAACCCGGTTTGCCTATTTTTCTTTCAACTAAATTAACTCTTTCTTTTTGAGCTTCGGTCATAAACTGCCAATTGTTTTTTTGTTTACTGTCTTCTTCCCCATGGCCGCCATGACCTCCTCCAAGAATAGTTTCCTTATAACTAAAGTTTGCAAATTTATGGAGTGGTGAAAGAAGCGCGTCTTTAAAACCAACCTCATGAGGCTCTTCTTCACCAATGAGCTGCCTAACAAGCGATTCTCCACCTGGTTTCCATTCGTCATCGCCTAAAGGTTGTATATTTATTTGCACACCATAAAACTCATGCGGTTCAATTTTTGAGAGTGCTTCAAAGTGAGCTGCAAGTGGGTCGATAATCTTTTCTTCAGCGGTTGGATGTTCAAAGTCTTTATAAGTTTTTATTGGAATGGCAAAGGGTTCTGTAAGTTTCCACTCGGTACCCCAAATATCAAAATCACTTTTTTCAGGGTCGTACTCTATATTTTCCATATAATCAGAAACTTCCGAAATTTCAGCGGTCGGGTATTGAGCATAAAAAGCGGCTTTAACTAATTCTGTTTGGTTTTTGGGAGTGCGGATAATAAAAGAAATTTTTCCACCAAAACTTACAATTTCCAAGGAATACCAGAGTTGTCCCCTACCTTCAACATAAATTTGGGCAAATGTAAGACCCGCATGAAGTGCATGCATTTGGCTAAAAATAGATTCAACAGCTAAGGTGCTAACTAGGTTTTCTTTTGGAACGCGAATATTTAAGAAAACCCATTCTTGGCTATGAATGTACTGGTGCTCAACCTCGCCTCGGTACATAAGATATAAAATACGCAATATTAAAAGCACCACGACTATCCAACCGCCATGGACTAAAACAAACCATAATTGCCTGAATATATCTAAAAAATTTGGAAAAATTCCACTAACCATCTACTTCTCCTTATAATATAAACGTTGTTAGTTTTTATTTCAGTACGTAATAAACTTTAAACTAAAGCGTAGGTATTTTTTCCTGCTTTTTTGAAAAGTTTTTTATTGGAAAGACCAACCAAAATAGTATTTTTCTTTATCATTCTGCGCTTTAAAACTTCTTCAATGATTGTTTCGCGAGAAAGAGGGTGTCCGGCTTCTTTGAGAATTTCAGAAATAACATCGGAAACAACACCAGGTTTAAAACCCCATTCAGCCAAAGCATAAATACCACGGCCAATTAAAATAAAGCGAGTGTCTTTTATAAGTTCATTATGGACTGTTTCTTTATATGCCTTACGTCCGTCAAAACCGTGTTTGTTAATCATTTCTGTTATTACAGAGTAATGTTCTGGTTTTGCATGTTGGCGAAGAACTAAATAAGCTTTATCACCAACATCTTTGGGATTAATTTCTTTCCAGGTTGTTAAGCCCCAATGCCCAAAAACATTTTTTTCAATTTCGTGGGTTAAATCCAAAAAATTCATGAGGGTTTTGTCACTCAATTCATCCTGATGGGATTTGTAAAAATCGGTTTTCTTAAATTCTTCCAAAAATTGCTCATCTGTTAAAGGTTTTTTGGCAGTTTCAAAAATCTTTTTAGCTTCTATGATAAAACTATCGAGTAGTTCTTTTTTAAATAAAACTGATGCCCAAACTTTTTTGTAGTTTGCGTGGACGTAATCTTCTAATTCTTCTATTAAATAAAGCAAAAAAACCATCGCATTACGGTCTTGCGTTTCTTTTAAGCTTAATTGGTTTAAAAGATTGTCTTCGGAAATTATTTTACCGTGTTCTGCAACAATATTGAGTAATAAATCCTTAGTTAATATGGCGTGTTCGTGACTTTGAATATTTTTTTCGAGATGTTTAAGCAAGTCTTTTTCAATTTGACGAACGCGTTCTCTGGTTAAATTTTGGTCTTTCCCAATAGCGGCAAGTGTCTTAATAGTTTGTCCAGAAAGGCCATAACGGTGAGTAAGAATTTTTTTATCACGATCTTTTAAAGACTTCAAAACTTCCTCGACAATTTCTGCCGGGTTAAGGTTTTGAAGTGAATCGTTCTGTTTAGTTGTGATAATAGTGTCTAAAATTCCCATAAAATCGGGTTATATGCGAAACTAATTTTGAATAACTAGTCTTTAAAAAGCTTAGTTTCAAAGGTATTTCTTAATTTCCCACATTATAGCATACCTCTAAAACCTTGTCAAACGCTACGTATATAGGAAAATTTATGAAATTTACTGAATTGACATATTTGTCTAAAATGGTAAAATAAAAAATTTTATAAATTTTTACTCATAAAAAACACCGCTATATTTAGCGGCAGTTTTTTTAATCACGATCTTCTATTCCCGTAAGAAGTTCTCCAATAATGTTCGTGGAAATAAATTCTTGTATTCTATCTCTGTCGTCTGGCCATAATGCAATAGCGTGGCGGAATTTAACATCTGCCATATCTGGAGTTAAACTCTCTAAACTGATAGCACCTGCTTCTTTAGCAAGAGCTCCCAATTCATAGCGCTCTAAAATTACGCGGCCGTCTTCAAATGGAGACAATATCCCAACATGAATTCCAGCTTTGGTTGCTGCGGCAATTGCATCTATCCATGAATATGTAGTATCTGTTTCGTAATCATTCCATTCGCGATTAGGAATTTGACCAGCACCTTTACATTCTAAAATAACGCCTTTAAGTCTACCTTTATCTATCATATCCATAAGCATCCAAGGTGGCGTATCTGCTGAAACACGGATTGTACCAACTTTTTTTTCTAATTCTGTATCAAGTCTTAAATTTTGTACTGCCAAAACCGGGTCTTTATAGCGTATACCTTCTTCAAAATGAATATGTGGCCAAACTCTCGCTACCGGGTTTCTACCAGGAGTGTAAAAAGCCATAAAGTTAGACTCAGCACGTTTTTTTAGCCTACTACCATCCCAAACATCTCCAATACAGACATTATAAACTCCAACCGCATTATTTCTATGGAAAGAACCAGCAATTCTAAAAGTATTTGAAAGTTGCATATGTACATCTGTACCTACTTCATCTTTCGTCATTTGAGCACCTACGACAATAAGCGGTTTCTGTAAAGATTGCTTAAAAAACATACAAAAAGCAGCAGTGGTTTCTGCCATACTATCGGTTCCGTGCATTACAACAAAAGCATCAAAATCTTGATATTTTGTAGCCAATTGACGTGCGATCATAACACGTTCCGCGTGTAATAAATTAGTAGAGTCTTGTCGAATTTTAAAATCTTCAAGCGTAAGTTCTATTCCTTTTGGAATTAAGACACCATCAAGAAGCTCGGACGCAGATTTTGCAGCCCTGAGCGGGTGACCGGTCATACCTAAGGTACCTCCGGTGTTTAAAACATAAATTCTGGTGTTAGTATTCATTACAGTTTAATTATTTAGCTTTATGAAGTTTTAAAAAATCTATTACTTTTTTAAAATTACCTCGTGTGGCGTCGGCTAGCGGGGTCCCGCCAAAACGATCTTTTGGATTTACTTCAACACCTTTTGCAACTAAAAATTTAACTGCGTCTAAATGACCTTCCGATGCAGCGAGGTGTATACCGGTTCGTCCATCATAATCTGCAGCAGCTAAATCCACACCGCTTGCGTATAAGCGCTGCAATTCATGGACATCGCCTTGGCTGGCTGCCCAACATACTGCCATTGAATGTTCTAATAGTTTGTCGTATCCCATACAATAACTTATAAAGTTAATTTCTATTAAGCTTTTTCGGTCCCGCCATGCTTCTTGAGTAATTCCAAAACTTCTTTATGCCCTTCACGTTTGGCGTCGGCTAACGGAGTCCCGCCCCAGCGATCCTTTGGGTTTATATCAACGTTTTTTTCTATGAAAAATTTAACAGCTTCTAAATGACCTTCACTGGCTGCTAAATGAATGCCTGTTCTTTTATCGTATTCGCCTTCATTTAAATCGACACCCGAAGAATATAACCTTTGAAGTTCGTCTAAATCACCTATGCTGGCAGCAGCCGTTACAGCCATAACACCTTTCATTTTAGTTTCATTTTTCTTTAAACGAGGATCAACTTTACTTACATTTTTAATAGCACTATCAAACATATGGAAGTTAAATCGTTCTACCAATTTCCGTGAAAAATCTAAGCCTCTTACGCTGTTATTATTTTCATCAACGCGTGGTGACCAAATAGTAATTCCCATAACATCAGGAACTACAATCATCATAGCGCCAGACATGCCGCTCATTGCAGGTAAACCAATAGAAAAAGAGTATTCACTTGAATAATCATTGAGTCCGGAAATAGACATAATAGACAAACAATGTTTTGTAGTTGTGGGTTTAAAAACCTCTCGTTCATTAGTTGGACAAACACCTGCATTTGCAAAGGTTGCAGCTATTACTGCTTGTGCTTCCGTTGTTGTTTCAATGGCATAACATTGCCAAAGAAATTCAAGATGCTTATTAATACGAGCGCCTTTTGGAAATAGTTTTTTTTGTTGCATGAAATATGCTAACGAACGGTCTATATCGGCTACTTGTTTTTCAGAAGTAAACGCTTCTTCATCCCACTTTGTCTCAAGGCCTCCAGCTGCTTCTTGCCATTTTCTGATAATCTTTTGTAGACGATTTTCTGGTTTATCCTGTGGGTAAAGCATGGATGCAATCATAAGAGCCCCAGAACCAGTAAAGGGATTATGAGGCAAACCTTCTTTATTGAGCATAAGGTAGTCAAAACCTTTTTCTTTTGGAGCTCTACCTACATGACTATGGATTGTTTGCTCGTCATATTCCTCAAATGCTAAGGAGTAATTAATTGGTTGTGCGGTAAAACGTGCTAGGTAAGGACTATTAAAATTTCCAATATTAAACCTTTGTCCGTCTACAGTACAAACTGAAAGCGCATAACTTTCAGGGTTTACCGTTGCAAGTTCAGGAATATAATCTGAAAGTTTACCTTCATTGTTCTGTAAAGTTCTGTTATAAAGGTTTGTAATAAAACTAGCGAAATTTTTAAAATCAGGAATCACTAAATTTCCCGTCAAAGCCTTTTCTATGAGCGTAATATGAGGGCTAACAAGTTCACGAAATATTTTTAAATCTATTTTTTGTTTATCAGAGATTTTTTTCAGGCCTTGCGTGGTCTGGCGAATACGAACATCATCGGTTAATATTCCCCTATCTAATAAAGCTTGTATTAGATCTTGTTTTAAAATATAACCCCGTGATTCAAAATCGAGAGAATTAAAAATTCTTTCAACTGCGCTCATGGTTATATTGTTGTCTTTCTCTTTCGAACTCATACAAATAAACTTATAAAAGTTGTAATTATTATGACAAATAAGGTTTATTTTGTCAATTTCATAAAATAAGAAATTTTTCTTAAAGAAGATTCGTGCGGTTTATTTTTAGATTATTCCGTCACTATTTTTATAATAATTTTAAAGTTAAAAATAAAACTCCCCGTTGTAGGGAGTTTTTAAATTTATAACATGTAACAAATTTAAGATTTTTTTATATTCTTTCTTTGGAAAACCATGAGCATTGGACTGGCAATAAATATTGAGGAATAAGTTCCTACAATAACACCAATAAACAAAGCTAAAACGAAATAGCGTATAGATTCGCCGCCGAAAAGTAATAAAGCAAGTAATACAAAAAGCACAGTTAGACTTGTGTTTAAAGAGCGAACAATGGTTTGGGAAATACTATGGTTAATTACAAAGTCTATACTATGTCCTGCAAAGACTTTTAAATTTTCACGTACCCGGTCAAAAACAACTATTGTGTCATGGACAGAAAAACCCAACACTGTAAGCATGGCTGTTACAAACATACTATCTATTTCAATACCCTTAAAATGGCCGAGCAAAGAAAAAGCGCCTAGTACAAAAAGCAAGTCGTGGAATAAAGCAATAACAGCAGCCCAACCAAATTGCCAAGATGTAACTGGCCTAGAAACTTTCCTGAAAGCATAAGCTATATAAAAAATTATACCCGCAGAAACAAATAAAAGTTGGTATAGAGCGTCTTGCCTGAGTTCTTTCCCAACGGCTGGACCAATAGAGTTTAAAGAGCTTTCTTT
>JADMIO011430573.1_pt1 | contig 23111 bp, 21 predicted proteins | sample 8958161 | NCBI WGS metagenome assembly JADMIO01 (sample SAMN16585339, study PRJNA669376) | soil metagenome | isolation source: Crop rotation soil | place: USA: Cullars Rotation, Alabama | collected 2011 | reverse complement strand
TGCCCAGTCTTCCGAATCGAAACTCTCAGCTTATCGCGGCGCTTCCACTCACCGCGATAAGTTTCACGTCAATTCAATTCAACCAACTTCAACGACGACTGCTCTTCAATTTTGTGTTTCGTCCACCGGTGCTTCGGCCGCCGGAACTGCGACTGCCGGAACTCCGACCAGCATTTCTCCCAAGATTCGGCGGCTGATTGGTGGGCTTCAACGACACGCCCATCTGTTTCGCCTTGCCGTAAACCGAATCCTCGGTGCGCCCGAGCTTCAACCCGATCACGCGCGTGGGCGTGTTCTCCTTGATCAGCTCGCGGAACATCTTCGTGTCGGCCGCCGACCAGGGCTTCTCGGTGTTGCGGTCGTACATGCGCGTCTTGCCCGATGCGCGACGTGCCGCTCGACTCTGATTGCCCGATAGCGATAACGCGGCTCGAGACTTCGCGGATTTCCCGCTCCGTCCGCTTCGCAGCGTCGCCGACGCGCGCGACTTACTAATCGACCTGGTCGTTTTTCCCGGACGGTTGCCGGCATTCCTCGAACGACTTGAACTACCTCTCGTTGCCATCACATCAACTCCTAGCGCCCGTACGAAACTTCCACCTCTTCAGCCCGGAGTTGTCCGACTTAATCCACTCGCGGCAGGGTGAGTCCCGCCTGGTCCTGATACTTCCCTTGCTTGTCTGCGTAACTCGTCGCGCACACGCGCTCACCTTTCAGGAAGATCAACTGTGCGATGCCTTCGTTCGCGTAGATCTTCGCCGGGAGCGGGGTCGTGTTGCTGATTTCCAGGGTGATCTTGCCGCGCCATTCGGGTTCGATCGGCGTGACGTTCACGATGATGCCGCAGCGCGCGTAGGTGCTCTTGCCGACGCAGATCGCCAGCATCTCGCGCGGCATCTCGACGACCTCGATCGTCTCGCACAGCGCGAAGCTGTTCGGCGGGATCAACACGTGATCTTTTCCGGTCTCGTCGGTGTCGATCGTGACGAACGATCGCTCGCTGAAATGTTTCGGATCGACGACTTCGGAATTGATGTTCGTGAAGATCTTGAAGACCGAGCCGACGCGTAAATCGTAGCCGTACGAGCTCACGCCGTAGCTGATCTTGCCCGGCCGCTTGGTGTTGTCGGCGAACGGCTCGATGCCGATCAGCTCGCGGATCTGGGTGTCGCAGAGAATGCCCATGAGAATCTCTTCTTAAACTGTTCGTTCGCGCGGCAGGGAACCGGACGCGTGAGTCGATGACTCGCGGCTAGTGGGCCTCTTCGACGTCTTTGCAAGATTGGTGCCGACCCTCTACCGACCTGATTCCAAACGCGTTCCCGTTGACCTGACTTACGTCCATTTGTCGAGCGAATCGCATGATACACTACATCTGGTGGTGGTCAATCCGAACTTTACTAAATCTAGTCTAGTCACGTCTAAACCAAATGTTAACGTTTGAGTGAACGGAACTTAGAGTACGAAGAAAAATTCCCGGGGTGAATTTGGGTGTTCGTGCGCGCGAAGTTATCCACCGCGGCGCGGCGCGCGAGGTGGATAAGTTTCGAGCGCGCGCTCTCACAAGTGAAAAAAAGAGGCGCCGGTTCTCGGCGCCTCGCGGAGTGTGTTGGATTGTCCGACGTGCTGCGTGCCTGGCGCGATCAGCTGTCGCGGGTGACGCTGATCTTCAGGACGTCGTCGAGTCGTTCGTAATCGATCTTCACCTTGTCGCCGGCCTTAAGGTCGGCGAGTCTCGCCTCCTTGCCGTTAATCAGGATTTTCGTCTCTTTCTTCAGCTTGAAAACCATCTTGTTGCTGGCGGCTTCCGAGCTGTTGTCTTCACAGCAGCTTCCGCCGGCGGACTTGCTCATCGCAACCGTCCGGGCGTCGGCGTTGATCGTCATGATCTCGCCATTGGACGTGTTGCACGCCCAGGCGCTGGCGGAAAGTCCCAGGCTCAACGCGGCCGCCGCGATCATGCCGGTCCATTTGCTGGTCCATTTACGCATACGAGACTCCCTTCGGAAGTGGGTGAATGGTGACGTCCGGTCAGAGCACACTCTGGCCTGATTGTTCCGACCGCCGCCGGCAGCGAAATCTAACGAAAGATTCTGATGACCTGTCTAGTGATAATCCAGCACAAAGCTTGAATTTCAGCGTAATAGTGGAACCAAGGAGCGAGCGGGTGGACATGTAAATCTTCGAGCATATTGGACTTCACCGGCGACGGGCGGATAGGGTAGCCTTGCCGTCAACTGGGTGAGGCGAATGTGCGCGGGACACGTGCGTGTCGGCACGTCTCGTCAACGTTATGACGGACCCTTTTGTCGATTTCGAGGCAGCAGCGGAAGGAACAGACTCGATGAGTCGAGCCATCGACCCGGCTAGCCCCCTTAGCAGCGACGCCGCCAACACATCTGAACGCGCCCGCAACGGCAATCCGTCGTCATCCAATGGCAATGGTCATCAAGGCGGTTCGGTGCACAGCGCAGGACCTGCGCCCATCGCGGCGCCCGGGCCGTCGCCCGTTCCATCGACCGGCCTCGTGCGCGAATCGCTCGCGGGCAAACACGTTTGCCCGTTCTGCGGCCAGCAGAATGCGAGCGCCAACGAACCGTGCTCGCGCTGCACGATGGAAGACACCGCGGCCACTCGCCAGGCAACCAAGGCCCGCATCGGTCCGTGGTACGTCCTGCAGACGCGCAACCCGGCCGCGCCGGGGATGAAGTATTCAACGTTGCTCGCGCTGGTGAGCAAAGGCCAAGTCACGCCGCGCTCCGTGGTGCGCGGTCCGACCACACATCAGCTCTGGCGATTCGCGGCACATGTGCGCGGGCTGAGTCGCGAGTTCGGCATCTGCTATTCGTGCGGTGAAGCGGTCGAGAAGACCGCGCCGATCTGCCCGCACTGCGATCGCATGCAGGACCCGCCGGCCGACGCGGACGCGCTGTTGGAACCGCGCGGCAACGCGAGCTCGGTACTCGGCGGTGCAACGGGCAACAGTCATCTCGGCGGCCACCATGGGGCGACTCGTCGCGCGCCGTCCATTCAACCGCCTGCGCACACGCACAATCCGCCGACGCAAGCCGCGCCGCCGCCACAACAACAGCAGCGGCCGATGCCCGCGCGCGAGTATGCGGCGCGCGAGTTTGAGATTCCGGAAAATCCGCCGGCGTACGTGACGTCGCGCCCGCCGCGCGGGGAGCACAGCGAACGGCTGCGAATGTTCAACCAGGAAATGGCGACGTCACAATCCCGCTCGCCGCGCGTCGAACTGGCGCGTCGCGATATGCGTGGCGGCGTTTCAGGAACTGCCTTGGCGACGGCGTTCCAAGTTGATCCCGACGAGTACACCGGTGGCGGTGGCGGGTTCCGTCGCGTGATGATCGTGCTCCTCCTGCTCGCGCTCGCAGGCGGCGGCGTGTACTTCTATCTGAATCCGCAGGCGCGCGTGAAGACTGGCGCGTGGATCCAGGACGCGCTCGCCAACGCCCGCGCGAAATCGACCGCAACCAATCCCGATCTTCCGGTTTGGGACAGTCGGCCGAAACCGATCAAGAACGAGCCGAGCCCGAACGTGGACAACGCGGTGGTCGATCGCAACGCCAACGTCGCGAGCGCGACGCCAACGAAGTTCGTCGTGCCGGAATTGCCCGCGAACGTCCCGGCGAACACCACGTCGAATCCGCAGACGTCCGCACCCGTGCATCTCCCGGTTAATCCGCCCGCCACGCAGCCGGCCACCGCACCGGCGCAGCCGGAGAATCTCGCGAAGAACGACGTGAAGACCGAACCGAAGGTCGAACCGAAAATCGAACCACGGAAGCCGCCGGAACCCAGGAACGAAGAGAAGACCGTCGCCAAAACGGACCCGACACCCGATGTGAAGACCGACACCAAGAAGCAAGCGCCCGCCGAAAAGCCGGCCGTGCGAAAGAACGATCAGGATGATCAGAAGTCGCCAGCGCTGACCGACGCACAGGCGATCGATCGCGCGCGGTGGCTCTGGTCGCAGGCGATCGACGCCGAAGCGAAGGGCGATTACGCCGAAGCCGTGCGCTGCTATGAGCAGATCAAGTCGCTTCCGAAATCGGCACAGCAGGCAGGCGTCGATTTCCGTCTGAAGAATGCCCGGAGATTGGCCGGTCGATAGAATCGGCGGCCGATGATCGACGCTTCACTCGCGGCCGCACTCGAACCGATCCCCGCCGGAAGTTGGGCGGTCGGCGTGAGCGGCGGGGCGGATAGCGTCGCGCTGTTTCACCTGCTGCGTGCGGCCCGACCTGACCTCCATCTCGTCGTCGCGCATCTGAATCACCAAACGCGAGGCGAAGAGAGCGATGCTGACGAATCGTTCGTGCGCGAGATCTGTTCTCGCGCGGGCGTGACCGCCCGCATCGCACGCCGCGACGAGATCGAGCCTGAAGTCGCCGATCTCCCGCCAAATCCATCAGCGAAATTTCGCGCGATTCGATTCGAACTGTTCAAGCGCGTCATTCGACTCGATCACCTCGACGGCGTGCTGCTCGCCCATCACGGCGACGATCAGGCTGAGACGGTGTTTCAACGGCTGCTGCGCGGCGCGGGCTACGCGTCGCTCGCGGGCATTTCACCGCGCGCTACGGTGAGCGGCGTGCTGGTGATTCGGCCGCTGCTCGACGTCCGTCGAGCGACATTGCGTGTATTCTTGCGCGATCAGAAGATCGAGTGGCGCGAGGATTCGAGCAATTGTTCGTCGAAGTATTTGCGGAATCGCCTGCGCGCGATGCTGTGCGATCGCGAAGATCTCGTTGAACGGCTGATCGACCTGTCGCGCGCATCGGCGAAGCTGAAGCAATACGTTCGCCGCGTGGCGCCAGCGCTGAACGAATCGTTCGGCGTCGGGAAGCTCGACGACCTGCCCGCGATCATTGCACGCGAATCTGCCAGGCAGTGGGTGCGCGAGCATCGCGTGCCGGCCGATCTGATCGATCGGGCGACGCTCGATCGTTTGCGACTCATGTGCGCCGACGCCGCCAGCGCGAATCGGCAGCAGTTCCCCGGTGGCGTGTTCGTTCGCCGGCGCGCGGGTATTATCTCGGCTGAGTAGCTGCGCCTGCTGCGCGACGGTCGTTCAGCTCCTGAATCCGTCCGGCCGCCTTGTTGCTCGGGCGGATGGTCATCGCGCGATGAAGGTACGCCGCCGCGCGATCGAAGTCGTTCCGCGCCATCGCCAGGTCGGCGCTTTGAATCCAAATCTCGTCGTATTCGGGCAACATCGCTCGAGCGTCCGCCGCCACGCGATCGGCCTCGTCCAGCTTCTTTTGACTCTGCAATTCCGCGATTAATAGCATGCGCAAGCGGATCGATTCTGGTTGTCGTGCGATCGAATATTCGTAAAACGTTCGCCGATCGTTCCACTTCTGTGCGTAGGCGATCGTGCGAATCGAAAACAACACGGCAACAACGGCAAGCACAATCGTAAATGTGCGCGACCGCGCCACCGCCAGCGCGACGAGAATCAAGATGAACGCCGACGGTAGATACATCAATCGCTCACCGAAGTTCGTGCCGATGAGCATCGCGAAGTTGGAAATCAGTCCGTAGGTGAGCGCGAGTCCGATCAAACAGAACAGTGCCGCACGATGCTTGCGCTTCCACGCGTAGATAAACGCGAAAACCCAAGCGGTGGTCGCAGCGAACCCGGTCCAGAGATACGGGTCGTTCCGTCGCGCGGTCCAACCGATCACTTTCGCACCATAATCCGGCGAGAGTTTGATCGGTGCGATCAGCAGCGCGACGTAATGCCCGAGGATCGTGAAGGGGAGCAGCCAACGATCGGTGCCGGTTGCGCGGACAAGCGGGTTGATCGTCCAATCGAGAAATCCGCGATCCCAACTGAACTTCAAGATCGATTCGCGGAACACGATGTAGCCGGCGACAGACCAGCACACGAGCAGTGCGAGTAACATCGCCTGCGCGGAGATGCGTGTTGACCGTCGCGCGGGCGCGTACGTGAGCGTGTCGCCGGGCGCGTGATCGGGGACGAGTTGTTCGACCGATCTCGTTCGATCGCGGATCAGCAGCGCCAACGCCAGCAGCATCGCCGGCAGAAGCATGCCTTGTTCTTTGCTGAGGATCGAAAGCACCACGCAGCCGAAGATCGCGAGGACGCGCTCGGTGGTCAGCGGACGCTTCGCGAAGAGCACGAGTGCGCCGATGAATCCAAGCGCGCAAAGCAGTTCCGCGCGCCCGACGATGTATGCGACGGCTTCAACGTGGATCGGATGCACGGCGAACAAGATGCCGGCGATGAAGGCTGCGGCCTTGGCCGCTCGCGCGGGACTCGGAGAACTTCCTGGCGACGGGGTGAGCGCGATGAGTCTGCGCGTCAGCTCCGCGACCAGCGCGGCGACGCCCGCGTGCAGGATCCAGTTGACCGCGTGATATGGCCACGCCACGTTCGAGCCGTGCAGCATCCACTGCAGCGCGTAGGTCATCGACACGAGCGGCCGATACAGATTGTCTACGCCGCCGTTGTAGCTCTCGGTCCAGTATCGCCACCATTGCGCAGGCGCACGCAAACGCGCGTCGTTGTTGAAGACGTCGAAGTCGTCGTACACGAATGTCCCGCCTAGCGTGATCGTATAGACGATCAGCGCCGCCAGCGCCGATGCGATCGCGGGAGCGGCCGGATGTGCGAGCAAATGCGTGAATCTGCGCTTCATTTGGCGGACGGCATTCTACTGGTCATACTGCTTCCCGCATGTCCGCCGACCCTTCACAACACGCCGAGCAGCATCGCCTCGATCTCGACAACGCACGCAAGGCCAACTGGAAACGTTGGGGGCCTTATCTCTCCGAGCGGCAGTGGGGCACGGTGCGAGAAGATTACTCGGCCGACGGAAACTGCTGGGCGTACTTCCCGCACGATCACGCGCGCTCACGCGCCTATCGCTGGGGCGAAGACGGGCTGCTCGGGTTCACCGATCGCGAATGTCGTCTGTGTTTCGCGGTTGCGCTGTGGAACGGAAAAGATCCGATCCTGAAGGAACGTCTCTTCGGTCTCACCGGTCCGGAAGGGAATCACGGCGAGGACGTGAAGGAACTGTATTACTATCTCGACAGCTCGCCCACGCATTCATACTGCAAGGCGCTCTACAAATATCCGCAGGCGGAATATCCGTACGCGCGACTGCTCGAAGAAAACAACAACCGCGGCAGAGGCCTGCACGAGTTCGAAGTGCTCGACACGGGGATCTTCGACGACGGCAAGTACTTCGACGTCTTCGTCGAATACGCGAAGAACTCGCCGGACGACATCCTGATCAAGATCACCGTTGCCAACCGCGCCAGCGCGGCAGCGCCGGTTCACGTCCTGCCCACCCTGTGGTTTCGCAACAGTTGGAGCTGGGGCTGCTCGCACGAAGGCTGCGAGCCGAAACCGTGGATGCAGAAGAGCGGGCCGACCAGCGTGCGGATGAACCAGGCGACGCTGAATGAGTTTCAATTCGAAGTCGAGTCGCTTGATGCGAAGCATCCGCCGGAGCTGCTGTTTACCGAGAACGAATCGAATTCTCAGAAGCTGTGGGGGACCGGCGATGCGCAGTTCGTGAAGGATGCGTTTCACGAATACCTGATCAACGGGAACACCGCCGCGGTGAATCCCGAGCAGACCGGCACGAAGATGGCGGCGTTGTATCCGCTGACGATCGCCGCGGGGAAGTCCGTCACGATCCGTGCGCGCCTGTTCGCACACAGCGATGCGCCGAAGAACGGCGCGTTCGCCGACTTCGAAGAGATCTTCCGCGCGCGGATGAAACAGACGGATGAGTTTTATCGCTCGATCATCCCGACGGGGTTGAGCGAAGACGAACGGCGCGTCTCGCGCCAGGCGTACGCCGGCCTGCTGTGGACGAAGCAGTTTTATCACTATGTCGTCAAGGACTGGATGGACGGCGATCCCGATCAACCGCCGCCGCCCGAGCAGCGCAAGCACGGTCGCAATCGCGATTGGCGGCAGTTGTTTAATCGGGATGTAATCTCGATGCCGGACAAGTGGGAATATCCGTGGTACGCCGCGTGGGATCTGGCGTTTCACATGATCCCGTTTGCCCGCGTCGATCCGCAGTTCGCGAAGGATCAGCTCGTGCTGATGCTGCGCGAATGGTACATGCACCCCAACGGCCAGCTGCCAGCGTATGAGTTTGAATTCTCGGATGTGAATCCGCCGGTGCACGCCTGGGCGGTGTGGCGCGTCTACAAGATGACCGGCAAACGCGGGAAGCGCGATCATCTCTTTCTCGCGCGCTGCTTCCAGAAACTGCTGATCAACTTCACGTGGTGGGTGAATCGCAAAGACGTCGAAGGCAAGAACATCTTCGGCGGCGGATTCCTGGGACTCGACAACATCGGGATTTTCGATCGCAGCAAACCGCTGCCCGGCGGCGGTTCACTCGAGCAGGCCGACGGCACGGCGTGGATGGCGTTCTACTGCGGGACCATGCTCTCGATGGCGCTGGAACTCGCTTCGGTCGATTCGAGCTACGAAGACGTCGCGAGCAAATTCTTCGAGCACTTCGTCGCGATCGTCGATGCGATCAACTACCTCGGCGGCACCGGACTCTGGGATAAAGAAGACGGCTTTTACTACGACGTGCTTCAGGCGGACTCAAAGAAAATCCAGATCAAGATCCGATCGCTTGTCGGCGTGATCCCGCTGCTGGCGGTTGAAATCCTGGAGAAGGAAACAATCGCGAAGCTGCCGGGTTTCAAGAAGCGCATGCAGTGGTTCATCGATCATCGAAAAGACCTGTCGCGCTTCATCGCGTTCGTCGATGGACGTGATGGCCTCGATGGTGCTGACGACGGCGGCAAGCGCGCGGTGGGTCCCGGAAATTACCTGCTGGCGATTCCGAGCAAGACGAAGCTGGAGCGCGTGTTGAGCTATCTGCTGGATGAGAAGGAGTTTCTCTCACCGTACGGGTTACGGTCGTTGTCGCGCGTTCACAAGGATCAGCCGTTCACGTTGAACGTGGACGGCGCGGACTTAAGCGTGCATTACGTGCCGGGTGAATCGGATACGTCGATCTTCGGCGGGAACAGCAACTGGCGCGGGCCGATCTGGTTTCCGATCAACTTCCTGTTGCTCGAAGCGCTCGAACGCTATCACCATTACTACGGCGATTCGTGCAAAGTCGAATACCCGACCGGCTCAGGCAACCAGCTCACGCTGATCGACGTGGCGAGCGACCTCTCGCAGCGATTGGCGAAACTGTTCATTGCCGACAACGACGGACGACGCGCGTGTCACGGCGCGGACCTGCGGTACGCGGATGATCCGTTCTTCAAGGATCTCGTCCTGTTCTACGAACACTTCCACGGCGATAATGGCCGGGGTGTTGGGGCGAGTCATCAGACCGGGTGGACGGCGCTAGTCACGCGATGCCTGGAGAAGTGCTGCGAGGTCCCCGCCGCTGGTGGCGACGCCAAATCCGCGCACCGCGTCACACCGGCGTTGCGAGTCAGTTCGGATTCCGCGAGCGTTTCCGCAAAATAGCACATCTGGCACACTTCTTGCATTGAGGACATGCGGTGCGGCGGAGCGTCTGCCGCCCGTCAAATCATCACTCGTGCAAGGAACACGATCATGCGAAAGCTCATTGCGATCTGCCTGTTGTTTACGTTCGCCGCGACCCTGGTTGGCTGTGAAGCGGATGCGAAGGTCGATAAGCACGGCGCGTCCGTGGATGTCGATAAGAAGTAACGGCGTCAATTTCCCCTCACAAGAGTCGAGAGCATGGAGGCTCTGGTGCGCAACGTGTTTTGCGAAAGGAGATTTCCATGGGTCTCATTCTTCTGATCATCTTGATCCTTCTGTTGCTCGGTTCGTTCCCGGCGTGGCCACATAGCCGCAATTGGGGCTACGGCCCGACCGGCGGACTTGGGTTGGTGCTGTTGATCGTCATCGTCCTGCTGTTGATGGGACGAATCACGATCTACTGATCGTGCGTCCTGCGCCAGCAGGCGGACCGAACTAAAGTCGTTCCTCTTTCTCCAATCCCCGCTCAATGAGAGCGGGGATTTTCGTTATCCGACCGGCCCGAGATACTCGGCATGGGAAAATAAAGGGGACGGGAGATAATATAAAATATTATCTCCCGTCCCCTTTATTTTCCGTCACGAAGCGGCGAGAGAGATCCCCGGCCAACTTTCGATCAGCCGACAAATTTTCATTGACGCGCCGCGCCTTGCAATGTAACCTAGAAGTTACATTATGCCGGACGACATGGACGCCGTCTTTGAGGCGCTGGCTCATCGGGATCGGAGGCGCATCCTGGACATCGTCAAGAACAACCCGGGTTGCTATCTCAACGAGATCTGCCACCTCTTCGACACGTCGCGTATCGCGATCATGAAACACCTTCGCGTGCTGGAAGCGGCGGGGCTGATCGTCACGCGCAACGAGGGGCGGCGACGTCGCATGTTTCATAACGCGATACCGATCCAGATGATCTACGACCGCTGGACGACCGAATACAGCACGGTGTGGGCGGAGGAGATCACGCGCATCAAGTACGCCGTCGAGAGCAAATCCAACCAAACGGGAAAAACGGGAAAGGGCAAATCAAATGGCTGAGCAACAAGCGGCGCAGGACCGGGCGGTGTTCAAGGTTGTCATCAACGGCCCGATCGATCGGGTTTGGCAGGAGATCACCCGAACGGATATCCCGCAGAAGTGCATGTTCAACATGCGGATTCACACGCCGGGGAATACATTAAAGGTGGGGGCGCCGATGCAGGCGCGGACGAAGAGCGGGAAGTATGTGGGCGTGGTAGGGAAGGTACTGGAGTTCGATCCGCCACGACGATATTCGCACACGTTCAAGTTCACGCGGTTCGACGATCCGCCATGCAAGGTGACATACGACCTGCGAGAGGTGCCCGAAGGCACGGAGTTCACGTTGACGATCTCCGATCTCATGCCCGGCACGAAGACCGCGAAGCAGATGACCGCCGGCAGCAGGCTAATCGTGAACACGCTGAAGCGCGTCGTCGAAACCGGCAAACCATCGTTCGGCGTTCGCGCGCTGTACATGCTCTTCGGCATCCTTGAACCCCTGAACCCCAAGAGCACCCGCGCCGAACACTGGTCACTGGAACAAACCACGGTCTGACACGGCGCGAATGCAAATAGCGCTTCTTAGAAAAGGAATCGAACAATGCCCTCCCCCGAAGCCGCCACGGAATCCATGATCAAGAACCTCGCCGAGAAAACCGGCAAGCCGCTCGATCAATGGATCAAGATCGCACGGAAATCCAAACTCGAAAAGCACGGCCAAATCGTCAGCATGCTGAAATCCGATCACGGCCTGACCCACGGTTATGCGAACCTGGTCGCGCTCCGCACGCTACAGGGAAATGCGGACGCACCTGAAGGCGATGCATTGCTCGATGCCCAATACGCCGGCGCGAGGGCGGCGATGAAGCCGATTTACGATGCGCTGATGGTCGCGATCAAGAAGTTCGGTTCGGATGTCGAAATCAGCCCGAAGAAAGCGTACGTCAGCCTGCGGCGGAAGAAGCAGTTCGCGCTCATCCAGCCGGCGGCATCGCGCGTGGATGTCGGCATCAACCTCAAGGGAACGGAATCAACACCGCGCCTCGAAGAGTCGGGCAGCTTCAACGCGATGGTGTCCCATCGCGTGCGAGTCGAGAAAGCCGGCGACGTCGATCGGCAACTCATCGGATGGTTACGAGAAGCCTACGACCTGGCCGGATAAACGATCACCCTCGAGCGAAGAGCGGAAAATAAAGGGGACGGGAGATAATATAAAATATTATCTCCCGTCCCCTTTATTTTCCGAGTCATGGGTGAAACGAAAAGACCCTCGCTGCGCGCGATCTGGCAGCGAGGGTCTGTTCATTGACGTACGACTTACCGACTGCTATCCGCCGTCGGGGCCGGGGCTCGAATCGGGAGCGGCGGGGCCTTCGGGCGCTCGATCGGTTTCTCCTGGAGCTTCTTCATCATCTCCTCGATCCCGCGATCCAGCTGCGGGTCGCGGCCGGCGATGTAATCCTCCGGGCGATACTCAACTTCGATATCCGGATCGACACCGTGGTTTTCGATGCTCCAGCCTCGCTTCGTATCCCACCACGCGAACTCCGGTTGGCTGCTCGATCCGTTATCGACGAACCGCTTATCCATGCGAATCCCGATCACGCCGCCCCACGTGCGCTTGCCGATCAGCGGGCCCAGGCCCAGCGTGCGGAAGCTGTCGGGGAAGATGTCGCCGTCGCTGCCTGCGTGCTCGTTGATCAGCACGCACTTGTAGCCGAGATGCACCTTATCCGGATATGTGCCCACCAGGCCGCGTCGCGGACTGTCGTACGCCCACACCTTGCGGTTCAGGCGTTCGATCAACATCTGCGAGACGAACCCGCCGTGGTTATCGCGATCGTCGATGACCAACGCATCCTTCATGTACTGCGGATAGAAACCTTTGATGAACTTCGTCAGACCGGCGCCGCCCATGTCGGGCAGGTGGAAGTAACCGATCTTCCCCCCGCTCTTCTGATCGACGTACTCGCGATTTCGGCGGCACCAGTCGGCGTAGCGAAGCTCGGTGTCGTTCGTCAGCGTCACGATATCGATATCGCGGGCATCGGATTTATCCGCCTTGCTGCAGACCGTCAGTTGCACGAGCACGCCCGCCAGGTTCGTCAGCTTGCTGTCGGCGCTGTCGTTGCTCTTCAGCGGCCGACCGTTGACGGCCAACAGGAAGTCGCCGTCCTTCACGTTCGCGTGCGGGAGCGTCAGCGGGGCGTCGATATCGGTTTCCCACGGTTCGGGTCGCAGGACTTTCTTGAACCGATGCAGGCCGCTCTGCTTGTCCATCTCGATGTCCGCACCAAGCACGCCCACCGGCACAGGGTTCGGCGGAGTGAATGCGTTGTCACCGCCGAACACGTAGGTGTGCGACGTACCGAGCTCGCCGATCAACTGGCCGATCAGGTCGTTCAGTTCGCCGCGCGTGCTCACTCGGCCGAGCAACTGCTCGTACCGATTTCGCATTTCCGGCCAATCCACGCCGACCATGTTCTCGGCCCAGTAGAAGTCGCGCTGCAAGCGCCACGCTTCCTCGAAGATCTGCCGCCACTCGTCCTGCGGATTCACTTCCAATGGCAGCGACTTGAGCGCAACCTTCTCCTCGATTTCCGGGCCAGGCTTACGCGAGCTATCGACGATCAGGATGTCCTTGTCCTTCTGCCAGGCCAGCTTCGAGCCGTCGCGGCTGAGCGAGTACGTTCGAATGCCGTCCACCATGACTTCTTCTTTACGGTCCGAGAAGTCGTACACGTGCAGTTTTCCGCGCGGGCGTGAATCGCCGCCGGGCATGTCGTCGTCATCGTCGTCCATTCCCTGCGTAGGCGTGGTGACCCAGAAGACGCGTTTGTCGCCGGCCAGCAATGCCGAGCAGTTGTTCGGCTCGATCGGGAACTCGACGACGCGCAGCGCGATGCCATCGACATCGACCTGCATCTTCGGTGCTTCCTTTTTCTTCTTCTTGGGCTTGCCGAGCTTCCGCATGTCGGGCTTGTCGTCATCGCCCTTGTCCTGGTCGCCCTTGACCGCGTCATCCTTCACCTCGCCGGCCTTGGCAGTACTCGGGCCGGTGGTGGGGACTTTGTCTGCATCGTCGTCCTCGTCTTCACCCAGCACTTCCGCCGGGAGGAACGGGCTCTTGCCGTCCTTCGCGAGGATCACGCACACGGGCTTGCTCGTGCGCGTCACGAGAAACTCGCGATCCAGCTCATCGAGGATCGGATTGAACACGCGGTTCGACAGCATGAACAGGTACTTGCCGTTCGGGTCCCACGATGGGGAATAGTCGCTGGTGAACCCGCCGCTCACCGTTGTGGCTTTGCCGGTCTCAAGATTTGCAACGTAAACCGACTGCACGCGGTTCTCGCCAACTTTCGTGTAGGCGATCCACTTGCTGTCGGGCGAGAAGGCGTATTCGGTCAGCTCCCAGTTCTTGTCCTGGTCGATCGCCTTGGTTTCCTGCTTTTCAACATCGACGACGTAGAGCGTGCCGGTCATGTCGGCGAACGCGATCCGCTTGCCGTCATCCGACCAGATCGGCGTGAACAGCCAGCCCTTGCCGTGCTTGGTGATGATCTTGTGACCACCCTTGCCGTCGGTGTTGTAGAGGGCGATTTCCTGTTCGCCGGTCTCGTCGGTGATGCACGCGACCTGCTTGCCGTCGGGCGAATAGGCGGCGGCGCGCTGGCGGATGCCGGAATCGTTCTCGGTCAGCTGGATAATCCGGCCGCCCGGCTTGGCCGGCGCGCTCCACATCTCGCCGCGCGAGCCGATCACGATGCGCTTACCATCGTTATTGAGATCGAAGCTTTCGATGCTCTTGCTCGCGTCTTCGACGCGCGCGCGTTCGCGGATGCGATCGGTCGGCAGCAGCACATCCACGCGGTTGCTCTTACCAGTGTCCGGATCGAGCAGCCAGATGTCGGCGGCCTGCGTGTAGACGACTTTCTTGCCGTCGCTGTCGATGTTGCGGACATCGTAATCGGTGTGCTTGGTGACTTGCTTCGAATCAGAGCCATCCGGCTTGCTCGACCACACGTTCACCGGGAAGTTGCGCTCGGAGATGAAGAAGATGCGTTCGCCGACCCAGACCGGGAACTGATCGACGGCCGCGTTCTCGGCGAGTTTCCAGAACTTCCCTTTCTCGAGATCGCCGACCCAGATCTTCGGCGCCGTGCCGCCGCGGTAGCGCTTCCAGGTTCCGTTCCAGATGAACGGGTTGAACGCGATCATCTTCTGATCGGCTGAAAACGAAGCAGCCGAGCAGACGCCGACGTTCACCGCCTGTGGCTCGCCGCCGTCAACCGGCACTTCGAACATCGTGTCATCGGAATCCAATCCGCTGCGACGTGCGCGGAAGAGGATCTGCTTACCGTCGGGCGTCCACCCCGCGCACAGTTCCTGCGACGGATGGAACGTAAGCCGCTTCGGCTCGCCGCCATCGGAGCTCATGACGTAAACGTCGGTATTGCCTTGATAGTCCGCGCTGAACGCCAGCATCTTCCCATCCGGCGACAGGTGCGGCATCGATTCGGTGCCGGGGTGCGACGTGAGTCGCAAGGCGACGCCGCCCGTGGTGGGGACTTTCCACAGATCACCTTCGCACATGAAGACGATCTGATCGCCGGCGATGGTGGGAAACCGGTAATACCCTTGTACCGCCGCCAGCGCCGGTTTGGCGGCGAACAGCAGCGACGAAAAAATCACCGCGACAATCGCGGGACACGAGCAGCGTTTAATCAAGCGAACCTCCGAGCGAAGAATTGAGCAAATGAGTACAGGTGAAGTAAGACAGTCAGGGAAATCGATTAAGTTTCGCGCGCTGCGACCAAGCATTTCGCCCGCCGCTTGCGGCGGGATCGCGCGCTGTCACTGTGCCGGTCTAGCGCGAACGAACGGTTCTACCCGAAACGTCCCGTCGGATGCCACAATCAGCGTGATCGCGCCACAGTCGTGCGTGCGAAACAGCGCTCGATGGTCGTCATCGACGATGCGGTTAAACCGCTTCTGCTTGCCGGTCAGCGAGCGATCGTTCGAGCTCAGGATGATAGACGGATTTACCGCCGCGACAAATTCATCGGTCGTACTTTCGCTCGAGCCGTGATGCGGCGCGATCAGGATGTCGGATTTGAGCGCTTCGGGTTTCGAAAGCAGTGCCCGCTGCGCGATTTCCTCGATGTCGCCGGTAATGAGAACCGATCGCCCGGCGTACCAAAGCTTTGCGACGATTCCGGAATCGTTCGATGAGAGGTTCTCCGGCGGCCCGGTCGGCGGCGGCCAGAGGATTTCGAGTTCGACATCTCTCGCCAGGTCGATCCGCTCCCCCGGCTTAACGATGCGCGGTGGAGCGTCGAGCGTATCCAACGTCTGCAACAACGCGCTCGCGGCGGGCGTCTCCAGCGCGTTTCCGCGGAATCGACCGCTGAGCAACACCTGGCGAATGTCATATGTCGAGACCATCGTGGCGGCGGCGTTGACGTGGTCGTGATCGGTGTGCGTAAGCAGCATCGCATCGATAGACGTGCAGCCCTCGTGACGAAGGAACGGCGCGATGCATTTGCGCATCGGATCGGAGAGCGAACTGGAGCCCGCATCGATCACGATCGTCTTGCCTGATGGGGTTTGAACGAAACCTGCTTGTCCCGCGCCGACGTAAAGCAATGTCAGCCGCAGCTCCTGCGGCGCGACGACCGTTCGTTCAATCGTGCGCATCGGCAGCACCAGCGCGGCGCATACGGGCATGAGTGGGATCGATCGGAAAACGATCCGCAGTTTCGGGATCGGCGTCGGCAGCAGCCAGAGCAGATAGAAACAATAGATGATCACCAACGCCCAGATCGGCCAGGCAGGCATGGGGTAAACGCTGGCGGGAAGTTTGCCGAGCCATTCGAGCGTGCTGTGCATCAACTGCATCGGGGCGGCGGCGCCGATCGCCCACGTATGGGCGAAGCTTGGCAGCAACAGCGTGAGCGCGACTTTCATCAGCCCGCCGATCAGCGCGACAAGCACGATCGGACCGAGGATGATGCTGGCGGGGATCGCCCACGGATTGATTTGCTCGAAGTGGAACCCCACGAGCGGCATCGAGATCAACCACGCGATCACACCCGCCGCGAACGACGCTGCCATGATCGATTCAGCCCATCGTCCGGCGCGACGCAGCATGGTGAAGATCGTCTCCGGCGGCTTGGTCATGCTCAGTGATGGGCGCGCCAGCGGATCGTCGCGGAACGTCGCCAGCCAAGCCGCGAATTGCGGGGTGAACACGAGCAGGCCGAGGACGGTGAGACAACTGAGTTGGAACCCCGCGTTGTACAGGTCCATCGGATGCCAGATCAGCATCGCCAAGACGCTCAGCGCGAGCAGTTGAATCGCATCGAGACTACGTCGGCTGATCAAGCCGATTCCGAAGAACACGCACAGCAGGATCGATCGAATCACCGGCGGCGAAGGCAGCGCTGCGACGCCGTACAAAATCGTGAACCCCAGCATGGTCATCACCGCGATCCGCGGGCGCAGCCGCAGCAATCGGCCGATGCCGAGCACGAACGCGGCGAGCACGGCGACGTGCATGCCGCTGATCGCAAGGTGGTGGCTGGTGCCGGTCTTCTTAAATAGCTCCTGCACGTCGCGCAGTTCCGGATCGTGATCGCCGAGCAGAAGTGCGCGGAGCAGCGCGTGATCGAGTAAACGATTCGCAGGAAAGCCTTCGGCGAGCAGTCGCCGCGCGTTCGTGCGAATGCGATCGCCTGGCCAGATCGATCCGTCCGAGAGAATCGTGATATTCGCAGCTTCAGCGATGTGGATCGACGAGAGGATGCGCTGCTCGCGGTAATACTGCGCCCAATCGAACTGCCCGGGATTCATCGCCGGCGCCGGCCGTTCGAGCATGCCGAGCACGCGTACAGTTTGACCCAGCGCGAGGCGCGGATGCGGTTGCGAGATCTGCACCAGCAGATCGCCGCTCGCGTCGATCCAGCCGTTGGTCGTGAGCACGCGCGTGACCGATGCCGTCACGATCTGCTTTGGTGGCATCGGTCGATCGGAGAACTGATCCGCCAGGATGCGCGGCTCGTTGTCGATCTTCAGTTCAAGTTGTGCGAGCCGTCGCGCATCGGTCGCGAACAATCCGATCTGATCGCGCGGGTAATAGAACGCTTCCAGTTGCGCGAACATCACGCCGCACAACATCAGCGCGAGCACGACGATTGCAGACGACCAGCTTTCACGACGTTTGAAAAGTCCGAGGACGAGAAGTGCAGCGATCGCGCTCAACCACACGCCGGGCCAACTCGGGGTCACTCGGTGAACAGAGATCCCCACGATGAACATCGCGGTCGCCAGCAAGGCGGGTTTTCGTGCGATCAGCCCCATGAAATGCTGCAGAAAGCGTAACAAGCAGCGGCGACGGTGTCGAAAGAATTAGCCCGTGTGCAGCGGTGCCACGGATTGAAAAACCCGTGGCACGAAATGAGGCAATCCGATCTCCCGCTTCACCCGTACCCATCTGCAATCGCTCGCCGTTATGGGAATGGCAGCTTGAAAGAGTTCAGTCGATTTAGGAGATCGTTCCATGAAAGTACGTTTTGCACTCGCAGGAATTTGTGCGGCCGCTTTGGGCGTTGCGACGATCGCGTCGATCCCGACGGCCCACGCTGGTGGCGGTTCAAAGGGCGGGATGATGTCGTCGGACAAGAAGGACATCATCGACACCGCCGTCGGACCAGGCATGCAGGAAGTGACGACCGTCGTCGCCGCGATCAAAGCCGCCGGGCTGGTTGACACGTTGAAGGGTTCGGGCCCGTTCACGGTGTTCGCGCCGACGAACGAAGCGTTCAAGAAGCTCCCGCCGGGCACGGTCGACGAGCTGCTGAAGCCGGAGAACAAGGACAAGCTCACGGCGATCCTCACGTATCACGTGCACGCGGGCGACGCGATCCTCGCGAAGGACGTGAAGACGATGAACCTCAGCACGGTGCAAGGTGCGCCGCTGATGGTGAAGGCCGACGGTGACGGCGTGATGATCAACAATGCCAAGGTCATCAAGACTGACGTGGTGTGCAGCAACGGCGTGATCCACTGGATCGACACCGTCGTCATGCCGCCCGAAAAGTAACTCGAGAATATGTGTTTGCCGCTTGCGGTGGTGGGCCGCAAGCGGCACAATTTTTCGTACGGTCTCGAACAGGAAACATTGATGACGTACCGGTTTGCGAGTGGATGGATGACGACGGTTGCCATCACGGCGGCGACGTTCGCGACGCTGGCCGGTTGCGAGGCGGGGGATTCCGGCAGCGCGCAAGCGATCGCGCCTGCAACGGCGAGCCCATCCACTCAACCCACCGCTGGCGACGCGATCGGCCGCGTCGAGAAGTCCGACGCGGAGTGGAAGAAATCACTCACGCCGATGCAGTATTACATCCTGCGGCAGAAGGGCACCGAACCGCCGTTTCGAAATGAATTCTTCGACAACCACGAGGCCGGCACGTACATTTGTGCCGGTTGCGAACTCGATCTGTTCAGCAGTGAAAACAAGTTTGAATCGGGCACCGGTTGGCCCAGCTTTTATCAGATGATCACGCCCGGCCATGTCGCGATCGGCCAGGATGCGGACGGCGAGCGCGACGAAGTCACCTGCGCCCGCTGCGGCGGCCACTTGGGTCACGTCTTCGACGACGGCCCGAAGCCGACAGGCAAGCGGTTCTGCATCGATAGTGGCGCGCTGAAGTTCGTTGCGAAGAAATAAAGGTTGCGGGCTCAGGAGTAAATCGTTTGACGGCTGCGTACGACGTAGGTCGAAGTAATCCGGAAAGCGGCTCGTTCCCGCGCGGGAGCGGCGGCGGTGGCGGTGCGGCTGATGATTTCGCGCTGATGAGCGCGATCGCCGACGGAGATTCGCAGGCGTTGAAAGCGCTCTACGACCGTCACGCCGGTCTGGTGTTCACGGTCGCGCTGCGCATCGTGCGCGATCGCACCGAAGCCGAAGATCTGCTGACCGAGATCTTCTTCGAGCTCTGGCAGAAGCGCGACCGATACAACGCGATGCGCGGCAGCCCGGTGTCGACGGCACGCTCGACACGTTGTCGGCGGCCAGCGAGCACCCGTCGCCGGCTCAAGCGACTGAATCGAACGAGCAGGGGCAACTGATTTCGCGATGCTTCGATCGACTCGACGCGTCGCAGCGGCAGGCGATCGAAGCAGCGTTTTACGATGGGCTGAGCCACAGCGAAGTCGCCACGAAACTCGCGCGACCGCTGGGCACGATCAAGACGCAGATTCGCCAGGGTTTATTGCGACTGCGCGAATGCCTTGGCCGATTCTTTGATTCGACGGATGTCGCAGCGGAGTTTGGTGCGCGGGGGCGCGAAGCAACATGACTTGCCACGAGCGACGAGATTCGATCCTGCTTCACGCGCTGAACCCGCAAGACGCCGACGCACTCGAGCCGGCCGAACGCGAATCGATCCGCGCGCACCTGACCAGTGGCTGCCCCACGTGCACCGCAGCGTTGGCCGAAGCGGAGGCGACGCTGTCGCAGATCCCGTTGTCGCTTCGCATGGAACAGCCGTCGCCACAGGTTCGCGATCGCCTGATGCAGCTCGTCCTGGCAACGAACCCACCGGCGTCCGCAAACGCGGCGCGATCCAGCACGATCGAGCCCGGCCATCCATGGCGCACGCTCGTCGCGCTGGCGGCGTGCCTGCTGATCGGATTCGGCGCCACCTATTACTCGCTGAAGCCGCGTTACGAGAAGCAGCTGGCGGCGCGCGATTCCGAACTCGCGGCGCGGGAAACGCAACTTTCATCGCGCGACAGTCGGATCTCGCAGTTGCTCACGCAGGCCACCAGCGACCGGGAGATGCTGGACATCCTCAAGGCCGAGCATCTTCAGATGGTGTCGCTGAACCGCGCCGATGCGCAGCCGAACGCGACTGGCCGGCTGATCTGGGATCGCGATCGCGACATGTGGCACATCAGCGTATTCGAGATGAAGCCGCCTGCGCCGGGGCGAACGTTCGAGCTGTGGTACATCACGCCCGACCAGCGCAAGATCGCCGCCGGCACGTTCGATGTCGATGCGAAGGGCAACGGTTCGATCATGGTGAAGATCCCGAAAGACATCGGCCCACTCGCGATCGCCGCGATCACGGATGAACCGATGGGCGGCGTGCAAGTGCCGACCGGCGCGATTCACGTGCTGGCCGAGCTGAACAAGCCGACCAATTGAGTTCTCATTCCGCCCGTTGGAATCGTTCCCATCGATTCGCATAATACGCGTCGTGATCCGTTCACCACTGCTTGCTGCGTTGATGTTTGCCCTCGTCACCATCGGTGCATCGAGCACTGACACTCGTGCAATCCGGGCCACGTCGCAGCCCGCGCCAACGCAGGTGAAGCAAGTCATCACGCTCACACCGCAAGCCGCCGCCGAGGTGAAAAAGGTGGCGAGCGAACAGCAGATGGTCGAATACTGGCTGCGCGTCGGCGTGAAGCACGACCCGGGGACCGATCGCTACGAGTACGTTCTCGACGTCATCACGGACAAACCCGATGCGAAGGACGACATCGTCCAGGAATCGCAAGGCGTGCGCATCGTCGTGGACTACCGCAGCTCGATCTTCCTCACCGGATGCGAGATCGACTACCGCGACAACGAAAAGGGCCGCGGCTTCATCTTCCAGAACCCGAACGCGAAGTGAGAACGACTCCAGGCAACGATCGATTCGCGGATAAGGCGCGGGTCGAAGTGCGCCCTTCGACGGTTGGCGATCGCGAACGGTTGTTCGAGATCCATCATGCCGCGCTCGGGCCGTACGTCGAGCAGATCTGGGGCTGGGACCATGCCCGGCAGGCCAAGATGTTCGCAGATCGATTCGGCGCGGCGGGTCTACAGGTGGTGCTCATCGGTGCCACGATCGCGGGTTTCTATTCGGTGATCGAGAATGCAGAAGCGATCACGCTCTCGACGATTGAAATCGATCCGGCGTACCAAGGTCAGGGTGTTGGTTCGCGCATCGTCAGTGATCTCATCCATCGCGCGGAGGCCTCTCGCCGGCGCGTGCGATTACAGGTATTCAAGATCAACCACCGCGCTCGCGCGTTGTACCGCCGTCTGAACTTCATCGAAGTGAGCGAGACGGAATTTCACGTGCAGATGGCGAACTGATGGAACCGACCAAGCCGACGCTCGCGTACGCACAGGCCGACACCGGGTCGGACTTACCGCTCTCCGCGACTTCGCGGCGAGTCTTTGTCATTTGACTTACGGTTGTGGCGCGCCTCAAGTTGGGCCATTCAAGGGGACCACTCTCGGCATCGGAAAGGAGAACTCGCATGCCATTCGTCACCGTTAAGGACGGCTCGCAGATTTTCTACAAGGACTGGGGCGATCCAAAAGGTCAGCCGATCGTGTTTAGTCACGGGTGGCCGCTCAGCGCGGATGACTGGGACGCGCAGATGATGTTCTTCGGCGCAAAGGGTTATCGCGTGATCGCGCACGATCGTCGTGGCCACGGACGCTCGACGCAGACGTGGAGCGGGAACGAGATGGATACGTATGCCGACGATCTCGTCACGCTTACGGAAAAGCTCGACCTGAAGAACGCAGTGCACGTCGGCCATTCCACCGGCGGCGGCGAAGTCACGCGATACATCGGACGTCACGGCGCCGGCCGCGCGAAAGGTCGCGTCGGCAAAGCGGTGCTGATCGGCGCAGTCCCGCCGCTGATGTTGAAGACGCCGAACAATCCCGGCGGTCTTCCGCTGGAAGTGTTCGACGGTTTCCGCAAAGCGCTGCTCGCCGATCGCGCGCAGCTGTATCGCGACATCCCGGCCGGGCCGTTCTACGGTTTCAATCGCCCGGGCGCGAAAGTCTCGCAAGGCGTCATCGACAACTGGTGGCGACAGGGAATGATGGGCGGCGTGAACGCGGGTTACGAGTGCATCAAGGCGTTCAGCGAAACCGACTTCACCGAAGACCTGAAGAAGTTCGACGTGCCGACGTTCATCATGCACGGCGACGACGACCAGATCGTCCCGATCGGCGCCAGCGCGATGATGTCGAGCAAACTCGTCCGCAACGCGAAGCTGAAGGTCTACAAGGGCCTGCCGCACGGCATGGCGACGACGCACGCGGAAATCGTGAATACGGACTTGCTGCAGTTCATCGAGACGCCGGGATGAGGCGGATGAGAATTGAGAATTGAGGATGGAGGATTGAGGATTGCGGGTTGATGAATGTCGATCCGCAATCCTCAATGGCGGGGTATGAACGATCGGGTGTATTCACCATCAAAAGAAGACTTGGCAAAAGTCGCATCGGCGCAGGCGGAATTCCGCGAGCATTGGGCTTCTTTCAAGGCGATGCCCTTTGCCGCACCGTTCGATGGCACCATCACGGACGTGGAAGCGATCGATTATCTGCAGTACGAGGGCCTGGGGCTGCCGGCTTGTGGAGTCGATGGCGCCGCACTCGTCAGCGGTGAAGTGTTGCGGCGGGCTGCAGGGATGAAGTGGATGATCGATCACCGAGGTCACTGGT
>JADMIO010647503.1_pt1 | contig 23112 bp, 18 predicted proteins | sample 8958161 | NCBI WGS metagenome assembly JADMIO01 (sample SAMN16585339, study PRJNA669376) | soil metagenome | isolation source: Crop rotation soil | place: USA: Cullars Rotation, Alabama | collected 2011 | reverse complement strand
ACTCCCGCCGCAGCCATGAAAAAATCCGCTCCCCCCGCGGATGAGATTGTGGAAGACGCGAAACCGGAACCTTCCCCGATCTACACTCCGCCGCTCGCCATGCGGCAATTCGCGCCGATTCTACCGGAAGCCTTGAGGCGGGCGATCCGAGGGGCGGTCGTCGTTCGAGTTCGTGTGAACGTGAGCGCCAATGGCCAAGTGATCGACGCGGAGCCGCTCGCCGGGGACCAATCGGCGGCGGAACCATTTGCGTTAGCGGCCACAACCGCAGTCCGCCGATGGCAGTTTGAACCCGCCCGCCGTGGAACGGAGCGAATCCCTTCCCAGACTGTCCTGAGCTTTACGTTCCGCCAGTAGCTTAGTTAACAGGCAGGGGCGCGGCGGCTTCGGCGCCGAGTCCGGCGTAGGACTCCTTCACCTTGACCACCTTGCTGCCTCCGAAGGTCACGAACGTGATGCGCCCCGGGGGCTTTCCGTAGATCCAGTCCTCGAGTTCAAGGCCGTCCTTGGTCTCCCGCGACTTGTTGACCGGCCTCCCCATGGCGAGCATGACCTGTTCCCGATTCATACCTTCGATCGCCCGTTTTTCCTTGATCGCGGCCTGAAGTTCCGGTGAGAGGGTCTCGATGTAATACTCCGTCGCGCTCCTCTGATCGAAGCTCATGATGGGCGCGAGGATTTTTTTGATATCGGCCGATTTCATCGACGGCAGCGGCCGGTGAAAGAGGATCTCCATGTAGGTCCCCATGGTGGGTGTTCCACTTTGGCCGATTGGACTCTGAGATGTGTTCGTGCTCACTTGGGGCCCCGGTCCGCCTATTCCGATCTGCGCCCGATCCCAGAACCCGCGGCCGCTCTTGATGCCGCCATTAATTTCGAGGGAGATAAGTGTGCCTTCGATTGTCACCTTGGTGATTTGGATTTGGTCGCCGGTCCGAGCCGCCGGACCGTTCACCTTCTCGATGTCGGCCCACGTATTCGTGTCGTAATCGCCGGTCGATTCGACCGCTAGCGGCTTTTTCGAACGAGGCAGTCCCACTCGGACTGTGGCGTACTCCGCCGTCAGTCCCCGAACGATATCGACCCGATCCTCGAGGCTGAGTTTCTCCTCCGCCCCGGCGACACTAGCAAAAACGACGAAAAGGGAGATCAAGGTACGCATGAAAGAACCTCTGACGATTGCTTGCGAACAGGAGCTCTCCAGACGAACAGCGCGAGCGCCACCAACACAACGGTCGCCAGGATCCCGCCTTCCGGTCCATACGCGCCGCCGCTCCAGAACGAGCCAACATTCCACAGCATATCGTGGCCCACTAGCTTTATTGTAAGCCCGCTGACCTTGACCCCGAATAAGGGAAGTGTGAAATTCCAGCCGAAATGTAGCCCAATCGGCATCCAAAGACTACCAGTACGAAGGAAGGCCCAGCCAAACAAAGCCCCGAATCCGGCGGTATTTACGAGCGCGAGACCGGTCGAACCGGGATTGCCGCCATGGAGGGCCCCAAAAATCGCCCCTACCGTTAAAACTGTCGTGAACGGCCCCCAGACCCCGAGTAACTTCTGGAATCCATACCCGTGAAACAGGATCTCTTCGCCGGCCGAACCCGCCATCAGCAACGCGACTGTGAGAGCAATACCTCCCCACGGAGCCGGATCAGCCGAGGATGGAACCCATCGCGCCAGGTCCGCCATCAACGGTGGAATCAGCGTCAGAGCCGCCGCTCCCACGCCGCCGACCAGCCCGACAGCCAGATTCCAAACCGAATCACGGTTGAACCAGAGTCCGATTTCTGTGAATCTCCGTGGACGTTCCATCCGCAAAGCGATCCAAGTGGCCGTGACGGCGGCCAAGAATTGGCTGAGAACAATCCCGTCGAAATACCCGCATAGCCAGATCAACGGCTGCGCCGCGGTAAGTACAGCCACCCAATAGATCGCTACGAAAGCTGCGACCCGAAGATACGCGCCCGGTCCCATATCAGCCGCTCACGCGAACCTGCACACCGCGTGCGGCAGCCTTGACCGGAAGCACGCGCGCGCCCTCGCGTTCGATAACCTCGGCGACCGCACGCTTCGATCCGGGCTCCACCAGAAAAACGACGCACCCGCCGCCGCCGGCGCCACAGGCCTTTGCGCCGATCCCACCCGCCGGAGTCGCCGCTGCGATCAGCCGATCAATGAGCGGGGTCGATATTCTTGGCGCGTTCTTTCGCCGGTTCTCCCATTCCTTCCGAAGCAAACGGCCGGTCCCATTCCAGTCGGCGCGCTCAAGTGTCTGCCGCATGGTGGAAGCGATCGACGCGATGCGGTTGAAATTTCGCCACACGCCCCGATCCCCATCGATATACGCCTTCGTGACCTTCCAATTGTTGATTCCCGAATTTCGCGGCGCTCCGGTGTATGCCAAAACGAAACGCTCATTGAGTCTCGCTAGATCGATGGTCAACGCCTTTCGCGCGACTCCCGCCGCAGAGAGTTCGATCGCGCTCACACCGCCGTACATGGCGGGATAATAGTCCTGCGCTCCTGTGGGCACGCGGATGATCTGCGCCTCTATATTCTGCGCAATCTCCCGCAGTTTCTCCAGCCCATATCCCGCGCCGGTCAGGCGATTCAATGCCGACGCCACTGCAATGATCAGCGTAGATGATCCCGCCAACCCCGCCCCCGCCGGAGCTTCGGAATCCGTCACCAAGTCAATCCCCATCTCCGGCGCAAAAAATTTCACCACCTGCGCGATCAGAGGCAGCTTGTAGTGTTTGCTCGACACGAGCGCGCGAATCGAAGAGAATGTTTCCTCCCGTCCCTGATCGAGCGACCGCAGCCGAATCCGCGAATCGCGTCGCGTTTCAAGAACGCATGTCGCGTACCTGTCGATGGCGAAATTCAATGTCACGGCGTTCGGATGATATAGATAAAGCGGCCAGATATCCAGCGTGCCGCCCGCCAGGTCCACTCGGCACGGCGCCTTCGAGACGATTCTCATGATTTATCGCAACGTCCACCTAGCTTGCGGCATCCTAGAATTATATGCGGCGCAGGATTTGGCTCGGAGGAGCCGGAGTGACCGGGTTGGCTGGAGTGGGCGCGCTGCTCTACCAGGCGGCCCCCAATTTCTGGAAACAGTATTCGAAAGAAATCGGAAGGCCCATCGAACAAACCGTCTTCCATCCGGACCCAGGAGCCTGGCCCGACAGCGGACTGCACGCTGCATGGCTCGGCCACAGCACGGTGCTGCTGAAGGTAGACGGAGTGACGATTCTCACCGATCCCGTCTTCTCCGAGCGCGTCGGTCTCAACTTCGGACCCCTGACGCTGGGGCTGAAACGGCTTGTCGCGCCCGCGACCTCGTTCCAGCGCCTGCCGCATATCGATCTCGCGCTGCTTTCGCACGCCCACATGGACCATTTCGACATCCCAACCCTGCGGCAGCTCGAAAACCCGCGCACTACAATCGTCACAGCGTCGAAGACATCCGACCTCTTGCGCCCAAAACGTTATCGCGCCGTGCATGAATTGGGTTGGAGAGAGCGCGTGAGAACCGGTGATGTCGAAGTCCGCGCAGTCGAAGTGCGCCACTGGGGAGCCCGGATGCGCACGGACACCTATCGCGGATACAACGGGTACACGATTGAAGCTGGCCGCTATCGAATTCTCTTCGGCGGCGACACCGCGTTCACGTCAACGTTCCGCGAGATTCGCTCATCGAAGCCTTTCGATCTGGCGATCATGCCGATCGGCGCTTACAATCCGTGGATTCACGCGCACTGTACACCGGAGCAAGCCTGGATGATGGGTAATGACGCCGGCGCCGCGCGCTTCATTCCGGTCCACCACCAAACGTTCCAATTGAGCCGCGAACCGCTGCACGAGCCGATCGAACGCCTGTACGCCGCAGCCGGACGCGAGCCCGAGCGGATCGCTGTGTCGATGTTAGGGCAGGAATTCAGCGCATCGTAGGTCTACTCGATCAACCTCCGCACCAGCACCGCTGGATGGACGGCCTTCGCGCCGTTGAGCTCCGCGACCTGCCGCCGACACGATGTCCCCACGGCAACTAACTCCTCACCCGCAGCCATCCCCTTCACAGCAGGCAGCAGTCGCCGGTTCGCGATGGCCGCTGACACGTCGTAATGCTGCTTCGTATACCCGAACGAACCCGCCATGCCGCAGCATCCCGCATCGAGATCGACCACCGTCGCCGAAGGAATCCGTGAGAGCAGCGCGATCGTCGCTGGCAGCAATCCCATCGATTTCTGGTGACAGTGCCCATGCAGCAAGATTCGCGGAGGACCGGCGCGCAACGGCAAATCGAGCTGCGAAGCGAACTCCTCGAACAACTGGCATGCGCTCGCCACCGTGCGCGCTTTCTGCTGCGCCGCTCCACGAAGAAGAGACGGCGCATCCTCTTTAACGGATGAAAGGCAGCTCGGCTCGCAGAATAGGATCTTCTCTCCGCGCTCCGCGATAGGGAACAGCGCTGAAATCAAGTGCTCAGCGTGCGTGCGCGCTTCCTTTAATAGCCCTTGAGAGATGAGCGGCCTTCCACAACATCCGGGCCGGACCACGCGAACCGCCTTGCCGCCGCGCTCCAGGATTTCGAGCGCCGCAATCCCGATCTCCGGCTCGTAAAAATTCGTGAAAGTATCGTTGAACAGCGTTACGTTCGGCGCACCGGCGCGCGGATGTTGCGCCAGCCAGCGCTCGAACGTCTCGTTCTTCCATTCCGGCAGTGCGCGCCGGCGGTCAATATCGAGCAGCTTCTCATTCACTAACCGGACTGGAGCGCTGGAGGCGATCCAATTGGCGAGCGGCGCAAACCGGCTCGCCCACCCAGATAATCTGTGAATATTCCCCAACGCCCGCGCTCGGAGCGGTGTCCCATGCCGCCTCCAATAATCGGCGAGGAATTCACTCTTGAACCGCGCGACATCGACCCCTACCGGGCACTCCGACTTGCAGGCCCGGCATTCGAGACAAAGATCGAGCACGTCGTAGACACCTTGGTCGCCGAGACCTGCTTCCCCAAGTTGGCCGGACATCGCCAGCCGCAGCGCATTCGCTCGCCCTCGAGTCGAATCGCGCTCCTCCCGCGTCGCCATGTACGAGGGACACATCGTCCCTGCCAGCTTCTTCCGGCAGGCCCCGACACCGCTACACATCTCGACCGCTCCGGCCAGGCCTCCGTACTCCGAGTAATCGAAAAAAGTCTCCGGATTGATCGCTCGATAGCTAGCTCCAAACCGCAGATTTGACGCAAGGGGCGGCGCGTCGACAATCTTCCCCGGATTCAAAATGCCATGCGGGTCGAACGTCCGCTTGATCTCGCGGAACGCCTCGTACAGTACAGGTCCGAACATCTGCCGCATGAACGGACTCCGCACCAGCCCGTCGCCATGCTCTCCCGACAACGCCCCGCCAAACTCGAGCGCCAAGTCCGCGACCTGCTGCGCGATCGATTCGAACGTCCGAATTCCTTGCTCCGTCTTCATGTTCACGACCGGCCGCACGTGCAGGCAGCCTACTGACGCGTGGGCGTAAACCCCCGCCGTTGTTCCGTGGCTATGAACGATTCCGAGAAACCGCTCGATGAAATCCCGCAGCTTCTCCGGAGCGACGGCCGTGTCTTCGACAAAAGAGATCGACTTGGCATCCTCCTTCATCGCCATCGAAAGCCCCAGCGCCGCCTCGCGGAGGCTCCACACACGAGCCTGTTTTGCCGGGTCCGTCTCGGGATGAAACGCGTAACCAAGCTTTCGGGATCGCAGATCTTCCTCAAGACTCTGAAGCCGTGGAGGCAGATCCTCTTTTCGATCCGCGTAGAATTCGACACACAAAGTCGAACCAGCGTCCTCGGGGATAAATGACCTGCGAATTTTGTCGAGCGTCGCGTTCTGCTTCGTATTGTCAAGAATGGATTTGTCCATCACCTCGACCGCCGATGGCTGATGCCGCAGGATCACGGGAGCGGCTGACAGCGATTCAAGCAGGTCGCGGAACGCGATCACGATCACGGCCTTAGCCTTCGGCAACCGCACCAGCCGTACCTTCGCTTCAAGCACCACCGCCAGGGTGCCTTCTGATCCGACAATCATCTTCGCCAGATTGACCGGCCGATTCGGATCGATGAACTCGTCGAGATTGTAACCGCCCACTCGCCGCAAGATCTTCGGGTACCGGCGATCGATCTCCTCGGCATGCGTTGCCGCCAGATTCAACACTGTCCGGTAACAGGAGCCCTCGATTCCGTCGAGAGGAATCCCCGTGCGGGCCGTGTCGCCAAAGTGCGCGACTGTGCCATCCGACAGCGCGACCTTCAGTTCCAGCACATGGTCGATCGTCTTCCCGTAAAGCACGCTCCGAGCGCCGCTCGAATTGTTCGCGATCATTCCGCCGATCGTCGCGCGGCTGGCTGTCGAGATATCGGGCGCGAAACGTACGCCAAGCGGCGCAAGATGCGCATTCAGCTCATCGAGCACAATCCCCGGCTCGACTCGCGCCCATAGTTCGTCCGCATTGACCTTCAGGACGCGGTTGCAATACTTCGAAGTGTCGATCTGAATTCCATGCCCAATCGCCTGCCCCGCCTGCGACGTTCCGCCTCCGCGCATTGTCAACGGACACTTGAAGCGATGGCAGATCTCGATCGTGCGAACGATATCCTCGCGCGTCTTCGGAATCACGACACCGAGCGGATGCAGGCGGTACACGCTGGCGTCGGTCGAGTAAAGCGCGCGGGAGACCTGGTCGAAGCGAACCTCACCCTCGATTCGATTTTCGAGTTCGCGCCGCAGCAAAACCGCGTCGACCAAGGAGGCGTCGGCTTGTGATACGGGAGTCCCTGTTTCGAGTTGAATCAGATTCAAGACGAAGACTCCGCGATCCGGGTAAGCCCTTCGCGCAACTGCTTAAGCCCACGCGCGAGCGTATCGCCGCCGCTGGCAAACGAGACTCGCAGAGTCCCCTCGCCGCCCGGTCCGTAGGCCGACCCATGAACCACCACGACGCCGTGCTCGCGCAACAGCCGTTCGCGAATAGTCGAGGAAGGAATGCGAAGTTCACGCGCGTCCGCCATCGCGAAGAAGCCTCCCTCGGGTGGGAGCATCCGGACGCCCGGGATTCCAGCCAATGCCTGCAACACCTGCTCACGCCGCCGGGTGTATTCCTCGCGCATTTTGGCGACACAATCCTGCGGGCCGCTCAGCGCCTCGGCGGCGGCGTCCTGCACGAAGGTCGATGGACCACGGCTCGACTGCTGCAGCACCAAGAACATTGCTGAGATCAACGAGGCCGGCCCCGCACAATATCCGACTCGCCATCCGGTCATCGCGTAAGTCTTAGAAAGGCTATTCACGATCACGCAGCGCTCTCGCAGTTCCGGCGCGATCGCCAGCGGTGAGATGTGCGCGCTTCCGCCATAAATGATCGCCTCGTAAATTTCGTCGCTCACCAAGGTCAGGGCGCGGCGATGACAAAAATTTGCGATCGATCGAAGCTCGTCTCGCGTCAGCACCATGCCGACCGGATTCCAAGGCGTATTCAGCAGCAGTACCTTCGCGGCCGGCGACCACGCTTCTTCCAGCGCCTCCTCCGTGATCACGAAACGCCCATCCTGAATCCGCGCCGCGATGGTTCGCACACGTCCGCCCGCCAGCCGGATCGGCGACTGATACGCGTCGTAAACCGGATCCGGAAGCATCACCTCATCACCATCGTTCAGCAGCGCCATCATCGCCGCGTAGATGCCGAAAGTCGCGCCGGTGGTCGCCAGCACTTCCGTCCCAGCGTCGAACACCAGGCCGTTATCGCGATGCAGTTTCTGCGCAATCGCCTCGCGAAACGCTTTCTCGCCGCGATTGTCCGGGTACGCGGTCCGGCCGTTCCGCAATGCGCGATTACACGCGTCCACAATATGCGCGGGCGTCGGAAAATCCGGCTCTCCGCGCATCAAGGAGACCAGACTCTTCCCTTGCGCCTGCAACTCGCGCACCTCCGCCAGGATTCGATTCACCGCGGTGGGCTGCAGCGCCGAGACGCGGTCCGACTGTAGAGCGGCTGGTGCGAGCATCCCTTCATCCTATAATGAATGTCTCTATAAATATGAGCATCACGACAACCGATCAGATCCCCACTCCCGCGCTTCTTCTCGACCTCAACATCTTCGAAGCCAGCCTGAACCGGATGCAATCGACCGTGAAGCAGGCTGGCAAGCAGCTTCGCCCCCATGTGAAGGCGCACAAGTGTGTCGCGATCGCGCAGCGGCAGATCGCCGCCGGAGCGAATGGCCTCTGCCTGGCCGTACTCGCCGAAGCGGAGCTAATGGCTGCCGCTGGAATCGAAGGATTGCTGCTGACTTCGCCCGTCGCCGACCCGTTGAAGATCGCCCGAATCGTCAAGACAGGGGCCATGATCGTCGTCGATCATCCCCAGCAAGCCGCCTGGTTCCAGGAGGCCGCGAAGGACGCCGGCCGCACAGTCGAAGTGCTGATCGATCTCGATCCAGGCGATCACCGCACCGGCATCGCCCCCGGTGAGAAAGCTCTCGCTCTCGCGCAAGCAATCGACAAATCGTCCAACCTGCGGCTGCGCGGTCTCCAGATCTACTCGGTGAAAGGCTCCGGCGCAAATAACGACGACGATCGCCGCCGCCTCGCAAAAGAAGTGTATGGACTCGCCGCCGAAACTCGCGACGCCATCACGCGCGCCGGAATGCGCTCCGACATCCTGTCCGGCGGCAGCACCGGCACCGTCGAAGCCGATTGCCAGATTCCAGCCGTCACGGAATTGCAAGCAGGCTCTTACGTGGTGATGGACATCAATTACAAGCGGCTCGGCGTCACCCAGTACGGCGGCGCCCTGAATGTGCTCACAACCGTCATCAGCGCCAACCACGACGCTTTCGTGACAGTCGACGGCGGATTCAAAGCATTCGCCACCGACCGAGCCTTCGGCCCCGAAGCCGCAAATCTCCCCGGATCAGCCTATCGCTGGGGCGGTGACGAATTCGGTTATCTGGATATCGCGGCGGTCGACCGTAAGCCCAAGCTGGGCGACAAGATCCCGTTCGTCCCCCCACACTGCGATCCAACAGTGAATCTCTACGACCGCATCTACGCCCATCGTGGGGATCGCGTTGAAGATATCTGGCCTGTGAAGACCCGCGCTTTGGCTAGCTAGTTCGAATCCCCTGCTTCGCTGCGTGTTTTCGCAAATCAGCGTCCATCGTCATGAAAAGAGCGTCTTCACGGCGTGCCAGCGCAAGATAGAACGCGTCGTAGGCAGGCCTCTTTGCAGTTCTTGCCAACTGGAACGCTTCCCGATAAAGCTCGACGCAAGGCACAAAGGAATCAACTAGGCCAATTCCGAACTCAAGAATCTTGTCGCATTCCGCAAGTTCTACATTGGCAAACCGATGATACTTCCAAGCGGCATTGGTCACCTCGGAAACAAACAGATCGGGCGCGGTGACTTCGCTGGCGTCCTCCACTGCTCGACTTAATTTCAAAGCGGACGCTCGATTTAAAGCAATTTCGATCGCCGCGCTCGCGTCGAGAACCAGCTTCACCGCCGCCGATCCTCACGAATTAGTTTCGCCGGATCGGGAAGTTGATTTGTGTTTGAGAGGCTCGTCGAGCGAATCAGGTCAAGAAGTTGTTTCCGCCGCGCTTTCGGAGCGACCTCCACATCGAGATCCCGCGCCAGCATTGCGATCGTCTGTTGCGCGATGCTGCGCCGTTCCTGCTGCGCCCGTTGAACAAGCCTGCGATAAAGATGGTCGGGAACATCCCGCACTTGAAGCAATGCCATACCTTCATTATATTGCAGCGGTATGCATTTTGCATGCATAGTGCAACCGTTAGGCGAAAATCAACCTATTCCGAAAGATCACGAGTTCGTCCGGACAGCAACAGTCCAACCGCGACCACAACCACGCACCCGATCACGTTGTACCAGAGGAAAGAAATTCCAGTGAAGAGATAAGCCGCGAAGATCGCGATCTCCGCCGCGATAATTCCAAAGAAAGCGCCATTCCCCCCGGCCTTGGGGAAGAAGAACGCCAGTGTAAACACTCCCAGCAGTGACCCATAAAACAGGGACCCGAGCCGGTTGACCGCCTCGATCAGCGAGCCCAGATTTTTCCCGAACTGGGCGAACATCACCGCGTAGAGGCCCCAGAAGGCCGTCGCAAGCCGCGAAGCCAGGAGATAATGCGCGTCCGCGCCGCCCTTCACCAGATGGCGCTTGTAGATATCGATCACCGTCACGGTCGCCAGTGAGTTGATCTCTCCGGAAATCGCCGACATCGCGGCCGCGAAGATCACCGCAATGATCAGTCCGACCACACCAGCGGGCAGATATTTCGTCACGAAGGAAAGAAAGATATAGTTCGTGTCGTTGAATCCACTCTCGACCAAGGCCCCCGCGTCGTGACGAGCCGCGTCAAGCTCCTTCTGCGCCGAACGATAGCGTTCGACCGAGGCCGCCTCGGCATCCGCATCCCGCCCACGATGCGCCGCCAACAAGGATCCTGCCGCGCTCCGCCTCGCATCGAACGCCTGCTCGTAACGCCCCTTGACCGCCGCATACGATCCCGACGCCGCAATCTTCTCCATCGCCGGCCGCTCGAACAACAACGGAGGCCGCTCAAAGATGTAGAACACAAACACCATAGCCCCGACAAACAAAATGAAGAACTGCATCGGCACCTTGGCTGTCGCGTTGAACAACAGGCTCAGCTTACTCTGAGCGATCGACTTGCCCGTCAGATACCGCTGCACCTGCGATTGATCGCACCCAAAATAAGCCAGCGCCAGAAACATCCCACCGATCAGTCCGCTCCACACGTTATACCGGCTGTTCCAATCGAACTTCAGATCGACCGCATTCAACTTCCCTGCTTTGCCAGCCAGATAGACCGCGTCATAAAGGGACACATCCGCGGGCAAAAGCGAGACCACGGTCACAATCGCCACGATCAGCCCACAGAAAATGATCAACATCTGCTGCACATCGGTCCATGTCACAGCCTGAATCCCACCCGCCACGGTGTAGATGATCACGAGCACACCGATAATCAGTGTCGTCACCTGATCCGGCCATCCGAAGATCACCGCCAGCACGATCGCCGGGGCATAAAGCGATACCCCGACCGAGACCCCGCGTTCAATCAAGAAAATCACGCTCGCCAGCGCGCGAGTCTTCGGATCGAATCGCTTTTCTAGATACTCATAGGCCGTGTAAACTCCCGCGCGATGAAAGATCGGCACAGCCGTCGCCGAGAGAATCACCATCGCGATCGGCAGCCCGAAGTAGAACTGCACGAAGCGCATCCCGTCCACATAGGACTGCCCCGTGGTCGAGATGAATGTCACGGCTCCGGCTTGGGTCGCCATGATCGAAAGCGCCATCGCGTACCAGGGCATCGTCCGCCCCGCAAGAAGGTACTTGTTGACCGTACTCGCGCCGCGGCTCTTATAGAGCCCGTAGCTGACGATGAAAATGAGCGATCCGACCAGGACCACCCAGTCCAGGTTTCTCATGAGAAGAACCGGGTGAACGCGTAGAAAGCAACGATAACGCAGGCCAGATAAAGTAGCACTACCGTATAGACCCGCTTCCAGGTCCCCAGGAACGGAGGCGGTTCGTTATCGGCGGGAACCACTATTTCGCGACCTTACCCGAGCTGAGGAAATTGGCGAAGATTCGATAAGCCCCAGGAACGCCTGCCGGCAATTCGCGGAACCAATCCAGAGCGCTGAAGATGTACGTTCCCTTCCCGTACTTCGCGTAAAGCGTGCTGCCCTTTTGCGGCTCCTGGCCCGGATCGTTCATCTCGAAAACAGGCTTATACTGCGGGTCCCACTCCGCCGCGAAGTACAAACCCCGCTCCTGGACCCACCCGTCGAAATCCTTCGCCGTGATCTTGTTCGGCGCAGTGATCAGAATCTGATCCGCATTCGGAAACTTCACCGGGGCCTCTTCCATCGTCACCCGTTCGCCGCCGACCCGCAGCGGATATGGCCCGATGTGGGCCAGGTTCCCGGTCTCGCGTTGCCCTCGATCCGGGACGTTGTACTGCACAATCACCGTTCCACCAGCCTGCACGTAGTTCATGAGGCGGTTCTGGTTGGCGCGCAAATCGGGGCGCACGTTATAAGCCCGCACCCCGGTCACAATCGCATCGAACTCCGACAAATTACGCCCCGCCAGATCCTCCGGCCCCAGCAGCGTCACGTCACAACCGAGCTGCCGCAGCGACCTCGGCACGTCATCGCCGGCCCCCATCACGTATCCGACCTTCTTCGCCAGATTCGTCACGTTCACCCGTTCTGCGCGCGCCTCAGCCACAGGAAAAAGTATCTCGAGCGGAATGTGCGTGTAGTTGATGGTCCGCATGTCGGATGTGATCTGCCGTCCACCCACCGTCGCGACCGCTCGCACACTCGCGCTCGAGGACTGCGCAGGAGGCGTGACCTCGAACGTCAACTCTTTCTGCTCCCCGGCGTCCGCCAGATTGAACGCCAGCGACGCCGGCGTCACCTTCCATCCGTTGGCGACCGCCAGCCGCAATTCGCCCGAGGCTTTCGCGACGTTCGCCTTCACCTGCGCCTGCACCTTCTGCGGCTTCCCGCTCGGAAACACGAACGCGCTGTCGGATAAACTCACCGCCACCGCCGGCACGACGACCACCGGACGCGTCAGCTCACCTCGCTCGGGATCGACGAATCGATAGTGCAGCGGCCGCTCGAGCTCGATCGTCTCCGACCCCGCCTGAAACTGGAACTTGCCCATATAATAAGGCGGACTATCCGGCAGATCCCGCATCTCCTGCCGATCGATTGTGTACGTGCTCCCGCTCTTCGGCTGAGCCAGCCAGAACGGCTGTGAGTATGCCTGATCCGCGGGAACCGGAAGGGACACCTTCCGGGTAGCCGGCTGATTGTAGGCCAGCGCCGTTGACGGCCCCATCCAACTCACGGGATACTTCGACCGGTTGATCGCCGTCAGCGTGAGCTGCATCGTGGCCCCCGGCGTAAATGTCGGATGGTCCGCCGTCACATCGACCCACAGCCCCGCGCAAGATGCGATCGCCTCATCGAGCTCCCGCAGCTTCCGCGCCGCCCAAAATCCACTCGGGCCCTCGGCCAATTTCACAATCAGCGGCCGAGCCTTCAATAGCAACGGAATCGTCTTCGATGGGTCCTGCGGCAAAAACGACCTCGCCGCCTCCGCCAGAATCTGTCCCACCTCCGCTCCGCCCTGCAGCCGGTTCCACGACGTGTCGATTCCCTCCAACGGATCCTTCGTCGCCGCCTCGCCAGCCAGCACCGTAAACCCGGTCTCCGAGGGCCCGCCGCGGCGCTCCCCCGACCCCATCGCCTGACTCTTATGCTGACTCCGGCTCAGCCCCGCGATCTCGTTGTACGACTTCCCCAGCACCGGATTAAACTCCGCCGTATCGATCTGGATCACCTTGACGTCCGGCGCCGGCACAGCCTGCGAAGACGGAGGCGTCGGAGCTGCCTTCTTTCCACCCTTCTTGGTAGGCGCCCCGCCTTTCTTAGTCGCCGCCTGCGGATTATTCGGATTGTTCTGCGTATTCTGCAGCAGTCGCGTCGCCTTCCAGGGCTCGATGTTCTGCTCCGGAAACCGATTCTTATCCGCCGCCGCCAAATAAGCCTCGCGCCCGATGATCGCCGAGACCTGATGCTGCCCATGCCCATCCCGCGGCGTCCCAGAGAATCGCAAGATCACCACGTCCGGCCGGTAATGCCGGATCGTCCAGACCATGTCGGACAAGATCCGTTCGCGACCCCACTTCTCGAGCGTCTCCTCCGCCGTTTTTGTGAATCCGAAGTCGATCGCTCGCGTGAAAAACTGCTCCGCCCCGTCGATCCGACGCGCCGCCAGCAGTTCCTGCGTCCGGATCACGCCCAGATAATCGCCCTGCTCGGATCCGATCAGATTCTGTCCGCCCTCACCGCGTGTGGCGGACAAGTAAGCGGTCCGCAACTTCCTTCCCCGCGCGAAGTAAGCGAGGAGCGCCGTATTCTCGTCGTCCGGATGCGCCGCGATCATGAGAACGCTCCCCAGCACGTTTAATTTCTCCAACTGAAGAGCGATCTCGGCGGCCCCGGACAAGTCCTTCTGCCCTTGCGCCGGAACGAAAACAAACAGAAAGAGAACTGCCGCCAAGAGGCATGCCGTGACAGTGCGCATCGAACGCTATGGTAGTCCATTTCAGCGTGTTGGCGCAGCATCGCCTTGCCCAAAACACTCTGCGTACGGTCAGTGCAGAAAAATTACAACCGTGATCGAGTAAATCTGGTCATCCCAATGTGACCGAGCATTTGCGAAGGCGGCATCTGCTTTAAGTCTTCACGACGGATGAGTCCACTCCGGAGATCGAAGTTTGACCGGTAAGTTGCAGATTTGAAGCGCTGTGTTGGATCCATTTTCGAACGCTGGAGCAAGATTCTTGCCAAGGAAATCAGTTGACGCTCCAAAGAATCGTGGAGAAAAGCGTGCAACTCGCAAATGAGCGGATCTTGATCGACCACCTCAGCGGAAATCGTTCGTAGGAGAAAAATTATGTGCGATTACTCTTTATGCGGAATTCCCAATCGGCTCGCAGTGGAAGGTGAAGTTCTGGTTGTCCATCGATTCTCGACCCAGTCTATTGGATTAACTTCCCCCGCCGACCTTCTGCCACGCGTTCGAGAAGCGTCAAGCAATGAAGGTTTCTGGCGACGGCTCCAGCGGCGCCTTTCTTCTGCATTGGATTCCCCTCAAAATGTAAAAGCAGTGTGCATACCGCCAGGTTCGACTCTCATTCTGAATCAGATTCCTCGCGAACTGCGGCGGCAGTGGAGCGTCGAAGAGCAAGAGCAGGTCACGTTCTTGCAGATGAGCGCGGACGCGAATACCTATCGAGACGCCATCTCGTTTCGCAACGGACGCTGCGTACTGCTCCAGAACTTGACCGAAGGGATACCCGTGAAGGTCATTTCACTTGGCGGAAATGTGGAAGAGCCCGTAGACGTGGCGAACAGCCGGCCGTTGTTTGTTTAATCGGCAGCTCGCTGCCACCTGACCAAGCAACACGCCCCTCGTCGCGACCGAACGAGTGTAATCCGAGGCTAGGGCCTGCGAAGTAGCTGCTGCTGGCCCGGAGAAGAATTGTCCGGCACGGGACCGACAGCAACCGGAACCCGCGTCTGTTCGCGATGCTTCAGGATTTGATCGACCACCAACCCGCCCGCGCCGCCAAGGAGCGCCCCTACCAGGACGCCGTTCGGACTCTTGGTCATCTCGCCGATCGCCGCCCCGACTCCCGCGCCCGCCCCTATGGTCACCGCGGTCCGCTCCGCCGAGTGCTGGAGCGTCCCATTCGGACCCACCGCATGGACGTCCGGCCCCAGCGACTTATTCAGATTCTGCACCAGATCGTGAAAGCTCGAAGCAGATCGCAGCATCTCCGCCAGGGTCTGGGTCGAAAGAGTATTCGTCTGAGCGTTCGAAAGGGAGTTGAAGGAAAGCAAGCAAATGAGCACAAATAGCGGTTTCATCAGAAGCCTCTTGCTAATAGACTGACCATCCCGACGGCCTGTTACGAAGAATATCATTAAAAAACAACAAAGAAGGTAAGATGATCGCTATGGACCTCACCAAGCCTCCAAATCTTGCGCTGAGCGGAAAGACGCCGTGGCCCAATCTCTTCGTCTTCCCGAAGGAACTGCGCGACGCGATTCCGGAGTACGGCCCTCGCGCCCTGATGTTCGACGCCGTCTCCGGCTCGACAGGCAATCTTCCATCCGAGATCTCCGGCCTATCCGGTACTCTGCCATTCGAGATCAAGCCGCGCGCGCAGGCGCAATTCCTGGTTCATGAGACCGGCAAGCTGGACGGCAAGTTTGTGCTCTGGATGGATCTGGATTCCGCCACCATGCGAGCGCTAGGCCAGTTCCTGATCGACTTGGCCAACCGCGCGGAAAAGCCGCAGGGCTAATCGACGACAAATACCGTCGCGCCCTGCTCCGAGCGTGCGCGATGTGGCGGACCATCGTCATCCGCAACGTGATAACTTGTCCCGGCAGGCAAGGTCAGTGTTCGACCATCCTGGTGCTCGATTACCATTTGACCCGCGATCACGTACGTCAAGTGGCCTTTGTGACACCAATGATCGCCGACATACGACGCGCTGTACTCCACAATGCGAAGCTGTATCTCCCCGAACTGCCGAGCGCGCACAGTGGCGGTCCCCGACTCGCCCGGATGCTCCGATGGTGGCACGGACGACCAGTCAGTTAAACTCGAAGGCAAGTCGAAAAGCTTCACGCTAAGAAATGATAATTCACTCCGCCTCACCGATCCATTTTTCCGTCATCGAAGGCCGCTGGGCCGTAGTGCGCATGTCGCCGGGTGACCCGATTCCCGAGTGGGTGTTAAAGAACAGAGACTTCACGTCAATCACTCGAACTCACGAGGAATTGTCGATCGTCTGCTCGGAGGAAGCGGCGCCAGTGGGCGGTCAGGTGGAGAAAGGCTGGTCCCTGCTCAAACTGCACGGCCCATTTCCGTTCGACCAAGTCGGCGTACTCGCCTCTTTCACGCAACCGCTCGCCGATGCCGGAATCGGCATCTTCGCAATGAGCACTTTCGACACGGACTACATTCTGGTGAAAGAGTCCTCACTAAATTTGGCGCGCGCGGCGCTTTGCTCGGCAGGTCACGAATTAGTCTCGCCCTAACGCGGGGTCGTCACTTCTCGAGCATCACTTCCGTCGACTTGATCACGACCAGGACCTTGTCGCCTTTCTTCAGCCGAAGCTGCTCCGCGCTCCGGCGGGTGATGACACTCTCAATCTGGTTCTTCCCAATGCGAACCACGACGTGCGCCATAATGTCGCCAAGCTTGACCTCGACCACCTTTCCTTCCAGTTGATTCCGTGCGGATATCGCCATTCCCCCAGCATGACATGATTGCCAATTGGAAACGCGATCATTCGCACCGCAGCGCGTCGAGAGGATCGGAACTGGCGCCACGCCGTGCAGGTCCCAGCATCGCAAGAATTGCCGACGCTCCGAGTACCAGCGCAGCCGCGCAGTAAAGAAGCGGTTCGCTCGAGTCGATTCGGAGGATCGGGCCGTTCACCGTTTCGCGAAGTCCTGCCGCCACCGCGACCGACATCCACAGGCCCACAACCAAACCATGCAGCACCGGCCTGCCGCCGGATACGAAAACTTCCCGCACGATTTGCAACTTAGTCGCGCCCAAAGCTACTCGGATGCCCAGTTCCTTCGTCCGCTGAGTCACGGCGAACGACACAGCTCCGTAAATCCCCGTGGCAGCGAGGACCGTTCCCACAATCCCCAAAATCAGCATGAAGCCGACCACGTTCCACAATGCGTCGGTGATCTGATCAATCACTTTCTGAAAGAGCCGCGGAAAGACAAATAGATCCGGATCCGACTGATGAAGCGCATTCCGTACAGCCAAAGCGCCCGTCGACGCCCCTGCGTCGAAGCGAACTGACATCACGTTATCGTGAGCTTGCACGCGTCTGAGGATATACACAGGCGGATTTTCTGAACCTCCGATCCGCATCGGCTCAATATCCCTGGCCACCCCTACGACTTGAACCGCTCCACTCGGAAGTTCCAGCGTTCTCCCAATCGGGTCTCGCCCTCTCCAAAAGGCTAAAGCGAGACTTTCCGAGATCACAGCGGCCGACCCATCTGACTCCTGAAACTCACGGCCCCGCAAGATGGGAATCCCAACGGTTTGAAAAAATCCCGGAGAGGCGGCATATACATCGACAGGCTGACTGGCGTCTCGGCGAGTCGGCGGCCGCAACTCCACCGTATCCCGGTCTACCAAAGGCCAGCCGTCTGAAAACGCGACAGACCGCACCCCAGGCAGCGCTCGCATGCGTTCCTCGATAGCGTGGAGGCGAACTCGCGCCGACTGAATCGTGCTGTTGTCCGGAAACCACAACCGCGTGACGACCAACTTTTGTGGAGAATATCCGGGATCGGACCGCAGCGCGCGATCTTCCGACCGGGCAAATAAACCAGCTTCAACCAACAGCACCATACTCAGGGCCACCTGCACGCTGACAAGCAGGCTTCGCAAACGGTTTCCCGTTGCCGCTCCAAAAAGGAACCCGCCGGTTCCCTTGATCGATCCTGTCAGGTCTAGTTTCAAACACTCAAGAGCGGGCGCCAGACCAGAAAGGATCCCTGCCGCCAGCACTACGACAGAAATGTAAACGAACGTCCGCCAGTCGGTAGGCATCGGGAAATCGGGAGCGCCCGTAACTAACAGATGGTAGAGCGGCAGCGGAGCCTGCTTCGCCAGATAAAGACTGGCAATTCCGGCGATCGCCGCCAGCGCCACCGTTTCGGTAACCAGCATCCGGACGAGACGAATCCGCGGAGCCCCAAGTGAAAGCCTCAAAGCAATCTCCCGCTTACGGGCAGCCGCGCGAGAGAGCATCAGCGTCGCGACATTGGCGCACGAAATAAAAAGCACCAAATTGAAAGTCCCGATAAAGAAGCTGACCAGCATAAGACCGCGAGTCGAAGTGCTCAACTCCCAGTCGGCCGCCCATGAGCCATTGGTAACGACAACGACACTATTCCTGCCCGGATGCAGGGTGTCCTGTTGCCGCACCAACAAGTTGAGTTCAGCCTGCGCCTGAGCCCGCGAGGCTCCCGGAGCAAGACGCCCCGCCAGCATCAGCCAAAGAGAATCTTTCGTGGCAAACGGATTGTGACTGGGATCAAAATACGGAAGCGCGGTATAAGGCAGCCAAACGCTGGGGGGCCTCGTCCAGCCGGACGTTCGGTCCGGAACCACGCCGGCGAGGATGACAGGCCGGCTGTTGATCTGAATGGTGCGGTCTATCTGATTTTTGTTCGCCCCGAAGCGGCTGCGCCAGAGAGATTCGCTGATCACCGCGACAGGTAACTGGCCCGGAGTCCGGCAATCTTCAGCGTTGAAGAGCCTTCCCACGATGGGACGATCCAGTCCCTCAACCGCAAAAAAGTTGCACGAGACGGCAATACCGGCCGAGCCGATCGAGTCGTCATCCCCAATCAAGGCCGGGAAGTTCGTAAATGCGGCGAGGTGTTTCAAAGATCGGGATTGGTCGCGCAAAGCAACGTACTCGGTATAGGACACCGGGCGCGTAGTGCTCTGAAAACGAAACATCGGAAATACGCGCAGAAAACTATCGGGGTCTTTGTAGACGTGCGGGCGAAGCGCCAGGCCATTGACGACCGTGAAGACACTCGCGTTGATCCCTATGCCGACTGTAAGCGTGAGTACCACGACAGCCGACACCAAAGGGTTGCGACGGATCAAGCGCAGGGCATACCGCACATCCTCGACTAGGGTTTCTACCAGCATGGCCGAGTGGCGTTCTCCAGCGATCTCCTCCGCCCACTCCGCCGGCAAAATACCGCGAGACGCCGTCAACTTGGCGAAGATTTCAGCCTCCGGTTGGAGAGAGGACGTTGAGGTCGATTCCGCCTGCTGATCGGTCGCCGGCTGGAGATCGAGCGCCATAATGGCGTCCTCCGGGAGCTCTTCGTAAACGAGAACGCTCTGCGACCAAGTACTCCGGCGCGTACTCCGCAGTTTCCACCAAACGGCCGCTTCAAGCGTCGACAAAGCCGCAAATGCCGTTGGCTCTCCCGAACTGTAAAGGATGAGCTGGCCGAGCGCTCCTAGAAACGGTATACCGAAGGCATATCGCATCAACGTTAGCCAAATAGGCCGTTGGTCCGGCAAATAGGAGCAGGTGAAGGGCAGTTTTTGCCACTTGCGGAAAAGAACCTCGAACCACAGCAATGCGGCAAATAGCGCCAGTAGCGTCGCAGCCGCGCCGCGCATCAAGCCAAGAATCGCGATTGCTGCTGGACAGCCGGTGAAAAGCACCGGGCCGATACCGCAATAAACGACAAACCGCTCCGCTGCGGCAAGCCATGCCGCGCACCCTTTCCGGTCTACAGTTTGAAAAATCCAGTTCGACACGCGCGACTCAGGCAGCCGGAATAAATAGCGGAGTCCCACGGTCACCAGCATCGCCACACTAAGAGGCGCCAGTACGACAAGCAGCCCATACATCCCCTCGTTGCGCAGGGAAGGTCGCGGCATATCGAGCGCGCTCTTGGTGATAACTCCGAGCGCGATACCGCCGTAAGCCAGCAGAATCAGCCGATGTCCGCGGCTCCGAGCCAGCGTTTTCCAGATGAAGCCGAAAATCGCCTCCTCTCGAGGATTGCCAATCCAGCGTTCGAGCAGCCACGATCCAACACCGGACTTACGTTCCGGAGGAGGCTCCGGCTGCGCTTCCAGCAACACGCGCCGGTAACGCTGGTAGCTGATTAGATAGGCAAGCGCCGCCAGAACCGCGGGTGCAATCATCGCGAAAACACCTGCGCGTCCCGTGCTCCACGAACCCTGCACGATCGCCTCCCACAATCCCAGGAACCACACCGGCGGCCACCACGCGGCGGCAGTTGGCTGGCGTCCGATGAACGGCAGCAGACCGAGCGTTGCGATAAACACAGTAGCCTGCACAAAAAGCGAAACGCGCGTGAACATCCGGCTGGGCAGAACATTCAGGAGAATGCCCTGACAGGCCATCAGGCTAAAGAAAACGAAAACGCAGACTCCTGCCGTGGCTGCGAAGTTCGCCGCGATTTGGGCCGCCGCCGATGTATTCGGCCACCAATTCCCCGACGTCGCGGCGGCAAACATGATCGCCCAAGGAAGATTGAACGCGATCACGAACGCGGCGAACACCAGGAGCAGAGCGCATGATTTTGCAAGGAAAATCCGGCGGGAACCCAGCGGGAGCCCGGCCAAAGCCATGCAATCGCGCAGACTTGGAAAGAGCGACTCCCATACCAGTGAAGTAAGTAGCGCCGTCACTCCCATGGCGACCGCGATAAATGCCAGCTCGTCGCCGCGCATTTCGCCATAAATCTGCAACGGTGAAAGACCTTTATCACGCATGATGTTAAAACTCTGCATGAAGGTCGTCAGCGCAAGAATGCCCGACGAAAGCAGCATCGCCGCAAGCCCGGCCGCTACTTTCTGCCATTCGCCCGGGACGCTGAACATCTCACTGTCGAACGTGCGCGAGATAAAATGGCGCACCAGCTCGAAGCCAGAGCCGTGCGTCTCATCCAACCAGGTTCGAATGCGCGTCATATGCCTTTCACACCGAGGACAGACACCGACCGCTATCGCGATTACCGCACCTGAGACGCTTCCGGGTCGATCGATACTTTTGTGGTCGTATTTTCCTCAAGGGCAATATCGGCTATAGGTATATCACTAACCGATATGATGGTCAACAGGTCCGTCGCTGCAAACACGCAACACCCGGGAGTCCGTCATGATATCTTCGTACTTTTAGTTGGGAGGAGAAGCGCTTGAAGTCTACAATCCTGCTGCTCATCTTTGGCATTTGCCTCCACGCACAGAATCGTACTGCCTTATTTGACGGTATTGCTGGCGCTAACGCTACCAACCCCGAATTGACCCTTCCGACGGTCGTCGGTGTAGGGTTATCCTTCGACCTTCAGCCTGGAAAGGGTGATATCCTCGGCGTCACCAATCCAACGGCGTCCCCTTTTTCCGACTTCGGCCTCACCGGGGTCAGCAATGGCACGCCGTACCTGGGGTTTACGCTAGGCCCGGAGGCTAATGGGCTGATCACTTTTCCGAACGGAACTTTTTCCCCAGTCTCCGTCGATTTAAGCAAGCTCGTCACGACAAATGCCGTCATTACAGTGCAAGGCTCAAGCATTACGAATGCCGATAGCGTCGTTCTAGTCGGCACGTTTGCTGACGGTGGCACGGTTTCTACGACCGTTCGGTTGGCGAACGGTTTCCAAACATTCACGTTCCCCGCAGGGTGGCAAAATCTCGCTTCCCTGAAAGTCACGGCAAGCAGCGACACGCTTTCCGGACCGAACGTTCTTGTTTTTTTCGGAATGGACAATTTCGTTTTCAACCCGGTGTGCGGTTATTCTCTCTCGCAGAACAGCCTTCTCGGTCCGAACGTTCCCGCGAGCGGCCGCTCTTTCCCGCCATCAGGCGGGGGAGGGGCGTTCAATATTTCTACGGCCAATGGATGCCCTTGGAATGTCTCTGGATTGCCGTCTTGGATCACGACGTCAAATGGCCCCAACTCTGCGGGAAGTGGCACGTTCGGTTACACGGTCGCGGTCAATGCGGGCGCGGAGCGCACCGGAACGTTCACCATCGGAGATAAGACCGTCTATATTGAGCAAATAGGCGCGACCTTCCCAACCTCAACCTCTACTGCGAGATTCGCCCACCTAGCCTCTGGCGGCGGATGGAAATTCACTTTGGTGGAGGCAAACCTGGGAACAGCGCCCGCAGTAGGGCGGTTGAATTTCCAGGCTGAAAGCGGCGGCGGATTCTTTTTCCCATGGACGTTCCCGCAATCGAGCGGGCAGAACGCCACCTATCCTGAGGCGCTATCAGTTTTTGATCGCACAGTAAATCCGAACGCTCACTTGGTTTTGGAAGGCCCCGGATCGGACAATTTGTCTCTCACCGTTGGTTCGGCTCTTTTAAGCTATGCGTCTACGGATAAAATCAACGGCTTCGGCATATTCAGCTATCCAGCCGCTCATTGGGATGCAGTGGTGCCTCCCGAAACGCGGGGGGCTCCGTTTTACATACTTCCCTTTGACAACACGGGCAAACTCGCCACCGGCGTCGCGGTAAACGCCAACGGCGGTAACGTCGCCGTCACCATCCGGGATGACACTGGCGCTCAGATCGGAACCGATACCATTACGCTCTCGAACAACGGTCACACGTCGTTCATGCTCAATGATAAGTACCCGGTGACCGCCGGCAAGCGGGGCACGATCCGGTTCGACCGCCCCTCGGGAGGCGTAGTCGCGGTCCTCGGACTGCGTGCGAACGGACCCGCCCTGACATCCCTGCCGTCGCTCGGCAACGTGGGTACGACCGGCGGCTCGATCACTCATGCGACCTATAACGCTTTCCAGCACATTGGGATCCTAAGCTTAGAATTCCACGTGGACAAGTTGTCG
>JADMIO011827142.1_pt1 | contig 23113 bp, 17 predicted proteins | sample 8958161 | NCBI WGS metagenome assembly JADMIO01 (sample SAMN16585339, study PRJNA669376) | soil metagenome | isolation source: Crop rotation soil | place: USA: Cullars Rotation, Alabama | collected 2011 | reverse complement strand
CTTTCCCCGGCTGCGGCGGCGGCGGGTGCGGAGGATGAGCGCGCCCATGACGACGACGCACGACGTCGCCACCGAGCACGCGCGCCTCGCCGCCGAGCACGCGCGCCTCGCCGACGCGCTCCGCGACTTTCGCTTCGACCCCGACAACGCGCGCGTGCTCTTTCACGAACGGCTCGCGCGCGAGAACGGTTGGAGCCGTCCCTACGCGCGGCGCGTCGTCGAGGAATACAAGCGCTTCCTCTTCCTCGCCGGCGTCGCCGGCCACATCGTGACGCCGTCCGAGCACGTCGATCAAGCGTGGCACCTGCACCTCGTCTACACGCGCTCCTACTGGAACGATCTCTGCGAGAACGTGCTGCGCCGACCGCTGCACCACACGCCCGGCACCGGCGCCGAGACCGTCGACTTCCGCGCCTGCTACGAGCACACGCTCACGAGCTATCGCGCGTTCTTCGGCGTCGATCCGCCGCGCGACATCTGGCCCGATCGCAAGCGTCGCTTCGGCGCCGACCTCGATCACCGTCGCGTGTGGCGCGCCACCCACGTCGTCATTCCGAAGATCGTCGTCGTCGCCGCCGCCGTCCTCGTCGCATGCGCCGCCGCGCTCATCGCGGCGTGGTGGTGCGCGTGACCGCCGTCTCCGGAGCGGCGAACGCGATCGCCGCGGTGACGGCGGCGAGCGCGAGGAGCGAGATCCACGGCGTGCGGCCGGACCAATCGCCGAGGGCGCCCATGGCGACGATGACGACGACACCGCCGCCGTTGCCGGCGAGCATGACGAGGGCGGTGGCGGCGCCGTTGTCGCGTTTGTCGACGACCTCGCCGGTCATGGTGAGCAACAGCGCGAACGCCGGCATGAAGAAGAAGCCGAGCGCGGCGGCGCTCACCATCGTCGTCGCGAACGTGGTCGCGAACGCGAGCCATGCGCTGCACGCCGTCGCAAGCAACGCGCATAGGACGAGCGGCGCGCGCCGTCGCCGCAGCTTGTCCGCGATGATCGGCACGATGATCGCGCCGACGATCCCACCGCCGATGATCACGCCGCCGACGGCGCCGGCCTGCTCGGCGTCGAGGCCGCGCGGCGCGAGCAATTGCTCGAGCCACGTGGTCAATCCGTTGAAGTAGCCGAGCCCGAGCACGCCGAGCGCCGCGAGCACGAGCAAGCGCTTGTTGCGCAAGAGCGCGCCCCAGGACGACGGCTCTGCCGATGTTGCGACGCGCGACGCAGGGTCACGCCCTACGGAAGCGTCGCGCATGACGTGGGCGTCGACGGGGTCGCGCGTGTTGCCGACGTCGTGCGAGCGCGACGTCGGTGCCCGCTCACGTGCGAGCGCGAACCACATCACGGCGACTGCGGCGGCGAAGGCGGCGTTGGCGATCATCGCCGTGCGCATGTCGAACGCGACCACGAGCGGCGGCGTGGTCGCCAAGCCGAGCGCCATGCCGATGAACATGCCGACCGTGCCGAGGCCGGTGGCGAGCGCGGCTTCGTCGTCGGAGAACCAGTCGGCGACGAGCTTGTTGATGCCGTTCACCACGAACGGCTGCGCGACCGCGATGATGACCTGGCCCGCGAGCAGCGACGCGAAGCGATCGCTGTCGATGCGCACGACGGCGCCGAGCGCGGTCACGATCATGCCGCCGCCGACGACGGCGCGGTAGCCGCGCTTGTCGATCAAGCGCCCCGCGGGCAACGAGAGAAACACGTAGAGCAGCGGGAACGGCAGGACGAGCAAGCTCGCGACGTCGTCGGTGACGGCATACGTCTTCTGCACGTCGACGAGCAGCGGCGCGAAGTTGAGCCACAGCAATTGCGTGACGAGCGCGGCGAAGACGAACGCGACGAGGACGCGCCAACGCATATCAAGCACGAGCGCCGGCGGCGCCGCCCCTCCAACGTGAGTGCGTCACCGGTGGGTCACCAGATGCGCACGCGATCTTTCGGCGCGAGGTTGAGCTTGTTCTTCGGCGTCGGCTTGAACGCGTCGTAGAAGCCGTCGATGTTGCGGACGGTGTCGACGCGAAAGAGCGCGGGCGCGTGCGAGTCGGTGACGACCTGGTTGCGCAGCACGTCGTCGCGCAGCTTGGTGCGCCACGACTGCCCGAACGCGATGAAGAACGCCTGATCGGCGGGGAAGCCGTCGAGCTGCTTGGCGTTCGGCGCCGCACCGCCGAGCGTGGCGCGCCAGGCATCGTACGCGACGGCGAGGCCGGCGACGTCGGCGATGTTCTCCGACAAGCATTGCGCGCCGTTCACGTGCAAGCCCGGCAAAACCTCGTACTTGTCGAACTGCGCCGCGAGCGCCTTGCCCGCGTCTTTGAAGTGCGCGTAGTCGTCGTCGGTCCACCAACGCGCCATGCGGCCGTCGGCGTCGAACTCGCTGCCGCTGTCGTCGAAGCTGTGGCTGATCTCGTGTCCGATCACCGCACCCATCGCGCCGAAGTTGAGCGCCGGGTCCGCGTTCGCATCGAAGTACGGCGGCCGCAAGATCGCCGCAGGAAAGATGATCGTGTTGAGGAGCGGGAGGTTCATCGCGTTCACCTCCTGCGGCAACAACGCCCACTCGTCGCGATCGGGGGCGCTCACCAACTTGGCGCGATTGCGATCGTATTCGAAGAGCTCGGCGCGACGCGCGTTGCCGACGGCGTCGCCTTTGACGACGACGAGACCCGAATAGTCGAGCTTCTTGTCGGGGTAGCCCATGCCGACCTTGAGCGTGGCCACCTTCTCCTTCGCCTTGGTCTTGGTTGCCGCCGCCATCCACGGCAGCTTGTCGATGCGCACCGCGAACTGCTTCTTCAGCTCTTCGACCATCGCGATCGCTTTGGCCTTTGCCTCCGGCGGAAAATACTTCGCCGTGTACATGCGGCCGACGGCGAAGCCGAGGGCGCCGTTGGTGCCGTCGACGGCGCGCTTCCAGCGCGGGCGCTGCTCGGGGATGCCGTTCATCGCCGTGCCGAAGAACTTGAACGACTCGTCGACGAACGCCTTCGACAAGAGCGGCGCATAGTCCTCGACGACGTGGAGCTGCATCCACTCCTTCCACGTCGACAAAGGCTCGCTCGCCACCAACGCCGACAGCGACGCCACCGCCTTCGGCTGCCAGAACCACACGCTCTTCGTGTTCGTGGGCAAGCGCGCGCCTTCGAAGAACGCGGACCAATCGAGGCCCGGCGCCGTCGTCGCCAGATCCGCGACCGCGACCGCCTTCGGCTGGTGCACGTCCTGACACGCCGTGAGATCGGCGTGCGCCTCGGCGATCTTGGTCTCGAGGGCGACGATGCGCGCGGCCATGGCGTTGGCGTCGTCGTCGGACTTGGCGACGCCGGCGAGCTTCAACATCGCCGCCGCGTGCGCCGCATATTTCTTCCGCAGCTCGACCATGTCGGGCTTGGTCGACACGTAATACTCGCGCTCGGGCATGAGGATGCCGCCTTGCATGAGGTACGCGACGTTGTGCTTGGGATCGTCGAGCGCCTGCGCCACCCACACGCCGAGCAAGTTGGGCGTGTGGAAGTCGGTGGCGTTGAGGGCGTCGACGTCGGCGCGCAGCGAAGCACCGATGGCGCGCGAGAGCGCCTTCTTGTCGGCGATGGCGGCGACGTCGGCGAGCTCGCCCTCGATGGGCTTCTTGCCGAGCGCCTCGATGCCGGCCTCGTCCATCAGCGTGTTGTAATAGTCGCCGACCTTCTTCTCTTCCGCCGTCGACGACGTGCTCGCCGCCGCCGCCTTGATGAGCTCCGCCGTCTGCGCGCGCGCTTCTTCGTCGAGCGCTTCATCGAGGCCCACGCCCGGCTTGTCCGCGGGGATGGTGGTCTTCTTCACCCACGTCCCGTTCGTGTACGCGAAGAAGTCGTCGGCCGGCGCCACCGCCTTGTCCATCCCGTCGACGTCGATGTGGCCGGCGGCGAGCACGGCAAATGTTGCGAGGCCGATTGCGTTCGTGAGCATCGCGCCTGTTACCACGGAAGGCGCGCGCGGTTCGACCCGCGCACGAGATGTCGGAATAATGTCGGCGCCGCCGTCGTCGACACGCGATGATGCAGGACCGAATGCCCCCCGTGAAGCTGCCGCTCGTGATGGAGACCGATCTCGGGCGCGATCCCGACGACTTGTTCGCGCTGTTGTTCTTCATCGGCGCCGGCGTCCCGCTGCGCGCGATCTGCGTGAGCCCGGGCGATCACGATCAAGTCGCGGTGGTGAAGGCGGTGCTGCGCCACTTTGCGCTCGAGAAGAGCGTCCCGGTGCTCACGCCGGCCGCGCGCGTCGTCACGCGCTCGATCAACCCCTTCCACATCGCGGTCGCGCGCGCGCTCGGCGTCGACGTCAAAGCGTCGCTCGACGACACCGGTCGCGCGATCGGAAATGCGGCGGCGCCCGACGGACACGAAGACGCGCTGCCGCTCGAGCCCGTCGACGCCTTCATCTGCGGTCCTTCGCTGATGGCGCATCGCTTGAACGCGCGCTCGATCACGATGCAGGGCGGCTTCGTGCCGTACTCGGCGCATCGGCCGAAGAACGTGCCGACCCTCGACAAGTTCGAGGGCAAGGACTCGTTCGCGACCTTCAACCTCGGCGGCACCAAGGCCGACGTCCGCGACGCGTTGCTCGACGCCGACGTCCCGCACCGCTTCATCGGCAAGAACGTCTGCCACACCGTCGTCTACACGAAGGACATCCACGCGCGCTTTGCGCCAACGTTGTTGTCGTCGTCGTCGCCGTCGTCGTCGTCGGCGGCGTCGGCGGCGCAGCTCACCGCGCGCTTCATGGCGCTCTATCTCGAGACGCACGAGCAGAAGGCATTCCACGATCCGCTCGCGGCGTTCCTCATGCTCCACCCCGAGCACGGCGTGTGGCTCCCGCTCAAGCCGCAGCGCGTGCGCGGCGGCTTCACCGCGGTGCCCGCCGAGAAGAACCACCTCTCGCTCGTGGACCTCACGGGCGAGATCTGGCCGGCGTACTTCGCATCCTTCTCGGTCTGAAACGAGCCTCTTGCCTTCGCCTTTTGCCTCTTGCCCGCGACCTCTTGCCTTCGCCCGCGGGCAAGAGGTCGCGGTCAAGAGGCAAGAGGCAAGAGGCAAGAGGCTCGTGGGGCGCGCCGTTACTCCGCGAGGCGTTCGGCGACTTTGCGCAAGAGCGCGTCGGGCGTGATGGGCTTCGGCAAGAAGGCGACGCCGGCGTCGAGGACGCCGTGATGCACGATGGTGTTGTCGGTGTAGCCGGACATGAAGAGCGTCTTCAACGAGGGGCGCGCCGCCGTCAGCAGATCGGCGAGCGCCTTGCCCGTCATCTCGGGCATGACGACGTCGGTGAGGAGCAAGTCAATGGCGCCGGCGTCGGCGGCGCAGAGCGCGATGGCGGCCTTCGGCTCTTCGGCGACGAGCACGGTGTAACCCGCGCGCTCGAGGATGGTGCACACGAGGCCGCGCACGGAGGCGTCGTCTTCGACGAGCAGGACGCGCGTGCCCGGCTTCGCGCGCGCCGGCGCCGGCGGCGGCGTCGACGGAGAAGCGCGCGCGGCGGCGTTGGCGGCGACGGGGAAATAGACCTTGAACGTGGTGCCGCGACCGACCTCGCTGTAGAGCCAGATGCTGCCGCCGCTCTGCTTCACGATGCCGAAGACGGTCGCAAGGCCGAGGCCGGTGCCGTGACCGATGCCTTTCGTGGTGAAGAACGGCTCGAAGATGCGGCTCTGCGTCACCTTGTCCATGCCGTGACCCGTGTCGGTCACGGCGATCATCACGTGCGGGCCGGGGCGCGTCTCGACGTGCGTGCGCGCGTATTCCTCGTCGAGGACCACGAGGCCGGTCTCGACGCTGATGCGCCCGCCGTTCGGCATGGCGTCGCGCGCGTTCACCATCAAGTTCACGAGCACCTGATCGATCTGCGACGGATCCGCGAAGATCGGCTTCACGTCTTCGCCGAGAAAGAGCCGCAGCTCGATGTTCTCGCCGATGAGGCGCGCGATCATCGTGCGCAGCGCCGTGATCGAGGCGTTCACGTCCATCACGCGCGGCGCGAGGATCTGCTTGCGGCTGAACGCGAGGATCTGCCTCGTCAAGTCGCGCGCGCGCTCGCCCGCGTGCCGAATCTCGTTGAGGTCGTTGATGATGGCGGTGTTGCCGGCGTGGTCGGCGGCGGCGAGATCGGAGACGCTCAAGATGATCGACAGGAGGTTGTTGAAGTCGTGGGCGACGCCGCCGGCGAGCCGCCCGATGGCGTCCATCCTTTGCGACTCGCGCAGCTGCTCCTCGATGCGCTTCTTCTCCGTGATGTCGGTGATGAGCGACACCGCGCCGCTGTACCTGCCGTCGTCCATCATCGACGACGACGACACCGCCACATCGAGCGTGGATCCATCGAGCCGCAACAGGCGCATCTCGAGCACGTCTGCGATGCCGGCACGTCGTCGCACGAGGCGCGCGTCGCTCGCCGCGCGCTCGTCGGCGGGGATGCGTTCGAGCGCGCTGCCGCCGACGAGGTCGTCGGGTGTCGCGGCGCCCAGCATTTCACACAGGCGGCGGTTCACGAACGTGGTGCGGCGCTCGGCGTCGGTGACCCAGATGCCTTCGTGCGCGGTGTCGACGATGCGGCGCAAGCGCGCTTCGCTCTCGTCGAGGCGCGCGAACAAGCGCGCGTTGGCGAGCGCGAGGCTCGCGTGATCGGCCATGGTCTGCGCGAGGCGTCGCTCGTCGGCGCCGAGCACCACGCGCGCGGGGCCGTGGCGCAAGAGGCTCAAGATGCCGAGGCTCTCGCCGTCGTGGCGAAGCGCGATGAGCACCTGGCTCGAGATGTTCATCGCCCGCACGATCGCGCGCTGCTCCTCTTTCTCGAAGCGGCGCGCGAGGAACTCGTCGTCGATCTGCGCGGTGAACGACGTCTCGCCGGTGCGGAACACCTGCGTGGTCACGTGAGGCGAGTCGAGCCTGATCGGCGCGGCCGCGATGACACCGCGCAAGATCGCGAGCGCTTGTGCGTCGTCGTCATGCGACGCGACGACCTCGAGCATGGTGCCGTCGCGCGACGGCACGCCGATCGCACAGAAGCCGCCGACCGCTTCGGCCATGCTGCGGGCGATGGTGTCGAACAAGCGCGGCAGCGCCACCGACGCTTCGGCGTAATCGCGCACCGCGCGCGAGAGCAGCTCGAGCTGCTTGCGCAAGACGCTCGCTTCTTCCTCCTCTGCGCCGCCGTCCTGACCCATCCGGGCAGCCTACCCTGTCCTCGTCCGGCGTTTGTTACATGCGCGCGCGGTGTCCGCTGTCGCCGCTGCTGCGTTTGCTGCTGCGCCGGAGCAAGAGCGCGAGGCCGGCGGCGACGATGGCGACGGAGACGACGCCGATGAGCGCGCCCCACACGAGGTAGAAGCCGCCGAACGACGCCGCCACCGACGCCACGTCGCTCGTCCCCGGACCCTCCGCGGTGTGCGCGGTCGCGGTGAACAAGTAGTCGCCGCGCGAGAACACGGAGAGGCCGAGGTCGACGCCGACGAACGCGCATGCGATTTGCGTGTGCACCGGCTTCAGCCTGGCGCCGAGCGCGAGGAAGAGCGCGCCCCACGCGCCGACGACGACGCGGCCGAACACGTTGTCGACGACGGCGACGGCGCCGGCGACGAGCAACGCGCCGAGCACCACGAGTGCGACCCGCGAGATCGCGCGGCGTCGTGCGAAGACGAAGAAGAGCGCGGCCGCGCACGCGGGGCCGATGAGGCCGGCGGCGGCCACGATGCCGTTCTTGGTGTCGCCGAGGCCGTCATGCGGCGTGACGCCGGAGCCGTCGGCGAACACGCGCAGCATGAACGTGTGGCTGCCGAGCGCGACGGCGCACAACGCGTGACCGAGCTCGTGCATGAACGTCTGCAGCCACACGAAGGGCCGCAGCAACAAGCCCACGAACGGCAGCGCCGGCAACACGACGCTCGCGACCGCCGCGACGACGAGCGCCGTGCGCGCGTTGCCGGCGACGTCGTCGTCGGCGTCGGCGCCACGGGCGTTCGATGTGCGCGCGTTGCCGGGGACGTCGTCGTCGCGGGCGTCGCGGGCGGTGCTCGCAGTGCGCGCGTCCGGCATAGCGCCGATCGTAGCGACGCGTGCGCGGGGCGTCAGCGGTAATAGACGTACGCGCGGCGCGCTTCGTGACCGGAGTACCGATCGGCGACGTCGCCGTGGCCGTCGTGCCGCACGGTGTTCGACGGCGCGTCGCCGCCGGTCTGCGCCACGCTCGCGCGGTGGCCTTCCGCGAACGTGACGACGTCGAAGTGATCGGTGCGCGCGGTGCGGCCGTCGGTGCGCCGCACGAAGATGTCGTCGATGCCGGCGCTGCGATGCACGCACTGCTTGTCGCCGTCGCACGATTGAAAGAGCGGGTCGACGAAGCCGAGATCGCGACCGCCGCCGGCTGCAGCGCCGCAATGGGACGAGCCGGCGCCGAGCTCGGTGTTCATCTCTCGGTACCAGCAGCGGTAGTCGCCGGTGTCGCCGTCGAAGAGGCGATCGTTGAAGTCGCCGGCGACGATGTCGAGGGCGGCGGCGCGGCCGAGCCCCGCGTGATCGTTCGGGCCGCCGTCGAAGCCGTCGACGATCTCTTCCATGTTCTTGGAGCTGCACGCGTGCCACGTCCACTGCCGCGTGCTGACGACGACGACGTCTTCATCGGCGAGCTTGTCGTGCAGCTTCACGCGCAGCGTCTCGTAGCCCGAGTTGTTCGAGCGCGCGTCGCACGTCTTCGGCTGGCGCGCGAACCCGCGCCCGAACGGCATCCACAGTCGCGATTGACGACGTCGAAGCGCGACGTGCGATAGATGATGCCCGTCGTCACCTTCGGCTTCGGGTGCACCTGGTTGCCGAACCGATCGTCGGCGGGTTGGTTCTGCGCCACGATGCCCGTGTAGTGCGCGCCGAGCCGCCGCGTCATGAACGCCGCGAGCTCGTCCACGTCGGCCTTGCCCGAGAGCTGCTGCACGAGGAACACGTCGGGTGCGAGCGGGGCCTCGGCCATGCTGTGCACGAGATCCTTCCAGTCGTAGATCATGTTCTCGATGTTGTTCGAGTAGACCACGATGCGATTCGCGTCGGTGTTCGTGTGCAGCGCCGCTTCGTCTGCGGACGCATCGACCTCGTCCACGTCGTCGAGCTCGGAGCCGCACGCCGTCGCCGCCGCCAACACCATCGTCGTCGCCGCCGCCATCGCCGCCATCGCAAACATCGTGGCCTTCGCGGGTGTCATCGTCGTGTTCATGCGCACACCGTATGGCGCGTCGCGCGGCGCGAGTGGTGTCCTCGGGTGTCGCGGCGTCGGGCGATCGGTGTCGCCCATTCGGCGGAGCGCTCCGTCGCGAAGCGCTGAGCGCGCGGCGCCTATTCGGCGGAGGTCGGCGCGGGGGCGGCGCCCGGCTGATCGGTGAAGATGGCGACGAGGTCGGCGACGTCGCTGAGGACGCTGCCGGCGTCGGCGGGGAGCGCGATGAGATCGTTGGTGGCGCCGGTGAGCTTGGGCACCGCGGGTGCGAGGTCCATCGCGATGAGCGGTTGCGCGGTGGCTTGCTGCGTGACGTCGTTGCCCATGCCTTGCAGCTCGGGGACGAGCGCCTTGGCGTCCTCGATGGCGTGCAGCGTGAGGTCGGCGACGGAGAGCGCGGCGATGCCGATGCCGGCGAGCGACGCCGGATCGGGTTTGGTCTTCACGGTCTCGGCGTCCTTCTTCGCGACGACGAGCATCTTGTGCGCGACCTTCATCGCGCGCAGCGTGCGATATGCGCGCGTGAGGCCGTCATTCACGCGATTGACCGTGCCCTTGGCCTCGCTGCTCGGCTCTTCGATGAGCTCGTAGCCGAGCTCGGGATCTTTCTTGAACACGTTGTATTTCTGCACGACCGCGTTGACGTCGTCGGCGTGCTCTTCGATCGACTTTTTGATCTGCGCCTGCAGCGCGCCGATGATGAAGGGCTTGGCGTGCGTCATCGCCATCTTGATGATCTGCGGCGCGGGCGCCGGCACCGCCGCGAGCGCGGGCTCGAGCCGCTCATCGGCGAAGTCGACGACGCCCTTGGCCTTGTCCGCCATCGACGACGACAACATGGTGCTCGTCTTGTCTTTCTCGAGGTACTCGAGGTGGTAGTCGGCGGGCTTGAAGTAGTGGAGCTTCTCGGCATCGGGTCCCGCACAGCCGCTGCCCATGCAAGCTGCAACGACGACGGCGAACGCGACGATGACGTATTGTTGATGACGCACGAGCGAACGCTACCGCGTCATCGGGAAAATCGGGTACCGACCGCGCCGTCGCCGGTCAGCGCTGACGCAAACGCGCCTGCATCTTGAGCACCAAGGATGGCGACGGCGCCGACGCCCTCGTCGAGGATCGAGAGCGCCTCTTCGACCTTGGGGATCATGCCGCCGTTGATGACGCCGTCTTTGATGAGCCCGCGCGCCTGCTCGGGGTTCAACGTCCCGAAGCGCGACGCCTTGTCCTTGATGTCGCGAAACACGCCGCCGACCGCGGTCACCAACAAGAGCACGTCGGCCTTCATCTCTTTGGCCACGCGCACCGCGGTGGTGTCGGCGTTGATGTTGAAGATGCGGCCGCCGTCGTCGACGCCGAGCGTGCCCACGACCGGCACCACGCCGAGCGACGCGAGCGACGACAAGAGCGCGGCGTCGACGCCGACGACGTCGCCGACCTCGCCGTAGTCGACGAGGCCCTCGTGTCCGCTCACGGTCATGGGCGCGCGTTTGTGCGCGCGAATGATCGAGCCCGAGGCGCCGTGGCACCCGAACGCTTTGACGCCGGCGCCGATGAGCGCCGCGCACAGGCCGACGTTCACCTCGCCGCAGATCGCCTGCGCCACCACCGTCAAATCTTCGCGCGACGTCACGCGGCGCCCGGCGATCTTCACGGCTTTGAGGCCGAGCTTCTCCTGCAGCGCCGTCACCTGCGGCCCGCCGCCGTGGATCATCACGACGCGCGCGCCGCTGTCGACGAGGTCGCGCACGTTCTTGCCGAGGCCGATGCGCTGCGCGTCGTCCTGCAGGACGTCGCCGCCGACCTTCACGACGACCAGGCGCGACGACGACGACGACGTCACGGCCAGAGACCCGGCTGATCGAGGCCCATGTATTCGTCGACGCCGGTCATCAAGTTGAACGACTGGATCGCCTGGCCGGCGCCGCCCTTGATGAGGTGTCGATGGCGCTCATCACGCAGAGCGTCTTCTTGCCGGTGTCCTCGTCGACGCGCGTCTCGATGCCGATCTCGATGCGCGCGGTGCCCGCCACCGCCGCCACCTCGGGCACTTGACCCAAGGGCATCACGCGAATGAGGCGCTCGCCCTCGTAGATCTCGCGGAACATGGCGTGCACGCTCTCGCGCGTGGCGCCTTCGGGCATGTCGAGCTGCGAGATGGCGAGGATGCCGCGCGAGAGCGGCGCCGAGATGGGCACCATGTCGAGGGCGACGGCGGCGCCGCCGGCGTCGCCGAGCGTCTGCACGATCTCGCTGCGGTGTTGGTGCGCGAGCACCTTGTACGGCTTCAAGTTCACGGCGCGCACCGGATGATGCGTGCCCTCCTGCGGCTTCTGCCCCGACCCCGACGACCCCGTCATCGCCACCGTTCTCACGTTCACGTTCTTGAGCAGGCCGCGCTTGGCGAGCGGGATGAGCCCGGTGGCGATGCAGGTGGCGAAGCAACCCGGCGACGCCACGTATTTGGCCGTCTTGATCTTCTCGCGATGGAGCTCGGGCAATCCATAGACGAAGGTGCCGAGGCGATCGGGGCAGGGGTGGCCGGGTGCGTAGTCGCGGTCGTAGTCCTTGAGCGAGCGCAGGCGGAAGTCGCCGCTCAGATCGATGATCTTCACCGGCAGCGGGAAGAGCTCCATCGCCACCTTGGCCGTGGTCTTGTGCGGCATGCCGAGGAAGACGACGTCGGCGCCCTTGGCGGCTTCGGCCGGCGGCACGTCGACGAGCTTCAGGTCGCTGAAGCCCGCGAGCGTCTTGTGCACGTCGCCGACGCTCTTGCCGACCTCGTCCTTCGACGCCACGCACAGGATCTTCACGTCCTTGCGCACGACGAGGTGTCGCAACAATTCCGAAGCGCCGTACCCGGCGCCGCCGATGATGGAGACGTTGATCATGCGGACAGGGCTACGAAGTCGGAGCGATCAGGGCAACAGGATGCGGCCGGGGGCGCCGTTCGCGCCGGTCTGCGTGTGGCACGACATGCAGTTGCCGTCGGTCTGGCCGGTGGTCATCTCGCGCGTGCGGCCTTCGAACGTGAGGCGCACGGTGTACGGCGCGATCGCGGTGAGGTCGCCGCTGAAGAAGAAGTTGCCGGCCTCGTTGGTATCGGACGAGCCGGCGACGCTGCCGTCGTTGCCGATGATGTCGATGGTGACGCCGGGGATGCCGCGGCAGTCCTCTTCGTCGTGGAAGCGACCCATGACGGTGCCGGCGACGACGAGGTCGGGGCCGTGCTCCTGCGCGTGGCATTGGATGCAGTTGTTGCCGGGGTGCATCACCTCCGACTCGCGATCGCCGAGCGTCCACCATTGGCCCGTGGAGCAGGCGTCGGCGTGTCCGCTCGCCGGCACCGTGGCCGAGTAGCCGCCCGGCGGCGCGCCGACGTCGGGGAGCGTGGGCTCCTCCTCGACGTCGCCCTCGCCTTCACCTTCGCCGACGTCGCCTTCGCCTTCGCCCTCACCGGTCTTGGTGGGCGTGCATGACGAGACAATGGCGAGAGCGACGACGACGAGGGAGAGGCGCAGCATGCCCGCACGCTGCCACCGGCCTCGTCGACGTCAATCGGGATCGCCCCTGGCTGGCGAGAATCCGCGTCAGAGGACGCTGACAATGGTCCCGTCGTCGAGGGTGCAGGTGCCGTTCTCGGGGTTGCCGCTGGTGCGGACGACGTCGTCGGCATTGGGCGGGACAGTAAGCCCCGAGAGCTCCATCATCACCATGCGCACCATGGCGGTGTCGAGGTGCGTGACGACGTAGCAGGGGATGGACGGCTCGAGGTGGGCGCCGCCGACGCCGGAGTCGTCGGTGAGGAACAGGTAGCGGCCGCCGGTGAGCTGTGCGGCGGAGCGCATGGAGAATTCGAGGAGCTTGTCGGCGCCGCTCGCCGAGATCGGATAGATGTGGACGTCGGCGCCGGCGGCGGCGGTGATGGCGGCGGTCATCGCGTCGGCGTGGTCGACGTGGTGCGGCGCGTCGCCGACCCAGAAGACGATGCGCGCGACGTCGGCGCCCTGGCGCCAGTCGAGCTGGAGCACGTCGTTGAGCGCCTGGTCGTCGGCCTCGGGGTAATCGCCGCCGCCGCCGGAGAACTCTTCGCCGAGTCGATCCTGCGCCACGCTGATGTCGCTCGAGAAGCCGACCGCGCGGGTGACGTACGTGTCGCCTTCGTCCTTGTACGTGAGCACGGCCCAGCGCACCTCGTTCACGCCATTGTTGCTCGCATACGTTTGCACCGCCGACGAGATCGCCTCGAGCTCGTCCTGCAGGTACGCGATCTCGTCGCCCATGCTGCCGGTGGTGTCGAGGACGATGGCGACGTCGAGGTCGCTCTTGGCCGTGCGCTGTGCGAAGCGCTCGTGCGCCGCGTTGCGGTCCTCGCGCGTGATGTGCGGGGCGCCGTCGAGCGTCTGCTCGTAGTCGTCGAGGTACGCGAGGAACCAGTCGTAGTTCAGGTTGTCGTCCCAAGCCCCCGCCGTCAGGATCCCGCTGCCGCCGCCGCCGTCGCCTTCGCCCTCGCCCTCGCCTTCGCCTTCGCCTTCGCCGCCGAAGTCGCCCTCGCCTTCGCCCTCTCCTTCCCCTTCGAAGCCGCCCTCTTCGCCTTCCCCTTCAGCGGCGCCGTTGGAGTCGGCGCAGCCGGCGAACGGCGTCACGGCGACGAGAAAGAGCACGGGCGCGGCGGTGCGCAGATTTGCGAGCGAGAGCATCAGGACCTCCAGGCGAGCGGGTCCCGACCCGATCGCAAGCGACCCGATCGCAAGCGACGTGCCTGCGTCACACCCCACACGTCATGCGCCACCTGCCTCGACTCTCCAAACGATCGCGACATTTCTGTCGTGGCCGCCGCGCAACATCTTGCGCGATCCCGTTCGCGAACCTCCGCGCTGCGTTCTTGTCGTCGTCGTCGTTGTCGCCGCCGCAGCCGGCACGCGGTTCGCTAAGCTCTCAAACATGATGCGCGTCCTCGTCGCCCTCCTGCTCGCCCTCGGCGCCTGTCACCCTGAGGCGGCGGGCGAGGGCGAAGGCGAGGGCGAAGGCGAAGGCGAAGGCGACTTTCATTGCGGCAAGAGCAGCTGCGCGCTCGACGACGCCACGGGCCTGGCGACATGCGACGACGGTGCGTCCACCAACCGCGTCGTCGCCGTTCCCTGTCCCGACCTTGGGGTACCCGTGGAACCGGGGCGCGGCACGGGTTGCCACACCCACGACGAGTGCCCCGCTGGCACCTTCTGTGTCGTTCGCGGTGGGGTCGTCCTCGGCGGCGAAGGCGAGGAGGAGACCGACTGCCTTGCACCATGCGTCGTCGACGAGGATTGCGCCACGACGGAAGCCTGTGTCTGTGGCGTCGATGAAGGTGAGCCCTTCAACCGATGCGTCGCCGCGGGTTGTAAGACGAATGACGATTGCGCCGAAGGTGTTGCTTGCGGCCTCGGACGCGAAAACCTCTGCTCGACCGCGCATCGCCTCGAATGCCGCAACGATGACACCTGCGACCCGGAGGAGTGCCGCGGCTGTTTTGCCGACGGCCCGGGTCAATGGCGAACGGAAGAGGGCGATTGCGATTGAGCCTTGAGCAGCAGCAGCGCCGAGCGCCGCCGGCCTCCAGCGCGAGCTTTGCCCGCGCGCGCGCAAGATCTTGCGCGATGCCTCGACCTGCGCGTTGACTCGGAGCCGTGACATGCTTCGAGAGTGTTCCCGTTCGCGAACCTCCGCTGCCTTCTCGTCGTCGCCGTTGTCGCCGCCGCGATCGCCGGTTGCCCGCGCACGATCACGCACGACGTCGACGCGGGCCCCTGCGGCGTCACCGACTGCGCCCTCGACGACGAGACCGGCATCACGACTTGCGATCAAGGCGCGAGCCAGAACCGCACGACGCAAGTCGCCTGCGCCGAGCTGCCACCGCCGCCCGAGCCACAGCACGGCACCGGATGCGTCGCGCACAGCGAGTGCCCCGACGGCACCTTCTGCGTGATCGTCGACGACGCCGTGTTCCAGGACGATGTGCAAGAGACCGAATGCCAGGCGCCGTGCTCCACCGACGACGACTGCGGCGAGGGTCGCGCTTGCATGTGCGCTCTTTATAGCGAACGACCCTTCAATACCTGCGTCCCGGCACGCTGCCGAACTGACGACGAGTGCGGCGGCACTCATCGTTGCGGCATCGCGCAGCAATATTGCACGCGCCATGTCGAGCTTGCGTGTCGCACCGACGACTTGTGCGCGAACTGCGGCTCGTGCTTCCCCGACGCCGAGGGCTCCTGGAGCAGCGTCGACGGCGATTGCGATTGATTTACACGTAACGAGAGGTACCTGATGTCATTGCGTTCTGCGTTCGTCGTCGTCGTTCTCCTCGTTGGTGCCACCGGTGCCAGCGCGCAGGAGTGCGGCGGTCTCTTTGAAATCACCGATTGCCATGAGTGCTTCACGCATGCCGGCTGCGTGTTCACCTTTGCGAAAGGCGACAATCTTTTCACGTGTGCGCCCGCTTGCCAGGAACAACCCTGCTTCACCGACGAATCGCAGTGCCCTGCCGGCGAGGGTGAAGGCGAAGGCGAAGGCGAGGGTGAGGGCGAGGGCTTTCCCGAGGGCGAAGGCGAAGGCGAAGGCGAAGGCGAAGGTGAGGGCGAGGGCGACGGCTGCACGTGCGCCACGTCGAGCAGCACGACGTCGTTCGTCGCACTCGCGGCAGCACTCGCAGGTCTCGCGCGCGTTCGCCGTCGTCGTCGGTGACAGTGAAAGCGCTCGGCGCAATCATGCTGGGTGTCGTCACCGTCGTCGCCGGCTGTCACGGCGACGACGGTGATCATCGCCACCAGGTTGGCGGCGACGGAGAAGGCGAGGGCGAAGGCGAGGGCGAAGGCGAGGGGCAAGGCGTGCGAGCCGCCGGACGTCGGATGCGCCGCGGGAGAACAATGCGGCGCGCATCATCGGTGCTGGTCGGCAGAGTGCATCATCGACGTCGGCCTCGACTGCAACCAAACGACGGGGCTCTGCGAATAGCTCTCAATTAGAACACGGCGAAGTCTTCGGAGGCGAAGACGGCGGTGCAGACGGCGCGGTAGCCGTCGGCGACGCTCTTCTTTTTTGCGACGGTCTTGAAGAGGTCGCGCATGAGCTTGCGTTCGGCGTCGTCGACTTTGTCCCAGGGGCGGGCGTAGGCGCGGAGGTAGAGAGCGCGCAGGTTCGAGTCGAGATCTTTGTCGCTCGGCATGCCTTCGAAGCTGCCGGCGACGACGAAGAGGCGCTTCTCGTCGTCCTTCTTGCGCTTCTGTTCACGCGAGATCATTTCGTTGCAGCTCTCGGCGGCGCCTTTCATTTGCGCGAGGCTGTGGCCTTGGCCCGGGCGAATGTCGCGCAATTCAATCTTGCGATAATCCATGCCGCCGAGCTTGTCGTAATAGAGCTCCCAGCCGCTCTTGTCGGCGACCTTCCACGCGACGTCGGTCGCGCGGCCCATCGCGCGGGCGTAGAGCTCTTTGGTCATGAGCTTGAGCGAGCTGCTCGAGCGATACGCCGGTGTCTTGGTCACGAGGCGCACGGCGTCCTTGAACTTGAGCCCCGAGGACTTCCAGTCGGCGAGGAGCTGCTTGCGCGTGCCCGTCTCTTCGGGCGTGAAGCGATGGCCCATCATGTGGTCCCAGAGCTGGTTGAGGGCGCAGTCGGCGAAGACGTCGCTCGCGGCGAGCGCTTTGCCCAGGCCGTCGACGCCGTCGACCTCTTGCCCCATGAACATCGCCTTCTGCGGGATCTCCAAGCCGCGCGGTGTCTTCTCGTAATAGCGGCCGAACGGATCCCAGCGATCCTTCACGCGCGACAAACCGTCGAGCTGCAGATGGCACGCGGCGCACGCGCGCGACTCCGTGACGGTCAACGAAGGCTCGAGGAGCGGCGAGTCGCGATACGGGACGGCGACGGTCTCGCCCGAGTCCTTGATGTCGTCGAGCAGGTCGAAGTCGGGGAACACTTCGTGGCAGAAGAACGCTTCGAACGTGCGCTGCGCCCAACGACGCCCGTTGTAGAAAAAGTTGAACATCTCCGGCGTGGTCAGAATTCCGGAGTGGCGCTCGGGTCTCATCACGCGATGCCACGGCTTCTTGATGTCGGGATCCTTGAGGTCGGCGAGGCGATCTTCGAGCTTGGCGTAGAAGACCTCGAGGTAGCCGTCGAGCATCGTCCAGTCCGACGTCACCACCGTGGGATAGGGCTCCCCCGACGTCACCACCTCCATCGCGATGTGCGACCCCTCTTCGCGCATCGACTTGATGATCTGGTCCTTCACGCCGTCGGGGTAACAGAACAGCATGTACGGGCCGCAGCCGCACTTGCCGCTCTTCTGGCCCTCGAGGTTGTCGCAACGCGTGCCGTCGGCGGCGACGACGGCCTCGCTCCCGGCTTGCTTGCACGCCCAATGCGTGCCCTGGCGATCCCACCACGGCGACACGCGCACGCGTTGGCTTTGCCCGCAGGCCGCGCCGCTCTCGTTGATGCGCTGCGAGCGCAGCACGCGCTCGCCGTCGACGACGACCTCGTTCACGCGCGAGTAGCTCGCGTCCGTGTTGTAGTCGCCCGTGCGCGGTCGAATGAGGTCGCGGTGGTAGAGCAGGAACGTGGACTGAAAGTCCTTCGACTCGAGCATCTCGTCGACGGCGCCGTCGAGCGTCAGCGTGCCCTTCTGCAGCCGATCGAGCTCTTCGCTCGACGGCACCGTCCCGCGCAGATCGAGCGACAGGCGGCGCAGCACGACTTCGTTGCTCGCGGCCGGGTACGCGGGCGCGGGCATCACCGGGAGATCGTCGAGCTTCTTGTGCGACCAGCGGATGGTGGGGGTCTTGGCGAGCACGCCGAGCATCCAGCGATCGACGGTGTCGCGCACGAGCTTCATCCCGTCGTCGGAGCGATCGAGCGGAAGCTCACCCTTGGCCTGGTAGTACTGCCCGATCAAGTTGCGCGGCCCGCCGCCCTCGGGGTTCTCGTGGCACTCCTTGCACTCCACGCCTTCCTTCAACGCGAAGCGCTTGTGCGCCGAAGCTCCGGCGCTCCCGAGCAGCAGCGAGGTCGCGACGAGGAGCCACGCGGGGAAGGTGCGCGTCAGGGGAGCAGCGGTCATGGGTGGCATCGTACGAGGCTATTCGTGGTTTGGAAGATGGGACCAATTGTATCGGTTGTCGATGACGTCGAGAGAGATACCGAGCTCGGAGGAAAACGCCACGAACCCGAGGACGAGCAGCAAGCACACCACGAGGAGCCGCGGCTTTGCCCGCGTCGTGAGCGCATCCGCTCCCGCCACGAACACGATGGCGAACGGGAGCAGCGCACCGCTGATGAGGGGGCCGGCGGCGACGAACGGCATCGGCTGCACAGGCCAGGTCGCATTCTTCAGGTCGAACACGGCCGACATGGCGGCGAGGAGCAACACCGATGCGAGCACGCTCAAACCGCACGCGACGAGCATGCGGCGCGCGGGCGGCAGGAGCGCGAGGCCGCTCACGGCCAGCGCCGCCGCGGAGAGGAGCGCGAGGAGCGTGGTCGAAACATAGATGGCGTCGGCGACGGGCACGCGCATCGGGTTCGATCCCCACATGAGATCGCCGCGCCAGAACGTCGTGCAGACGGCGCCGAGAAAGTCCGTAAGGCCGTCGAACGTGAGGAGCGGATGGGTCTTCCACGACGACGGCGCCGACGAGATCCAGCCGAGCGCGACCAAGCGCGGTCCGAACGCCAGCGCGTCCATGTTGAGGCGGACGTTGCGGGTGCACCACACGGCGAACGGAAAGAACGTGCACGCAAGGAAGACGATGGTGGAATTCATCGCGCCCAAGATGGAAACGGGGACGCCGTCGTTGGGAGCGTCGCCGCGCCGTCGTGATTGCCAGAGCGTCGCCACGAAGCGAAACAGCAGCACGACGACGACGACGACGACGATGGGCGCGGTGCTGAGCTTGGTGAGGAGGCTGAAGCTGAGCGCGAGCCCGGCTGCCGCGTATCGGATCGGCGACGCTCGCTCACCGGCGATCATCGGGTGCGCCAGCCAGAGCGCGAGCGCGCACATCGCGGCAGCGAGGGCGTTGTTGTTGAGCGTGTAGAACGCGTCCTGCGGCATCAGCACGAGGAGGGCCACCGTGGCCACGACGAGATGCGGGCGCTCTTGGAACATGCGCCGCGCGACACGCCACGCCGCGAGCAGCAGCAAGACCACGGCGACGACGTTGAAGAGCCTCGTCACGAAGAGCGCGTGCACGGGTCGGAAGCCGAGCTGCCGCGCCGCGCCCCACCAGCGGTGCGCGAGCGTGTAGTACACGGGCGGCTGCTGCTCTTCGTCGTTGAAGCGCTTCTGCCACGCTTTCGTCGCCGCCATGAGGTCACGCTTGCTGAGCTTCGCGTGATAGCGCGGCGGCTGTCCGTCGATGATCTTCCGTTTCGACGGACCTGCCGTGTACTCGGGGGCGGCGTCGCGCATCCCGATGCTGATGATCCGTTGCGTGAAGGGCGGGAGCAGCGCCCGGCCCGTGCCTCTGCGGATCGTCGTCAGCGTGTCGGCGTGCGACGCCTCGAACGGCGGCGCGAACAACGGGAACACGAGGGCGAAGTAGGCGACCCGGAGAGCGCCTGCGGCGATGAGCACGAGCACCAGCGCGCGCGCGATCCGCGGTGACAGGGTGATGCGCGCAGGGTCGAGCGCCGGCACCCGACGTTGCAGCGCGGCGAGAGGGCGGATGCGCGACCAGACCAGCTCGAGGAGCGCGATCCAGACGACGACGCCGACCATCGCCGCCGGCATCGGGAACTGGTGATCGTGCTTCGACGACATCGGCAGCCAGCCCGTCATGAAGTGGACGTAGAGCCCGCCGACGAACAGACCTCCGACGAGCGAGTAGAAGAGCCCGCGCGCGCGATCGATGAAGATGAAGAGCAGGACGGGAAAGACGAAGTACTGAACGCCGACGCCGGGCGTGAGCAAGAAGAACGTGGCGATGACGACGGCGCACGCGTCCGCCGCTCGTTGCTTCGTCACGCGCGCCCAGATGCCGGCGCCGGCGCTGGCGGCGAGAATCACGTAGCGCGCGACCTTCGCCCACAGAAGGTCGATGGCGGTGAGCTCTTCCGTCACCGCCTGCACGCGGAAGCCTTGGAAGAAGAAGAAGTGAAGGCCCCACTGATTGGGATGCGAGTTGTAGGCGATGGCGTTCGTGTAGAACGCTTCCCCCACCTTCAGGATCGGCGCGAGGAACGGCGTCACGCCGATGGCGCCGCCGAGACAAAAAAGCAGCGCTTGTCTGAGGCTCTTTGCCTGACACAAGAGGAGCGCGGGGCCGAAGACGAGCGGGATGAGCTTGACGTTCAACGAGAGCGCAAACACAAAGCCGGCGAGGAAGGGCCGCTCCGAGTCGTCGACGAGCATGACGGCGAGAAACGCGAGATAAGCGCACAGGCTGTCGGTGTTGCCGTGAAACGCGGTGATCCAGATCGACACGGGGCAGAGCGCAAAGATCGCCGCCGCACCCCACGCCGCGTTTTCACTGCCGCCGCGTCGTCGAATCGCCCGCTGCATCGTGAACGCCGCGGCGACGTCGGCGAGCAGCATCGGCACCTTGAACACGATCGCGAACGGTATTGTCAGCGCCTCGCCGATCTTTGCCGCCGCCAGCGCCCACAGCGCCATCAACGGCGGGTGGTTGAACATGGGATCTTTGGTGTACGTGGCGAGCACGCCGTCGGTGTTGATTTCGCCCGAGAAGCGCTCCCAGATGCGGATGTCGTTGCTGCCCTCGGCGGCGAGCCACAGGGCGATGCGAATCATCATGCCGATGAGGACGAGCCAGCGCAGCGTCCGCGGATCCAACGACGTGGCCCACGCCACGCCCCGCTCCCACAGCCGCTCGATCATGGACCGCTACCGCCGCTCGCCATCGCAGGCATCCTCAAACCTCACCCTACGACTTGCAATGGCAATCGCGATCGCCCGTTGCAGAACCGACGTCGACGTAGGAGCACGGGCGACGCGATGTCAGAGATGACCAAGCGCCTCGCTTTCTGGACCTCCACTGCGCTCGTGGCGGCCTACGTCCTGTACGTGACCGCGGTGCGCTTCGCGCCCGCGTTCGCGCCGTACGTCGCCGAGACGGATTGGAAGCAGGCGGTGTGGCAGTACTACCGCTACTACGTGAAGGGAGCGTTTCCGTCGGGGCAAATGCTCACCGACTACGCCTTCATCTACCACGGGCAGCCCGTCTACTGGCCGCTCATGGCCACGCTCTCCACGTTCATCGATCCGCGCTACGCCGCCACCGCGCTCAACATCTTCGCGTTCGTGGGCACGCCGGTGTTCGCGTACTTCGCGGTGCGCGGCACCAAAGCGGGGCACTATGCAGCCCTCGCCGCCGCCGCCCTCATCGTGCGCGACGACATGTTCTTCAAGCTGACCGCCGGCGGTTACGCGCGCAGCTTCGGCCCGATCCTCGTGTGCTTCTTCCTCGCCGCGTGGCTCAACAAGCGCCGCAAGCTCACCATGGTGGCGTTGGCGTTGGCGGCGGGGACATATCCGTCGGTGGCGATCCCATGTTGCCTCGCGTGGGGCATCTCCGAGCTCTACGAATTCGCCGTCGTCAAGGAAGGGCGCCTGCGCCGCGTCGTCGAGTGGGGCATCACGGGCGCCGCCGTCATTCTGCTGGCCGAAGCGCAGAATCTCCGCGCCCCTGATTGGTGGGGCCCCGTCGTTTGGTACGAAGAGGCCGCCGACATGGCCGCGTTCCACGGCGGGCAGCGCATGCCGCTCGTGCCTCTGCCGGCGATCGGCAGCAACGTGTGGACGAACCTCCTCGTGCTCTTCACGCCGAACGGCCCGGTGCTCGGCGGGCTCTCGGCGTGGAACACGGGCCACAAGCACGTGCTCGAGCTCGCGCTCGTCGCCATCGGCTTCGGCCTCGCGCTCGTCGCCGTGCGCAAGACGCCCAAGGAATTTCCGTGGCGCATCCCGCTCACGTTCGCCATGGGCTTCGTCGGCTACATGCTCGTGCGCTGGCTCGCGTTCAAGCTGTTCATTCCCCACCGCGTCATCGCGCATAGCTGGCCGTACATCATCGCCATCTTCGCGCTCGCATCGTGGGACCTCGCGCTGCGCACGTTCTTCGCGAAGCGAAGCCCGCTCGTGATGAGCGCCGTCGCGGCGGCGGTGGTGGCGATGCCGGTGTTCTTCCTCTCGGGGTTCGGCGTCGAGAAGGTGGGCGCGTACCGCAGCTACGCCAAAGACGCCAAGCTCTACCAGTGGATCGAGAAGCACACGCCGCTGCAGGCGCAGTTCGCCGGCAACCTGCAGCCGATGGACGAGATCCCGCTCTTCTCCAAGCGACAGGTCTACGCGAACTGGAAGCTCGCGCACCCCTTCCGCAAGGGCTACTGGGACGCCATCGAGAAGCGCATCGTGAAGATGTACGACGCCTACTACGCGGTGAACGTCGACGACGTGCTGCGCTTCGCCGACGAAGAGAAGATCGACTACTTCATCGTCGATCGCACGCGCTTCGAGAAATACGAGAGAGGCGACGGCCAGCTCTTTGAGCCCTTGCGCTCCGAGATCCAGCCCTTCTTCGATCGCTGCAAGAACAACCCGTGCGCGCTCAACCCCGCGCCGCGCGACGCGATCGTGTTCCACAACAACAACTACGACGTCATCGACATCAAGAAGCTCAAGAAGGCGGCGCGCGACGCGTCGTCGGCGACGCCAACATCGAACGACACGTCGATCGGCACATCGAGCGGCACGCCGAGCACGTCGACGGGCACGCCGAGCACGTCGAGCGGCACGCCGAGCACGTCGGGCGCCTCGCCGAGCACGTCGGGCGCCTCGCCGAGCACGTCGGGCGGCACGCCGAGCACGTCGGG
>JADMIO011096024.1_pt1 | contig 23114 bp, 24 predicted proteins | sample 8958161 | NCBI WGS metagenome assembly JADMIO01 (sample SAMN16585339, study PRJNA669376) | soil metagenome | isolation source: Crop rotation soil | place: USA: Cullars Rotation, Alabama | collected 2011 | reverse complement strand
ATCAAATTGGAAATTTATTTTTCCGTTGCATAAGGGATTTTTGTGTGCAGTAATTATAACGGGGTGATCAATATCGCAAATTTTAGCAGGAGCATTTATTTTAATAGTATCGCAAATCCTTTTAATCATGCAAATATTTTCCCGGATCATGGGAAAATCAACAACAGTAAGATTTAATGGTGTGCTTATTATACCCGTTGGTTCTGCCGTAACCGGACCAGGCGGTATTGGGCTCATAGCAGATGGAATAAAGGAAAGAAAACTTGTATCTGTACCGAAGCAGGCAGCGGCGGTGTCTTGCGGCCTTATTTGTACATAATCAATAAAGGTTTGATTATTGGCTACGCTATTAATAGTAAAGCCGGTAAGTTTTCCATTCTCCAGTACCTGTGTGCCAAAAGTATTGCCCCAATCATAATTACTATCGGGCAGCTTCATTTTTTTTTGCAACAAAAACTTATTGCCTGCATCGGCTACTGCATAAAACACTTCTTTAGTATTATAATCTGCAAAACTAAAATGCTGCTTACCATCTGGTGTAATTAATAAATCATATAAGGTTGGGCGGTTAAAGTTTCTGGTGGAATGCAGAAATTGACTACTTATCAAATTAAAAGACGAATCGAAATAAGCAATAAAAAAAGGCACAAACCTGAAGGGGCGTGGAGTTGTTACTCCCGCATAAGGCCGCACCATTGCAACTACCCCATTATCTAAAAAAAACGTTCTTGATTGTAAATGTGAAACAGAATTCCAGCTATAAGGTGCGTGGTCTAATGATGCAGAAAATGGCAAACAATATGCTTTGAGATAGTCTATTTTTTTTGCACTCATATCATACTGCACCAGCACATACGCAGTATTATCACTCAAAAAGTTATTATTGCAATATGAAAAACCATATCCGTATAACTTTAATTTACCACCCTCTACTTTTGCGGCAGAAAAATTTATATTATAATAGTTGAGCCCCCGTTGTAATGCTAAAAAATGTGAGGGCCCTGTGTTTCCGTTATTGTCTGAAACCACCACCACTACACCTTCGTTACCAAAACCATTAATAGTAATTTCTGTATAATAAATAAACAACAGGCTATCTGCAGACAACCGACATACGGTATGGGCCCCATCAGTTGAACCTTTTGAAATAGTTGTTGACGCAACAATATCTTGTAACAATATATTTCCATCTGGTGATAAAATAATTCTTAAAAATTGTCGATTGGTGTCATTATCGATAAGAGTTCCGGCAATAGCAATATTTCCGTTCCCTGCTTCTTCTATGCTATATAAAACTATTTGAGTATATGAAATTTCGACTATAATCTTCTTGCACCACAATATATTTTTTGTACTATCCATTTTAACCACAATAACACTGGGAGTAGCAGCAAAATCGTATGATAGGCCTACTATTACCGTCCTTTTATCGCTTGTTGTTATTTGTTTAAGAGTATGAAAATATCCCTGCTGACTTTTATACCTAGTGTGGAAAGAAGAGTCGATGCACCCCTGTTGCGCTTGTGTATAAAGGCTGGGATACAATAGTAGGAATAGTATTATATAGAGAGTTCTGGAAATTGGTCAGGTTTAAAGAGGTGAAAATTTTGGGATATAACTAAAGCTACCTGTACGGGTATAGGTAGCTTTAGTTATTCTTACTTAAATACTGATATACCAGCTTTCGGTTATCCAAGTGCCAGTGGGCTGGGTAACACAACCAGTCCCGCTTATCTGCGTATTTCTGTATCTCACCTGGTAAGTTCCATTAGAAATAGTAGAGGGTGTTCCAATATAGTCCGTCATGCTAATGTACCAGATATCCCATGGTGTTATAAGCCCGGCTTTAAACTCCTTATGTGGCGGAGGTAAAGTATTATTCCATTTCCACAGTTTAATTGCTTGCCATTGGCCATTGACATATATTTCAATCTGATGCCTTTCAGGAAAAACATAACCAGAAGGGAAGCAAGAGCCGGGTACCGCATCGCAACCCGCTGTAGAAGTGCCAAGGCCACTACTAACCTGCCAGCTCACTTTGTCTATCCGCAGGCAAGGTTGGGTGGTGTGTTGGCCCCCTGCTATGTTTATAAAGCTTTGATATGGGATATTGATTGTGCCATAGCTAGGACAATCAGTATAGGCAAATAAATTAGGCTGTATAGATGTAGCACTGTTGTATACAGATTCAGGAACAATATCTGTACGATAAGTTAATATAAACTCATTCAAATCATTTCCGGTTGTATTTGTGCCAACTACGGTACTTGTAATTGGTAAAATGAGTTTCGCTAGCGGGGTAGTGTGAATAGTAACATTTGATGCGTTTCTTAATCTAACCCTTCCGCCACTAAAATTAGGGTCTGTACCTTCAACTATATAGAATTCTGTAATAATTTTATACTTCACCAAAAATCGATAACCAACTCCACAGGTGTACTCTCTTTCGACTGAGACAATTTCAGGTGTATCCATTTCTGAATCTCCTGGGTTTGGACAACTAGAAGCATCAGTAGAAACACCGCTTGGATTATCTGGCAACCTGTTCCCATTAATATCACCATAATATCCCTTTACTTTCAGGTTAAGAATCTCAACAGGATTTAGAGGTTCATTCTTTTGTTTTTGCCTGAAACCTTCAATAAGGTCGTTTTGGCTTTGCAAATAATCAGGTGCTTCCTTTGCATTTTTCCTGCAACTGTTAAAAAAGAAAATGCCGCTGAATACTAATGCAGCTGCAATCAAGAGACGGAATTTCGATCTCATAAATATTGATTTTGGGTGTGTAAAAAATTATATTACAATTAACCTAGATACATCTGAAGGCAAGGAGGTTGCACGAACACTTGTTACCAGATTTTTATTCATCAGACACTTTTCAGAAAGCTTTAACGCCTTCTCCAAAATCATCTTTATGGAATTCCGTTGGGTAAGCGTCTCCATCAATTACTCAACTGCTGTAACATGAAAATCTTCCGCCTCTTACTTCTTTTAGCAATAGTTATCATTGCTGTTTCCTGGTTTTCAAATTCCACCATCTGGAAGAAAACGAAAGCACTGCACTTACCAAAAGCTGAAACCAGTTATAAGCTTACTGATAAAGCAGAAAAAAAGCTGGAACAGAAAGCTTCTGTAGCCAAAAGGTTTGTGGAACAGAAAAATTACAACTCCTCTCTTTGTTTTCTTATTGATATGAGCCTGCCTTCCGGGCAAAACCGTTTCTTTATTTACGATTTGAAAAAAGATAGCGTGCAATCGAAAGGGCTTGTGGCACATGGCAATTGTTTTCAAAACTGGCTGGAAGGAAGAAAGTACAGCAATGTAGTTGGCTGTGGTTGTACTTCGCTGGGTAAATATAAAATCGGTATTCCTTACACTGGTAAGTTTGGCTACTCCTACAAGTTACACGGTCTTGATACTTCCAATAACAATGCCTTTGAAAGAACAGTAGTATTGCACTCGCATAGCTGTGTGCCTGAAACAGAAGTAGGTGATGATATCTGTCAGAGCAACGGTTGCCCTACGGTGTCCCCCGACTTTTTGAAACAGTTGAAAGCAATCATTAATGAGTCGAAGAAACCGGTGTTGTTGTGGATTTATGAATGAGAGAACAGTTACGGGTTTCGGATTATGAGTTTCGGGTTCGGCGTGATAAAGCAAGTTGCTGGTTGTTAGTTGCTGGTTTGGCGTGATGAATGACAGATGCTTTATAATTTGTAAGAGAGTTTACAATATGCTCATCTGTGTTACTGCAGTTGAAGTGTGTCTCGACCCCGATATTCATCGGGGCAGACGCAACCACAGCCGATAGTAGCAATGTCGCTGGTAAACAAATAAAAAATATACACAAAAGCAAAAGGTGCAAAGCCAAAGAAAATACATTGCTGTAAATCCTTCTCCCCTACACCTTTCACCTTAATCCCTTCTTATGCTAAACTTGCATCCATCGTAATTTCTGTATTCAGCAATTTGCTGATTGGACAGTTGGCTTTTGCATCGGCAGCACAGTCTGCAAATTTTGCAGCATCAATGCTGGGTACAGTTGCTTTTACTTCCAGGTGGCTCGATGTGATAGTACCATTCTCCAATGTAATAGTGCATTTTGTATCGATGCTATCAGGAGTAAAGCCTGCTGCGCCTAATACAAAACTTAATTTCATAGAAAAACAACCAGCGTGGGCTGATGCTACTAATTCTTCGGGGTTGGTGTACGTACCATCTTCAAAACGGCTGCGGAAATCGTAGGCAGTATTCTCCAATACTTTAGATTTTGAGGTCAGTGTACCACTTCCTTCTTTACCCGTGCCTTTCCAGTTGGCAGTTGCGAAACTTTTCATTGTAAACTAATTTAATTGTTATAGAGGTTGGTTTTCTTCTAATTCAGCAATGCGGTTTTCGGGTTCATTGTACTCGATAATGAAATTATTCTTACCCTCGCCGATCATTATTTTTAAAAATTTCTGTTGCACCAATTCCAGTACCGATAAGAAAAGAAAAATAGCCTGTACCCTGTTTTCACATTTTTCAAAAATTCTTTCAAAGGCTATATTGCGGTGTTCTCTTGCCTGTGTCAGCAATTGATCACGGCTTTCTTCCATGGTATAGTTGTACGCCACCACGGTATGCACCGGTTTGTTAATTCGGTCGCTGTACTTCTGCATGGCTTTTTCAAAAGCCTTCATCAGTTTAAACAAACTGATGTTCTGAATTTCTGTGCCTTCGCTGTCTTCCTCGCCGATAAGAGATAACTCCTGCTGGATATTGCCACGTTTTACCATCAGCATACGAATGGCTTCCATTTCTGCCATTTGTGCAGAGGCTTCTTTAAATCTTTTATACTCCAGAATTTTATTAACCAGTTCTTCTCTTGGATCAATTTCATTTCCCTGGGGATCGAGTTCCTTGCGGGGCAACAACATTTTGGCTTTGATCCGCATGAGGGTAGAAATGAAAAGGATAAACTCGCTGCTGAGTTCAATATTCAATTCTTCGCTCTGGTGGATGTAATCGAGAAAGTCTTTGATGATGTTGTTGATAGGAATATTATAAATATCCAGCTCATCTCTTTCTATAAAAAAAAGCAACAGGTCGAAAGGACCTTCAAACTGCGGTAACTTAATCTGGTACGAGGTATTCGCCACTTAATTCTGGGTTGATTGGTCAAAAAATAAAGTCCTGCTGCTTAGCAGGACTTTACAAAAGTAAGGGAAAGAGGTGTTCAGGAATCCCACCAGTTTTCCACTATTATTTCTTCAGGGCATCCCTGATTTCACGTAATAATTGGATGTCTTCGGGAGTGGCGGCTGGAGCAGGGGCTTCTTCCTTTTTCTTCACCGAATTCATAGTTTTGATGATCAGGAACAGGACAAAAGCTATTAAAATAAAGTCTACTACGGCCTGTAAGAAATGGCCTATCGGGAAAACTGTATGACCCACGGTAAAGGCAACTTCCGATATTCCCCCTTTACCCAATACCATGGCAATAATTGGCATAATAATACTGTCAGTAAGGGCGGTTACAATTTTGCCAAATGCGCCACCAATGATGACCGCCACAGCCAGGTCAACGATATTGCCTTTCATGGCAAACTCTTTAAATTCTTTAAGCATTCCCATAACAAATCGATTTTAATTTTTAATTATAATAAACGCTTCAGGCTTTGAAGGTAGATATAAATGAATAATTATATACTACTTTTTCAATCCCGGAAACTGCATATTCAGACTCTTCAGTAAGTCACGTAGTTGCACAGCAATAATATATTCTTTGTACCAGTTCTGATCGGCGGGAACAATTGTCCATTCCGGGTTATTGCATTTATTAAAACATTCTTCATACATCTGCATATAAATATCCCAAAGTTTCGCTTCGTCAAAATCCTTTTCGTTGTATTTCCACATTTTGGTTTCATCCTTTAACCGTTCGCTCAATCTTTCATGCTGCTCTTCCGGTGAAACATGGAGATAGAATTTCAGGATATGTGTATTGTTATGTTCCTGCAATAATTTTTCAAAATCATTAATGGCATCTATTCTTTTGGCAGCCGTTTCATCATCGCACCATTTGTGTACCCTTGTTATAAGTATATCTTCATAATGAGAGCGGTTAAAAACCTGTATCATTCCCTTTGCAGGTGTATGGCTATGTATGCGCCACAAAAAATCGTGGGATAGTTCTTCGGCTGTTGGTGCTTTGTACGATTTCACCGTTACTCCCTGCGGATTCATATTACCCATTACATTTCTTATTACACCATCTTTTCCGCTGCCATCCATTCCCTGTATTACTACCAGTACAGCATGTTTGCCTTCTGCGAATAAAAGATTTTGCAACTCATCGAGCTCTTCTATTATTTTTTCTGTTTTTTCTTTGGTGGCTGCTTTGTCCCAATCTTTGGGAGCACGGGTTGAAATGTCGCTTAATTTAATCTTACTCATTGTATTCAATTAAAAAGTTATTGCAATATACTGGTTGCTGGTTATTAGTTGCTGGTCAGGCGTGATAATGCCTCCCTGCCCTCCGAAGGAGGGTTCTCGTACTCCGATTATTTAAATATACATTATTGGATGTGTAAGTTGGGTTTGCTATTTAATAATAATTATCCCCGATATTCATCGGGATTACGCTTCGCTTCACAAGGGACGATGATACGTGTCCCCACAGAATTGTGGAGAGTAGCAATACAGTTGGGCAAAAAAATAAAAAAATTATCTCTGCTGGCATTTTATGACCTTTGCGTTTCAATATGAGTAAAAAGTTCGTTTGCTGGGCAATATTTATTATTCTGTGCATCATCTGGGGTAGTTCATTTAAGCTGATGAAAGATAGTACGGTCGCACTTTCGGGTGCACAGATTGCAGCACTCCGCATATTTTCTGCAGGCCTTGTGTTTATTCCTTTTGCTGTGTTTCATTTCTCAAAACTCCCCCGGCAAAAAATCGGCATTGTTATTTTAAGTGCTGTATTTGGAAATTTGCTGCCGGCATTTTGTTTTGCTATTGCTATGACAAAAATTGATGGCTCGCTTGGCGGCATTCTTAATTCGCTTACGCCTATTTGTGTGGTAGCAGTAGGTATTCTTTTTTTCAAAGACCATATCAAATCGCAGAAAATTGTTGGTGTGCTCACAGGTTTTGTTGGATTGGTATTGCTTACTGTTTTGCCTGCTCTTTCAGGTGAAAAAACTATCAGCTTCAATAATTTCAGTTACACATTGCTGATACTGCTCGCTACATTTCTGTATGGCATTAATGTAAATATGGTGAGCCATTACCTGAAAGGACTGAATCCGATTCATGTTGCCACTGTTTCACTGGCGTTTATGACGATACCAACTGCTTTGGTATTATGGCAACAGGGGTTTTTGCAATTGGATTTTAATAGTACTGCTGTTCAGCAATCTATTCTTTCTTCATCTGCTTTGGGTGTTATAGGCAGTGCTGTTGCCACGGCATTGTTCTATATACTGGTGCAGAAAGCAGGAGGTTTATTTGCATCGCTGGTTACCTATGGTATTCCATTCATTGCGTTGGGCTGGGGCTTTATTGATAACGAGCCGATAACATGGCTGGAAATTATTTGTCTCGGTATAATCCTCTTCGGAGTTTATCTCGCTAATCGGCCTGATAAAAAAGAATTGAACTAGGGGTTTAAAAGAGAAAAGGAGAAAAAGAGTTATTCTGTTAACTCCTTTCTCCTTTAAAAAATTTATCTGTACGCTGTGTATTTATTTGTTACCGGGCTGCATTAATACTATCATCGTCTGTTGCGTCGTCATCTCCGATACATCACGCCAAACCAGCAACTAACAACCTGCAACCAACCTTCATCACGCCAAACCCGAAACTGTATTAGATCGACATTATCTCTTTTTCCTTTGCTACCAGATGTTTCTCAACAATGGCAGTAAACTTATCTGTTACCTGTTGCACATCTGCTTCTGCATCTTTAGCAGCATCTTCGCTCAATCCATTTTTCTCCAGCTTTTTTATTTGCTCAATACCTTCACGGCGTATGCTACGGATAGCTACTTTAGAATGTTCGCCTTCTGCCTGGCATTTTTTTACCAGTTCCTTTCTTCTTTCTTCTGTTAATGGTGGAAGAAAAAGCCTGATAAAACTTCCATCATTTTGAGGATTGATGCCGATATTGGCAGCTATTATTGCCCGTTCAATTGGCTGCAGCATATTTTTTTCCCATGGTTGAATGCTGATAGTACGGGCATCCATTACACTTACGTTGGCCACCTGGTTGATGGGTACGGGAGCACCATAATAATCAACCATTATTCCATCAATCATCTGCGGGTTGGCTTTCCCAGCCCTTATTTTTTGCAGTTCTGCCTCCAGATGGTTAATGGCTTTGCTCATCTGCTCATCTGCCGATTCAATTATTAAGGCAACATCTTCTGACATATATTGTTTATTTTCTTGTATTGGTTTGAATATTCTGTATGATACGGCGCAAAGCTAACAAAAGAGAAGAACCCTCCCAAAGATGAGATGGAGTTAAAATTGATAAAAGAAGCTTAAGCTTCCGGAAAAGGTCTGATTAAATTAATTCAGATCCGCCGTTTTAGACTCTTGTTTGAGCGTAACTACCTTTGAAGGAGTTTTTAGTTCGGTTGCACCATCTTTACGTTTGGCAATAACCATAGTACGACGATGTCTGCCCTGGTATAATATACCCAGACCGGCAAATGAAATAGCCAGTAAAGAAAGCAACAGGTAATTAGGACCTAATGATTTTCCCAACCATGCCAACAAGATAAAGGCGATATTAATTGCCACGCAGGTAAATGTTACTGCCGAATGACTCATACCCCTGTCGAGCAATAAATGGTGAACGTGGTTACGATCGGGTGTAAAAGGAGAACGGCCATTGAGAATACGGATACTAAAAACCCTCAATGTATCCAGAAGAGGAACTATTAATATAGCGAAGCCAATAGCTACTGCAGAAGCAACAGGAACTGTTACAAATGGAGCACTGGCAACATTAATAAATTTAATAACCAGGATAGAGTTGATCAGGCCAATCATCAGCGAACCTGAATCTCCCATAAATATTTTTGCCGGGTGATGATTAAATATCATGAAAGCAACAAGGCTGCCTGCCATTGAAAATGAAAGTAATGCATAAGCCTGGTGGTCTACTATAAAGAAATAAATACCAAATACAAGCATGGAAAGTATTCCGAGGCTGGCGGCAAGGCCGTCTATACCATCAATAAGATTAAAAGAGTTGATAACAACGATAATCGTAAGATAAGATACCGCTAAACCAAAACCTTCAGGAACCTGCTCAAATCCAAACAGGCCATACATGCTATCCAGCTTTATACCGCCAAGGTGAATAAGAATGGACGCTGCTATGATCTGGCCAATGAATTTTTTGGTGGCCGAAAGTATCATAATATCATCCCGCAGGCCGAGGAAGAAAATAACAAGAGCCGCAGCAAAGAAATATTGAAACTCAGGATTCAGATAACCTTGTATCGACAAAAGGGAAGCCAGCAAAAAGCCGCCGAATATACCAACCCCGCCGAGAGAAGCTACCGGCCTGGTATGTACCTTTCTTTCATCGGGTATATCATAGAGCTTCTTCTGCTCTGCGATCTGCAGCACCACTGGTATTGCAAGAAATGTAATGATGAATGCGACGGAAGCCGTCAATAAAATATCGAGCATCTAAGCAGCTTTAAATATGGTACAAAATAGGTTCAATTCTTCTTTTGGTTGCATAACGTTATCTTTCGAAAACTTTATCAAATCACACAAATACTCATATAACTCACAGGATTTCTGAATTTGCAAGCAAGATTGGTTCATCCGGATGGATTTTGTATTCAAAAAGAATGCAAATTTGCACGACCAATCAGAGAATTAGAATTCCGAAGGTACTAAAAGTTTAACAATAACCTATTTTTTATGGCTGAATTAACCGCAATTGCCTCGCAGATAAGAAGAGATATAGTAAGGATGGTACATGGTGTAAACAGCGGACATCCAGGCGGATCGCTGGGGTGTACCGAGTTTTTTACCGCCCTGTACTTTAAAATAATGAAGCATGATCCTAAATTTAATATGGATGCAAAGGGTGAGGACGTATTTTTTCTGTCCAATGGGCACATATCCCCGGTATTTTATTCCACACTTGCCCGATCTGGGTATTTTGATGTGAAAGAACTGGCCACTTTCAGAAAAATTAACTCAAGGCTGCAAGGCCACCCGGCTACTCACGAACATTTGCCCGGTATCCGTATAGCTTCCGGGTCGTTGGGACAAGGAATGAGTGTTGCCATCGGCGCCGCCTTAGCCAAAAAATTAAATAACGATAGCCATACCGTTTTTTCACTCCATGGCGATGGCGAGCTGGACGAGGGACAGATATGGGAAGCCGTAATGTTTGCAGCTCACCATAAAGTAGATAATCTTATTTCAACAATCGATTGGAACGGCCAGCAGATTGACGGCCCAACCGATAAAGTAATGAGCCTGGGAAATATCAGGGAGAAGTTTGAAGTATTTGGCTGGACTACCCTTGAAATGAACGGTAATGACATGGACAATGTGGTGGAAATACTGAATAAAGCAAAAACATTAACCGGCCAGGGTAAGCCCATTGCTATTATGATGCATACTGCCATGGGTTATGGTGTTGACTTTATGCAAGGCACACACGAGTGGCACGGCATAGCACCTAACGATGAGCAATTGGCGAAAGCATTGGCACAGTTGCCCGAAACACTGGGAGATTATTAATATAGTCCGAAAGACAATAAGTCAATAAGCCGGAAAGATTATTTCATCAGATGCAATAGTCTTTCCGGCTTTTTTGTCTCCGGATTTTTCAACCTTACTCACTCCTCAGCGAAAAATCCTGCGCCGCCGCTTTGCGGGAGGGCAGCCATGAAGCAATAAATGCAATGACAAAAACGGTGGCACCCACAAGAAGAAAATCTTCAACTCTTAGCTTTACCGGAAAATAATCAATAAGAAACGAACCACCTTCAAGGGCAATCAGGTGATAACGTATCTGCAACCATGCAAGAAATAAAGCGAAGAGCATACCGATACCACAACCAATAGTGGCGAGTAACATTCCCTCGCTTAAAAATATTTTTTGAATAAAATTTCTATTGCCCCCCAATGCATGCAATACGCTAATGTCTTTTCTTTTCTCCAGCACCAGCATAGACAGCGCACCAATCATATTAAATGCTGCTACTACCAATATTAAACACAGCACGCCATAAATCACCCACCTTTCCACATTCATAATAGAATATAGACTTTGGTTTTGCTCATATTTATTCTGCACTTTATAAGCATCACCAAATATTTCTTTTATCTTCTTCTTTACTTCTTTCTCAGTACCGGGGTCGTTAAGCACTACTTCCACTGCACCAAATTCATCGGGACCGAGTTTCAACGATTTTTTTATAAACGCTATATTGGTAATGCCATACTTATTATCAAAGTCCTGTTGAATAACAAAGGCAGCTGATGATCGGATGGTATCATTGCTGATATCATCCAGCATGTTTATTTGCTCTGAATTACTTTTTCTTGGCAGGTAAATTTTCAGCAGGTTAATATTTCTATCGGCTTGTATATCCAATGCTCCTTCTACACCAGCACCAAGAATTAATTTTGGAACAGCTTCATCGCCGATATCATATTGACCATTAATTAAATGATCTGCAACCCCGGAAACGTACTGGTAATTATCGTCGACGCCTTTCAGGTAAACGACTGATTGGCTAACACCATCGTCTTTTACATTTTGAACCAATGCTTTTTCCTCCACCACCAGCGAATAATTTTTAACCCCGGTAAGTCCTTTTAATTTTTGTAACTGCGCTGGTGTAATGGTTACAATTTTCCCTTTTGCCGGAGAAATTTTTATATCAGGATAAAATGAAGAATACAATGATTTAACCAGGCCCTCGAAACCATTGAACACACTAAGTACCATGATAAGTGCAGTAGTACCGAAAATAATAGCAATAATACTCACCCATGCAATGATGTTGATTGCATTCGTAGACTTTTTTGCTTTAAAATATCGCCAGGCGAAGAGGAAATGCAAGTTTCGGGTTTTGAGTTTGGGATTTAAGGTTTTTCTTATACAAATATTCTCAGATACTTTTAATTACTTATTTGGATACCAGCTGTATTACTACCCTGACTGCCGGCAGGCAGGTATCAGCTGTGGTTGCGTCGCACACTTCAACGATATTAACATGGATGAGCATATGCAACTAACAAAATAGGCACCCACATTTCCGCATAGCACGACTTGAACCTTGTTCCGTGCACCTTGTGTCTTAGTCAACATCTCCGAATTGCAAAGCTCCTATTACCCATTGCCTATTGTTCCTTGTTCTTCTTCTCCTCATTTATCTGCTTGAATATTTCTTCCATTTTAAACACATGATCCAATGTGTCGTCTTTAAAAAACTTTAATACAGGGATACTCCTTAACTGATGACGCACTTTTGCCGCTAATTCTTTCTTTATTTCATGGCTGCGGTCATCAATTTTTTTCATGGCAGCTTCCACATCTTTTACCTGGAAAAAACTGAGATAAAATCTTGCTTCCAGCAGGTCTGGCGTCACTTTTACCGAGGAAATGGATACCATACCCCCGTCTATCATACTAAGCCCCAACCGCTGAAATATGTTGTTTATCTCCTCATTCAGCAGCCCGGCTATCTGTTTCTGTCGTTTACCTTCTTCCATGTCTTTAACTATTGAGTTCGCTGTAAAATTAGTTACTTTGCGCCACTATCGCAGCAGGGCTTTTAAGCTGCCTAAAGCATTCGCATGATCAAGAATATTTTCCGGATTTTTAAGTACATAAAGTTTCCAAAAAGGAAACTGGCTTTATACCTGTTACTTACGTTACTGGCTACCGTATTTTCTGTGGTATCGCTGAGCATGCTGGCTCCTTTCATGAATATAATTTTTAAAACAGGTTCTCCAATGGGTAATGCCGGTACTACCGGGGTATTTGGCTCTATTAAAAATTATCTCCAGCACCAGGTAGATATACACGGGCAATTATATGCACTGGCAGCCACCTGTATTTTAATAATTGTCTCTATTGTTTTAAAGAACCTGTTTCTTTATCTCTCATATTATGTTTCTGTACCTGTAAGAAGCAGTATTACCTCTGGCTTCCGTACCAGGCTTTATCAAAAAATACTTGATTTGCCGGTCAGCTATTTTACCGACCAGAAAAAGGGAGATTTAATGTCGAGAATGGTAGGCGATATCGGGGAAGTGGACTCTTCTATCGTTACCACATTAGAAGGTTTAATAAAAGATCCTTTAACGATAATTGCTTATCTCAGCTTTATGATCGTTATCAGCCCTTACCTTTCTATGGCATTGCTGATTTTATTACCGGTAACAGCATTACTGATTGGCCGCATCAGTAAATCATTAAAAAAGCAGTCAAAAGATTTTTCGGTAAGTGCCGGACAAAATCTTTCTCACGTAGATGAAACATTGGGAGGCGTAAAAATCATCAAAGGTTTTTCTGCTGAAGAACAAATGATGGATAAGTTTAACAAAGGCAACGACGAGCTTTTTGCTATCCGCAATAAAATGTATTTTAGAAAAGACCTTGCTTCGCCGCTTACAGAAATATTGGGCGTATCAGTTCTTTGCGTTATTCTTTATGTGGGTGGCAGATTGGTATTAACCGGCAATAATGGTCTTAATGCAGGTGATTTAATTACCTACATCGCCACTTTCGCCATGATTATTAATCCTGCGAAATCGCTTTCTACTTCTGTGTTTAATATTCAAAAAGGCATGGGTGCTATTGAAAGGATAGAAGAAGTATTGCTGGCCCCAATAACGGTTAATGAAAAACCTGACGCCAAAACATTAAATACTTTTACTGATAAGATAGAATTTACCAATGTAAATTTTGGCTACCAGGATACAACTGTGCTGGAAAACATTAACCTGAAAATAGAAAAGGGCAAAACCATTGCCTTAGTTGGCTCATCTGGTGCAGGCAAATCTACATTGGCCGATTTGGTACCGAGGTTTCATGACGTAACAGGTGGTGAGTTATTAATAGATAATATCAATATCAAAGATTATACTATCGCATCGCTTCGCAGCCAGATGAGTATTGTAACACAGGAGCCTGTTTTATTTAATGATACCATTGCTGCCAATATCCGCCTGGCAAAACCAACAGCTACCGATGAAGAAGTAATAGCTGCGGCCAAAGTAGCCAATGCCCATAACTTTATTGTACAAAAAGAAGGGGGGTACAACAGCAATATCGGCGACCGCGGCAGCAAACTCAGCGGTGGGGAAAGGCAACGCTTAACCATTGCCCGTGCCGTTTTAAAAAACCCGCCGATATTAATTCTGGATGAAGCCACTTCTTCTCTCGACACAGAAAGTGAACGCCTGGTACAGGATGCCATTAACAACCTGATGCAAAACCGCACCAGTATTGTTATTGCACACCGTCTTTCTACCATACGTCATGCAGATGAAATTATCGTATTACAAAAAGGAAAGATTGTAGAAAGAGGAAACCATGATGAATTGCTTTCTCAAAATGGTTTTTATAGAAAGCTGGTGGATATGCAGGAGGTGAAATAGAACGGAATTTTGTTTCCCGCTATTCAATATTGCATTTGTCCTGATTGATTTATATAATCGAAAATTGCATCTATCTCTTCATTGCTTATAGCAGAAAAACCTGTCATCATTGAACCGTATTGAACTTTCAATTGACGGGTGTATAAATCATTTTTCATATAGGCAGCGGGGTTTTTAATCCATTTATATAACTCATTTCTATCTGCCCATTTTCCCCTTTCTTCAAACCCTGTTAAGGCCGGTCCCGTTCCACTCTTAAAAAGATTATGACAGGCAGCACACTTACTATTAAACAGTACTTTTCCCTGTGCTGCTTTTCCCACCAAATTGACATTTGAAGGCATATCTGCAGTTCCACACCACCCAACAGTATTCTCTTGTTGGTCTATTATATCAAATGGTATATTCTTAATAAATATTAAAGTTCCTGCCAGGGCAACAAGAATCAGGTGGGCATAAATGATATAATGAACTTGCTTGTTCACACTGCAAAGCTACTACACAAAAAATCCTGCTCAAAGCAGGATTAATTAATTATTATCTGGTTCTTCATTATTTCAATACTTCTCTCGATATCACAATCTTCTGTATCTCACTTGTACCTTCTCCGATTGTACAAAGCTTTGCATCCCGGTAAAACTTTTCCACCGGAAAATCTTTGGTATAGCCATAGCCGCCAAATACCTGTACCGCATCATTCGCTGTTTTTACTGCTACTTCGCTGGCATAATATTTTGCCATGGCGGCTTCTTTGGTCATTGGTAAATGACGGTTTTTTAAATCGCAGGCCTGCAACGTTAATAAATCGGCAGCCATAATTTCCGTTGCCATATCTGCCAGTTTAAAAGATATACCCTGGAAACTGGAAATAGGTTTATCAAACTGGTGCCGCTCCTGCGAATATTGTAAAGCCGCTTCATAAGCACCCTTGGCTATACCGAGCGATAAAGAAGCAATAGAAATTCTTCCGCCATCCAATACTTTCATGGCTTGTTTAAAACCATCACCCACTTCTCCTACTCTATTTGCATCCGGTACACGGCAATTATCAAAAACCATTTCTGCCGTTTCGCTGGCACGCATACCAAGTTTGTTTTCCTTTTTACCTGCACTAAAACCTGCTGTTCCTCTTTCTACTACAAAAGTGGTGGAGTTATTTTTTGTTCTGGGTTCACCGGTTCTGCAAACCACTACGGCTACATCGCCACTCTTACCATGTGTAATCCAGTTTTTCGTACCATTAATTATCCAATCGTTACCATCTTTTACAGCAGTACATTTCATATTACCTGCATCGCTTCCGGTATTGGCTTCTGTAAGTCCCCATGCACCTATCCATTCTGCAGTAGCCAATTTCGGCAACCATTTTTTCTTTTGTTCTTCATTGGCAAATGTGAGTATATGACCAGTACATAATGAATTGTGCGCTGCTACACTCAAGCCTATAGAGCCACACACTTTTGCTATTTCTTCTATTACTGTTTTGTATTCAAAATAAGTAAGTCCTGCGCCACCATATTCTTCAGGCACCAGCACGCCCATCAATCCCAGCTTTCCCATTTCTTTAAAAATATGAACAGGAAATTCCTGGCTCTCATCCCATTCCATCACATGTGGCTTAATATACTGTTGGGCAAAGTCACGGGCCGTCTGTGCTACCTGTTGTGTAAGTTCTGCTTGTTGAAAATTCATAGTTATTTAATCGTTGTTCTTGTTTTTAATAAATGTGCCACCCCTTTGGGAGTGGCACAGTCTTAATCCTCGAAAAATAAGCAAGTAGTCTTAGCAATCAATCGTTAAAGGCAGCGCAATATAAAGAAAGTTTATTTAAACTAACAAGTGTTAGGTGAAAATATTTTCCCCATCTTTTAATATACAGTTTTTGTTACCTACAAGATTAACACAGATGCGCTGTGGTTGCATCGCACTATTGTACTGCAGTAACAGGGATGAGCAAATACAACCCACCCCAATTTCTTCTGATGTAAAAGTCATTTACATCGCCCCTCCGAGGAGGGGATGTACCCACTATTTTTAATTTCACTATCCAAAAGTTCTAAAAATTTTTATTGCATACAACCAGGAAAAATAATTCTTTAGTACACATCCCCTCCTCGGAGGGGCGAAATGAGGAAAATATAATGCTATAGGGAATTGGGGTGGGTTGCAGAATAGCGAACGGGACGATGAAGTGTGCGACGCAAGGGACGATGATAGCAGCGCTGCAGCTCGTCAACAAAAAAACTAACTAAAATTCAATTCCAATCCATCATACGCTAAATGAATTCCATCCGGCAATTCGTTTTCAATATCTCCATGACAGCCAAGCTGATGAGAAATATGTGTAAAATAGGAAGTGGGCACTTTTAATTCCTGTGACAAATCGATTGCTTCTTCGAGGGAGAAATGAGAAATATGCTTTTGCTTACGAAGTGCATTCAGCACCAGCACTTCACTTCCTTTTATTTTATCTTTTTCATTTTCCTCAATGCGGTTGGCATCGGTGATGTAGGTAAACTTGCCGAAGCGGAAACCCAGCACCGGCATTTTTAAATGCCAAACCTGTATAGGTGTTACTTCAATATCACCAACCATAAATGGTTCAAGTGTTATGGTATTAAAATTCAGTTCGGGAAGACCGGGATATTTTGTACTGGAGAAGGCGTAATAAAATTCCCTGCGGATAGCTTCTTCTGTCATTGAATCGGCATAGAGTTCCATTGGCTTTTTCGTGAAAAAATTGAAAGCCCTTGTATCATCCAATCCTGCTAAATGATCTTTATGAGGATGCGTAAATAAAATTGCATCGAGGCTTTTTATTTTTTGCCGCAGCATCTGGTAGCGGAAATCGGGGCCGCTATCAACTACAAGTGTAGTAGTGGCTGATTGCACCAAAATACTTGAACGTAGGCGGTTGTCTTTTTTATCGGTGGAAGTACAGACTTCACAACTGCAGGCAATCATCGGCACGCCGCTGCTGGTTCCTGTTCCAAGAAATGTTATTTTGAGAGAAGGATAGCTCACCGGATAAAAATACGAATTACAAAACTAGCACCGTTGTCACACTGCTAATTTAATTTTCTTCTGTTTCCAGTTTATTAATAATGCTTTGGTAAAGCTTTTTAGATTCTTCTGTCAGCAAGTCGGTGTTAATATCCAATTGGGGAATCAGGTCTATCAATGTATTGATGCGGCCTTCTGTTTGTAAAAATTTATTCAGCACTACCACCCTTCTTTCTTCCAGTATACAGTAGCCGCTTTGAAAAGAACCTCTTTCGTAGCGCAGCACATAACCAACCTGTTCCGGAATTGCTTCTAATTTATCGAGCGTCGTTTGTGTATATTTCATAAATAAGTAAAAATTCAAAAGTCAAAAATATACCCAATACTTTCAAAGTACCCTATGACTTATCCACAGTTTTGAATTTTGATTTTTCACTTTTGACTTTATTTGCTTTGCATTTTTATCACGGGTACTATCATTTCTTCAAGGCTTACCCCACCATGCTGGAAGGTATTTTTGTAATAGTTGACGTAATAATTATAATTGTTAGGGTAGCACAGAAAACTATCTTCTTTTGCAAATATGAAAGAGGAGTTGATTGTGGGTGACGGCAGCCCTATTTCTCTCGGATCCCGATAGGCCAGCACTTCTTTGGGTTCATAATTAAGGTTGCGGCCATGTTTGTAGCGCAGGTTAGTAGTCGTTTGTTTATCCCCTACCACTTTGTAAGGCGTTTTCACCCTTACACTGCCATGATCGGTGGCCAGCACAATCCGTATGTTTTTTTCTGCTATTTTTTTCAATGCCTGGTGCAGCGGCGAATGTTCGAACCAGGAAGTGGTTATACTGCGATAACTCATTTCATCTCCGGCCAGTTCTTTTAATACTTCCATTTCGGTACGGGCATGGCTCAGCATATCCACGAAATTGTAAACAATTACATTCAAATCATTATTCAGCAGGTTATGAATATTATTCATCATATCCAACCCAGCCTGGTTGTTGACCACTTTGGTATAGGAAACTTTTAAATCTCCTTTACCCAGTCGTTTTAACTGCGCTTTGAAAAATTCTTCTTCGTATAAATTCTTTCCGCCTTCTTCCTCATCATTTTTCCATTGCAGCGGAAACTGTTTTTCAATTTCCACCGGCATCATACCGGCAAAAATGGCATTGCGGCAATATTGTGTAGCGGTAGGGAGTATGCTATAAAAACTATCTTCTTCTAATATGCGGAAACTCTCCGCAAAAATGGGTTGTATAGCTTTCCATTGATCAAAACGAAGATTATCAATTAAAATAAAAAACAACGGGGTGCCTTTTTCCAAATGCGGCAATACTTTAAATTTCATCAGCGAATGGCTCATCACCGGGCCATTGGTACTCTTTGGCCCTACCCAGCTGGCATAGTTGCGGGAAACAAATTTGAAAAACTCTGTATTGGCTTCGCTTTTTTGACTTTGAAAAATTTCCTGCATCTCAGGGCTGTCACTTTTTTCCATTTCCAATTCCCAATACACCAGCTTACGGTAAATATCCATCCACTCGTTATAATCAGGATTGCTGTTTAAGGCAGTAAATAAATGACGGAATTGTTGCTGGTAAGCCGTAGTTGTTTTTTCTGCTACCAGCCTGCGGTTGTCTATTATCTTTTTTATGCTTAGCCAAACCTGGTTGGGGTTTACAGGCTTGATGAGATAATCACTTATCTGGCTGCCGATGGCTTCATCCATCAGGTTTTCTGTTTCATTTTTTGTAATAAGAACTACCGGCAATGATTGATTGACTTCTTTGATTTTTGCCAATGTCTCCAAACCTGTTATCCCGGGCATGCTTTCATCTATAAGTACTACATCTACCGGGTTTTCCTTTACATAGTCTATCGCATCAAAGCCGTTGGTAAAAGTTTGCACTTCATATCCCTTCGTTTCCAAAAACATTTTTTGCGATTGGAGGCTTTCTATTTCATCATCTACCCATATAATTTTTGCTACTGCCATTTTCTTGTTGCTGGTTTTTGGTTGCTGGTTGATTTCCTAAAATTAAACTCTGTTTAAATCAATCTGAAATGTTTGACGTTAAACGACCAATAACAAGTGACCAGTAACCAGCAACCAGCCACCCCTTCTTTCAAAAATAGCTTATTAAACTCTGCCTTTGTACTTTTGTCCTCTTTCCTTTAACGGCCTTTAACAAAAACACAACAATGCCCACCGTACGCAAAATAATCAACGACCCGGTTTATGGTTTTATTACCATTGACGAGCCGTTAGTATTACAAATTATTTCTCATCCCTGGTACCAGCGGTTGCGCAATATTCACCAGATGGCTTTTGCCATTTGGTATATCCGGGGGCGGTGCATTCAAGGCTACACCATTCATTGGGAGCATATCATTTAATGTGTATGGCCCTGAACGAACTAAAAGGCAAAGGCATTGAAATTACTGCTGAAGAAGAACTGGGCGCTAAGATTGCTATCTTATTGCATGATATTGGCCATGGGCCATTCTCTCATGCACTCGAACAGGAATTAATACAGGATGTACACCATGAAGCTATTTCCATTTTATTGATGGAAAAACTGAATGAGCAGTTTGAAGGGAAACTGCAAACAGCTATAGATATTTTTACAGATAAACATCCAAAGAATTTTTTGCACCAGTTAGTCTCTGGTCAATTGGATGTTGACAGGCTTGACTACCTCAACAGGGACAGTTTTTTTACCGGGGTAGCAGAAGGTATTATTGGTTACGACCGCATAATTAAAATGCTTGCCGTAAAAGATGGAGAATTAATGGTGGAAGAAAAAGCCATCTATTCAACAGAAAAATTTTTAGTCTCCCGCCGCCTTATGTACTGGCAGGTGTACCTGCACAAAACAGTAGTAAGTGCAGAACAAATGCTGCAACGGATTTTAAAACGTGCCAAAGAAATAAAGGCCACTTCGCCTTCACCCTTTTTAAATCTCTTTTTGAACCCGGATGCCTGCAAAAGCGCAACGATTAATGATTGGTTGCCGGAGTTTTGTCAGCTTGACGATTATGATGTAATGAGTGCCGTAAAAATCTGGCAGCTGCATGATGATAAAATATTGGCGACCCTTTGCCGTTATTTAGTAGAAAGAAAATTGCTGAAGGTTAAACTTCAGGCTGAACCATTTGTCGAATCGTTTGTAAAAGAAAAACAGAAAGAAGCTTGCGACAAACTTGGTATCAGTGAAAAAGAAGCGGAATATTTTGTATTTACCGGCGAAGCCAGTAATACCACTTATAATCCGAAAGATGAAAGCATCAATATTTTGTTTAAGGACGGAACTATAAAAGATATTTCGAAAGTAGACAATGCCCTTATTCAGCATAACCTGAGCGGCACGGTTAAAAAATATTACATTTGTTATTTGAAGGGATAAGGTAAAAGGTATAAGCTTTAAAGGACCTTTCACCCTCCACCTTTAACTTTAAACCCAATTTCATGAAATTTCCTGCAGCGCAAATTGCATTACTGATAAATGGAAAAATAGATGGAGATGCCAATGCAGTAGTAGATTCCTTTGGCAAAATTGAAGAAGCCATAGAAGGACAACTTGCTTTTTTATCCAATCCCAAATACGAAGAATATTTATACAGCACCAAAGCTTCGGTTATTATCGTTAACGAAGATTTCGTTGCAAAAAAATCTTTTACTGCAACATTGATACGTGTAAAAGATGCTTACACAGCATTCGCAACTTTGCTTACGAAGTACCAGGAAATAATGACGCAGCAATTAACCGGTCTTCAACAGCCGGTTTATATTGCTAAAACAGCGAGTTATGGCGACAATGTATTCATTGGTGCATTTGCTTATCTCGGCGAAAATGTGAAAGTAGGTAACAACACAAAAATTTATCCCAATGCTTATATAGGTGACAATGTAACTATCGGTGATGATTGCATGATTCATCCGGGTGCAAAAATTTATCATGGTTGTGTGGTTGGCAATCGGGTTAATATTCACTCAGGTACTGTTATCGGCAGCGATGGATTTGGTTTTGCACCACAGCCCGATGGCAGCTTTATTAAAATACCACAGATAGGAAATGTAGTGCTGGAAGATGATGTGGAGATTGGTGCTAACAGTACTATTGACAGAGCAACTGTTGGTTCTACCATTATAAAGAAAGGTGCCAAGCTTGATAATCTCATTCAGGTTGGACATAATGCTGAAATAGGTAGCAGCACCGTTATTGCTGCACAAGCTGGCGTAAGTGGCAGCACCAAAATTGGTAATGGCGTAATGATTGGCGGACAAGCCGGTATTGTGGGCCATATCATATTAGGCGATGGCGCTAAAGTAAATGCACAAAGTGGTGTCAGTAAATCTATAGACCCCGGCAAAGCTGTTACCGGTTCTCCTGCGCATGATTTTACATCGGCCCTCCGCAGCCAGGCACTTATCCGCAAACTTCCAGAGTTGGAAAAAAGAATAAAAGAGCTGGAAGAATTAGTGAAGTTGCTGCAGGCAGAAAAAGTGTAAGAATTCAGCAATTACAACTTTCAACACAGAGATACAGAGAATTTGAGGTACACGGAGAAGTCTCTGTGAAACTCCCTGACTCATTAACTCTGTGTTCATTGTATTTGCTCATACTTCATTTTTTCATTATACCCGAATGGCTATCTTTGCTGCCATCAATTCAAATCCATGGACGCAAGTTTCAATCCCGATAAGCAGCATACATTAAAATCTTCTGTAAGTATTTCAGGCACTGGTTTACACACCGGTGTTATGGCCGACCTGACTTTGAAACCTGCTGCGCCGGGTTTTGGTTTCCAGTTTCAGCGTATTGATTTACCCAGTCAGCCGGTTATTAAAGCGGATTGTGATTTGGTAACAGATGTAAGCCGTGGTACTACACTCGAAAGTAATGGTGCTAAAGTAAGTACGGTGGAGCATGTGCTGGCTGCATTGGTAGGCATGGGTGTAGATAATTGCCTGATGGAAATTAACGGCCCCGAAATGCCGATAATGGATGGCAGCTCGCAGCCATTTGTAGAATTGATAGAAGAAGCAGGTGTGGTAGAGCAAGATGCTGCCAAAGTGTGGTACAGCATTGATGAAAATATTTATCACTACGATGAAGTAAAGAGAGTGGAAATGGTGGCCATGCCGTCTACCGAATACCAGGTAACAACTTTAATTGATTTTAATTCGCCGGTGCTGGGCACACAACATGCAGGCTTAAAACATATCAGGGATTTTAAAGGAGAGATTGCATCGTGCCGCACCTTTTGTTTTTTACACGAGCTGGAAATGCTGCTGGACCATAACCTGATAAAAGGTGGTGATTTAAACAACGCCATTGTAATAGTAGACAAGCCGGTGGGTGAAAAAGAAATGACGAGGTTAAAAAATATTTTTAAAAAAGAAAATATAGAAGTAAAGAGTGAGGGCTACCTGAACAATCTTGAATTACGTTTTCCCAATGA
>JADMIO011435028.1_pt1 | contig 23115 bp, 22 predicted proteins | sample 8958161 | NCBI WGS metagenome assembly JADMIO01 (sample SAMN16585339, study PRJNA669376) | soil metagenome | isolation source: Crop rotation soil | place: USA: Cullars Rotation, Alabama | collected 2011 | reverse complement strand
ATATAAATACCCGCCGGCACCCATATCACCGCCGTGCCCACCACGGGAATAATAGAGGAGAAACCCGTGAGAATGGCCCAGAAACCCGCCTGCGGCAAACCGCCTATAAGATAGGCCGCCAGCCCGCAGAGACCCTGCGCCACGGCTATCAGGGGCACGCCCACCGCATTGCTGAAGGTTTGCGATACCAGCTCCGCGCCAAACAGGTAAATCTTGCTTTTCTTAAAAGGCAGGAAGAAGACGATGGCGGCTTCCATGCGGTTGATATTGACGAGCATGAAATAAAGAAAGAAATACGTCATGGTGATGGTCGCCACGAAGTTCAGCCCCTGGTTCAGGATGCTGGTAACGGCCCGGGTGGCGTATGATTGTATATCGCTGATATTGGCGTCAGAAAAGAGCTTGATGTGAAACCGGCTGTTGATGCTTGTTTCCAGCGTGCGCAGCGTATTGAGAATGATATTGGGGTCCTGCATAAAAAGCCGGGCCTTGCTGTACAGCATCCATGCCAGCAGGCATAGCGGCAGCAGGATGATAAAAAGCGACACAAACAGGATGGCTATCGCGGCCCATCGTTTGCGCCAGCGCTTTTTCTTCACCAGGTATTCCATCGAAGGACGGCTCAGCACATAAAACATAACGGCGGCCAGGAAGGCCGTAAAAAACTCCACCAGGCTGAAAAATAAAAACACACCGAGCAGCAGGATGATGGCCAGGAAAAAGTATTTGTTGATTTTATGGTCGGTGTGGGAAGCTGGCACGTAAATGGTTTTTTACCGTAATGTTATAATGGCAGACTATTTGTAAATTTGATAACGTACAAATGTAATTTAGTTCACGTATACCAAATTTTATGCTATGCTCGGAAATTCCAAATTCATTGCCGGACTGCTGGTAGGCGCCGCCGCCGGGGCTGCCATCGCCCTCCTGCTGAACAGCGAAAAAGGAAAGGAAATCATTGAAGACCTTAAAGCGGCCGCCAACAAGGCCGGCGATGAACTGAAAGGCGCGGCCAGCCGCCTCGAAGCCGACCTCGCGGCCGTCGTAGAAAAAGGGAAGGAATATGCCGAAAGCCTCGGCCAGCAGGTACGGGATTTTACCGCCTTAAATAACTGATAATGGAAGAGCAAAAACCCGATTTTTTTGAAGAAACGCAGGAACTGGTAGAAGATTATGTAGGCAATCGCCTGCAACTGCTCAAGCTGCAAACCGCCGAAAAATCGGCCAAACTGATATCGCTCCTGCTCACCGTGGTAGTCATGGCCTTTCTTTGTTTCTTTATTTTATTGTTCCTGAGCATGACCGCAGGGTATTTTCTTGCACAGAAAACCGGGAGTTTATTTACCGGTTTTGGGATTGTGGCCGTATTTTATGTACTGCTGCTCGCTGTTGTGCTTTACCTGCGCAAGCGTTTCCTCGATAAATACATTTCAGATACCGTAGTCCGTATTTTCTTTGATACAACCGCCGAACATGACAGCACCGAAGAGAAAAACTGATTGGTCGAATATCGACACCCTCGAAGATCTGCAGCGGGAGCAGCGCCGCCTCAAGGCCATTATCCGCACGCAGGAAAAAGAGCTGCGCGGCCGGGTAAAACAGCTTCCCGGCGAGCTGGTATACGCCGGCGTGAACGCGGTGGTGCCCACGTTCCTCTCGGGCAAGATCACCACTTCCGTCCTCGGCTTTATTAAGGCCCTGGTGAATAAAGCATTTGCCAAAAAAGAAGACGGTGAAAAAGAAGGCGGGTCGCCCCTGCTGGGCGCGGCCGGCAAGATGGGCCTGTTTGCCCTGCTAAAGGTGGCTTTTAATGCATTTATGCGGAAGAAATAACGGGTATTCCGGCGCATAATCACGTGGGTTTTTTTCGTGGATCTCCCACTCGTTAATACTGTGTTTATTATTTAGTTTAGTCCCTCCTGTTATAATGCAGTACTTAACCAAAACCCATGTCAGTATGAAGCATGTCGCCATTAAACCCTTTGCAGCCGTTTTTTGTATAACGCTGCTGTTAGCCGCTGTCTTTTCCTGTCAGAAAAAGGACATTCCCGCACAGGCCCCCGTCATCAACCAGTTTACCCCTCCGGAAAGTGCGCCGGGTGGTATTGTTGTCATCAGCGGTATGTCATTTGCCAGCAACCCCGCCGGCAACGAGGTAAGCTTTAACGGCATATCCGCCCGCGTAACGGATGCAACGGCCAATGAATTAACCGTGGAGGTGCCGCAGGGCGCTGCCAGCGGCCCGCTTACCGTAAGGGTCAACGGCCAGTCCGTTCAGTCGCTGGCTTCGTTTACCCTCAACCCGCATGCGCATTTTATCCGTAGCATCAGCCCCGATAGGGGCGATACCGGCACCCTTGTTACGATAGCCGGCCGTCATTTTTGCGAAGACAGTAAAGTGTATTTCGGCGGTGTGCAGGCAAACGATGTAATCATTGCCGGAGATTCGTGTTCCATTACCGCCCGGGTGCCGGCAGGCGCTGTTACGGGCCGGGTAAAAGTGGTTACCGGTCATATCGTAGCCGTTAGCCGGCAAGTTTTCTGGGTGAAGCCTGTCATCAGCTCTGTAACGCCGGGCAGTTCCTGGCAAGGAAAGATCATCGAGATCAACGGCGTCAATTTCAGCGATTGCGCCGCCGATGATTCCGTACGTATTGGCAATACCTGGGCCGCTGCCATTATTGAGGCCTCCAAAACCAAATTGCGGGTGCTGGTGCCCGCGGGCGCACAAACAGGCAAGGTATACGTAAGGGTAAAAGGCCTGGAAGCCGAAAGTCCTGCCGTATTAACCATTACGCCGGTAGCCTGGCAGAAGCTGCTGGGCGGCACCGGCAGCGATTGGGCCAACGCCGTAGTGGCTACGCCCGACGGCGGTTATGTTATGGCTGGCGCTACCACCAGCAACAATGGCGACGCCAGCGGATTTCATGGCGGTTACAGCGACATATGGGTGGTGAAAATAAACGCCGCCCACGAGGTCGTATGGCAAAAGACGGTGGGCGGCTCGGGCGAAGAGGAAGCCCGGGGACTTTCGCTCACTGCCGACGGCGGCATACTGGTTACAGGCTTTACCACCAGCAACAATGGCGATATCACCGGCAATCATGGCGATTACGATATGGTGGTGCTCAAGCTCGATGCCAACGGCAATACGCAGTGGCTGAAAGTGATGGGCGGCACCGGCTGGGAAATGGGCGATGCCGTTCAGGGCACACCCGACGGGGGCTGTATGATAGCCTCGTTCACCGGCAGCATCAATAACGGCGATGTAACAAGCACCCGCCACCCCGACGATGTATGGGTGGTCAGGATGGACGCTTCGGGCAATATCATATGGCAGAATACTTTCGGCGGCAGCTCCACCGATCAGCCGCACAGCCTGGTGCTGACACCCGACGGAGGATGTATCGTGACCGGGTGGACTGAAAGCGCCGATGGCGATGTGACCGGTTTCCATGGCACGCAGGATATCTGGCTGATAAGGGTAAGCGCCACCGGTAGCCTGGTATGGCAAAAAACAGTGGGCGGCCCGTATACGGAGGAAGGATTTGTGGTGAAAGCAACGCCCGACGGGAACTACATACTGGGAGGCGACGGGGAAACGGTCCTAACCCCCGAACAGACGCCGGATGCGGTATATGTTATGAAATTCAACGGCGATGGCGATATACTGTGGCAGCACCTGTATGGTACAGGCAGCCCCTGGTATATATACGGCTGTTCGGTAGCGGTAGCGCCCGATGGAAGCATCATGGCCGGCGGCTACTTCAACAACATGGACGATAGCCCGGATACTTACCTGGGCGCGAATACTTATGTAGCCAGGATCGACGCTTCGGGCAATAAGCTTTGGGACAGGATACTGGGCGGCTCCGGCGATGAGTATCCCAGCGCCATCATACCCGCCACCGACGGTGGCTTCCTGGTAGCTGGTTCTACCTCCTCCAATAATAATGGGGACGTAGGCCCTTCCCATGGAGGAACCGACATGTGGGTGTATAAATTATGGGAGTAGTAGGTATGGCCATCTTATACTAAAAACTGCCCCGTGCAAGGGGCAGTTTTTAGTTGCATCTGAAAGTATGTTTGGGATCTGTCTGTTTATTTCGCCATCTTTTTAAACACCGACATAAAGTACACCGGCTTGCCTTTCGTATCAAACGTTTCGGGGTAGGTATTGCCCGTGAGGTTATAGCAAATGGTCAACTGCCCGTTTTCGTATTTGTAAAGGGCGGTGAAATGCTTTCCTGTGTTCACGCCTTCCCGGCCGTAGATGTCCATTTTGTCGTTGCTGTATCGTACGATGCCTTTGTCGGTGCTTTCGGCAGTAAAGGTGTACGTACTGTCGCTGATGATGAGCGTCTGTTTTTCAAACGCGGCTTTGGGTAATGTTTTGCCGCCCATTTCCTGTGCAACGGGCACCCAGGTGCCGGTTAATGCGCGCGGGGCCATACCAGCTTTTTTTGCAGAAGTGCAACCGGCGCCGAGGAACAGCAGGGAGATAACCAGGATGGATCGCATATAGTGGGTCTTTTAAAGGGTGTAAGGCAAAGGTATAGGACGCCCGGTACCTAAAATTGTAAAAATGTTTCCTGAACGCTAATGGCTGCCGGTGTGCGGCCCCTCTTCCCCGCTGACCGCTTCCTCCACTGTTTCCTGCACCGCCGCCAGGGCTTTCTTAATTTTCCGTTCCTTCTTTTTTGTCTCTTCATCGCCCAGCAGCAGGCCCCACGGCTTCAGGGGCTCTACCCGGTCGAAGATGATTTTAAGCACCGCTATCACCGGCACCGATAAAAACATGCCCGGTATGCCCCAGAGCATTTCACCTATCACTACGCCGATGATGGTCACCAGCGCATTGATACGCACCTTGGAGCCTACGATCAGCGGCAGCAGCACATTGCTGTCTACCAGGTGGGTTACTATCAGCGTAACAATCACCAATACCGCCTGTCCCGGCGCGGGTGAGCTGGCCACGGTGATAAGCGAGCTGATGGCCAGCGCCGTGAATATGCCCACATAGGGCACCAGGTTAAACAGGCCGGTGATAATGGCCAGCAGGATAGCGTATTTGATGCCCAGGATAGAGAAGGCCGTGGCCACGATGGCCGTTACGATGGCCATTTCCAGCAGCAGGCCTGTGATGTATTTTCGTACGATGTATTGCACCTGCTCTACGATATCGCGTACCACCGCCGCGTTTTCATCGCGGAAAACCGCGATAAAGAATTTCATGATCAACCCGCGGTATACCAGGAACAGGAAAGTGTAAATAAAGGTAAACACCAGGAAAAGCAGCATCGAAGAAGCCGATACCAGCGTAGCGCCCACCACGGCGGAGCCGGAATCCAGCAATTGGTTTTTGGCGGTGTCTACATAGTCCCGCTGCTGGTACCGGGTGATGTGAAATTTGCCCGCTATCCAGTGCTGAAGGTTGTTGATCGACACGCCCATCTGCTGTTTAAACAGGGGCCAGTCGCTGGCCAGCCGCGTTAGCTGCGCGCCTACCAGGTATAATACCGCTGCGATGGCCAACAGCATCAATACCACCGAAATCATCGCCGCCGCGCTTTTAGGAAAGCGGCAGCGTTTTTCGAACCAGGCCGCCAGCGGCAGCAGCAGGATCGAAAACAGGCAGGAAAATACGATTGGCGAAAGCAGTTCCTTGCCTTCCACCACCAGGTACCCGATGGCGATAATGCTGACGATAACGGCCGCCAGCCTGATGTTGAATGGTTGCCCGCGCAGTGGCCGGTGTAATGACATATAAGGAAATTTGCCCTTTGGGTATATAGAAAAGACAGGTTAAGATACGCAAAGATCTTTACCCACTGTTCCGGGCCGGCGCTTTCCAATCGTAGCGCTGCTCTTTCAATGGCTTTCCGAAAGCGGTGGATTCTTTTTCTTCGGTTAGGGTAAATCCATGCTTTTTGTACAACCGGGCGGCGGTATGCAGTTCGTGTGTCGTCCATAGATAGGAAGCCGTGTATCCTGTCTCCTGCAGGAAATCCATATAAAGCTGCATTAGTTTTCTGCCCAGGCCGATGCCCCTGTATTCCGGCTCGATGTAAAAATAGCGGAGCTGCGCCGTGTTATTCTCCCGGTGCATGAGCAACACAAAACCTACCATCCTGTCATCATGCTCACAAATCCATACCCTGTCCCGGCTGGGATCATACTGCTGGTAAAATTCATGCAGGCCGATGCCTACATAGGTTTCAAAGGAAATGCCGAAATGGTATTCTTCGCCGTATAATTTGCCATGCCGGTAGATGACATAACCTAAGTCGCCGGGTCTTAATACAGTTCTGATGCGGATAGTATCCAATATTTTTTGCGTGCTACTCATGCGGGCGTTTTTTATCCAGGATTTGTTGTATTTCCGTCATCTTTTGAATGAGGTCCCTGCATTCCTTCTCCGATAAATCGGCAAATATCTTTTTTACCTGTTCGGTAGAGGCGGTATTCAGTTGTTCGAATGCTTTTTTTCCTTTGGCGGTCAGTTGTAAGGTGGCCGAGCGCTTGTCGGCAGGGGAGATGGCCTTGCTGATAAGCTTGTTTTTTTCAAAGTTCCTGAGAATACGGCTTAAATAGCCCTTGTCGATATCCAGGAGCGCGATGATATCCGAAAAAGTCAGGCCGGGCTGGTGGTACAGCTCGAATAGTATCCTTGCTTCGGGCAGCGAGTAAGGACTGTCTAAAATGTGTTTGTCCAGTAAGCCCAATATCCCTGTATAAAACCGGTTGAAGGCCCTTACTTCTTTAATAAAGGTTTGGTTCATGACCAAAGGTAATAAAATATAGTTGACAAAGTCAACTATATTTTATTTTGCCCTCCGGTACCACTCGAACACCTGGGTAAAATGAAAACATGTATCTTGCGGAAAACAAAACCGGCCCATGATAATGCCTGCCGACAAAGCCGCCAGATTTGGGAATTATATCATTGATGTAATTGTATTTATTGCATTATTCATACTGCACCTGCTGTTATTTGAAATGTTTAATATTACTGCCGACCCGGATGCGCCCCTGTTCGGCCTGTACTATATCATGTTGTATTTCGGCTATTATTTCCTGTTTGAATATTTCCTGGGTAAAACGCCCGGCAAGTTTTTAACCAGGACGAGGGTCGTCGACATGAATGGTGAATGGCCCGGCGGAAAAAAATTGCTCATCAGGAACCTTTGCCGCTTTATTCCCTTCGATAATTTTTCCTTCCTTTTCGGGCCGGCAGGCTGGCACGACAGTATTTCGGGCACGATGGTAGTCCGGGATTAGCTACTCATAGAAACTTCTTTTTATGCTTATCCATTAACTAAACGGTATGGGCTTGTGCGATTATCTCCTTCTTTTAACGGGTTCGGTAAGGGCTTTATTCCTCCTTTGTTGCCCACAAGCGCAGTTTTAACCCTCTTTGAACAAAGGAATAACCAAGGGCAAACAGGCCTTTTGCCTGTCTTTATCCTGGGTTTTGCCTGTGTTTATCCTCTCTTTATCCTCTGTTTGGTGGCCACGAATAAAGAACCCGGGCCGGGGTTAAAGGGGTTGAAACAGTAATAGTGACGGAGTGTTTTTATCTATCCAAAGTCCTGTGAAATCCATCCTTGTTGCTTAAGAAACTCGATGAGGCGCGGGTCATCGGCCGACATGGGCGGCAGCCAGATGGCTACCTGCTCGCGGGTCCACCAAAGATGCTGCGGGTTGCCCGGCGGCGCGAAGCGATAGCGGTATAGCACAGCGCGGATATACCGGGGCGGTTTACCCGGAAAGGGGTTGCCGGCAAACAAGTGTATAGCGCCGTTGTCGTTGTGCAGCAGCTTCCATACCAGGTGCAACGTCCAGGGGTATTCATCGGCCGACGACATGGCGGCAAACCACATCTGCCAGTCCAGCCGCAACTGGTAGGGAGCGATTTGCGGGGGGCGCTGATCCAGCAATACCGGCAGGCCTTTATAGATATATGGCTTCCAGGCGGCGGAGCTATCGGTCCGTTCATCGGCGGTCCCTTCAAACACCACGTTCATGCGCTCCTGCCCCACGGTGCCGAAAGCGCCATAGGTGTTGACCAGTTCCAGCGCGTCGAACGAGGTGTTCATCACCTGCCCGGGCGACAGCAGGTTGAGGGCAGGCCGTATGCTCAGGAGGGCTATTATACCGGTCACGATCCAAGCGGTGACAAGCATCGGGCGCGATGTTGCGGCCCCGCTGGCGGCCCTGTCGGCCCGGCGCACCAGCGGACGTGGCAGCACCTTACGCCAGAAGCCGTCATCGAAGCAGGCCAGCGCGGGCACGATCGTCAGCCAGTTCAGGAAAGAGAGATTGCCGCTGAGTATAAGCATACATTGAAATAATATGATCACCACGCCCGCTACCTGGCGTGCGGTCCGCGGGCCGAATACAAACCAGGGCGCTATCAGCTCGGCCAGCCAGTTGAACCATATCCCCGTTTTCAGCACGATGTGCGGCATATAATGGAGCCACCGGCTGAGCGGACCGGGGATCGGCTGCGTTTCGAAATGGTAATACAGCGCGGTCCCGTTACGCCATATCTCGTCGCCACGGTATTTGATCAGGCCGGCGCCCAGCATGATGCGAAAGCTCAGCCACCGGAATAATATAATGATGGGCAGCGGTGGCGCGTATGGGGGGAAAGGGCGGGCGTCGAGCAGCGGGCAAAGGAAAATGGCCAGGAAACCCGTTTCCATAAGCTGTATTTCCCAGCCGTAGGCATACCATTCCTGTCCCACGTGCACAAACGACATATATAAGAACCACAGGATGGCCATGATCGGTACATTGGCAAACCCTGCCACGACCACGCAGGAAAGCACGAACCCTATCCAGGCGGCGGTGAGCAGGGCGGCATCCGAATGCCCCCACCAAAACAGGGAAGGCAGCCGCATAAAGCCGGCGGTATCCGACCCCAGGGCATGACTCATCTGCAGCAGGTAGTTGCCCACCGGGAGCAGCCCGTGGGCGCCGATTAAAGGAATGATTTGACAAATGGCTACGAGAAAGGCAACGGCATAGATCACGCCGAGCAGGCGCAGGATAACAAACCGGGTAAGCCAGTATGCGGGTTGGCCGGTGGACATGTGCTCTTTTTACCCCCCTTCAAACGAATTTACATAAAACATGCCAGCGGCCCGCCGGTGGTATGTTATGCAAAAGTTATTGAAATATAATGATTTATGCCTGAAACGGATAAAAACGACGTTCGTCGGGCAGAACCGGCCTTTAGTCGAAAAAAATCGCTTTCGCATGAACGGCGTTGCATCTTTGTATCACGAAGAACGAGAATATCCAATATCTAAGAAGACCGAATATCCAAATCCAGGAAAATCCAACGAGTATCCAAATCCTGAGAGAAACCAACCAAATCCTTCGAAAAACCAGTATCCAACGAATCCTGTAGAAAAACCAACAAGTGTCCAATTGTCAGCTTTGAAAAACCACCAGATACTGACAAGTGTTTGCACTCCGCTTTGAACCAACGTTTAAAGCGGTTTTTTTTGTCCCGTTCCGGCCCGGCCCGGGGAGCGGGATATTGGTTTCCCACATTTTTCCCAATTTCCTCCGATCGTCGTATGGAATTAAATTCCCAACCCTTACCTTTGCGGCCGAATCAGAAAAAAAGGCCTGTTTTCAGGTCGTACAACAATTTAAAACCCTCATCAAATAAATTCCTTTTATGGCCAATAAGGGTAAAATCAAGCAAATCATCGGGGCTGTAGTGGACGTACAGTTCGATGGTCAGTTACCTGAAATTTACAATGCCCTTGAATTAAAGCGCGATACGGGTGAGACGCTGGTACTCGAAGTACAGCAGCACCTGGGCGAAGACAGTGTACGTACCATCGCTATGGACGGTACCGAAGGCCTGGTGCGCGGTGTGGAAGTAATAGATACCGGCAAGCCCATCGCAATGCCCGTAGGCGAAGGCATCAACGGCCGCCTGTTCAACGTAACCGGCGATGCTATCGATGGTCTTCCCCAGGTAAGCAAAACCAATGGCCGCCCCATTCACAATAAACCGCCGTTATTCGAAAACCTGAGCACCAGCTCGGAAGTATTGTTTACCGGCATCAAGGTAATCGACCTGATCGAGCCTTATGCAAAAGGTGGTAAAATCGGCCTGTTTGGCGGCGCCGGTGTAGGTAAAACCGTATTGATCCAGGAGCTGATCAACAACATCGCCAAGGGTCACGGCGGTCTGTCGGTATTTGCCGGCGTGGGCGAACGTACCCGTGAAGGGAATGACCTGATGCGTGAAATGATCGAAGCCGGTATCATGAAATACGGCGACGCTTTCAAACACAGCATGGAAGAAGGCGGATGGGACCTGGATAAAGTGGACCTGAACGGCCTGAAAGACTCCAAAGCAACTTTCGTATTCGGACAGATGAACGAGCCCCCCGGCGCCCGCGCCCGTGTGGCCCTTTCCGGGTTGACCATTGCGGAATACTTCCGCGACGGCGACGGCACCGGCAAAGGACGTGATATCCTGTTCTTCGTAGATAATATCTTCCGTTTCACCCAGGCGGGTTCCGAAGTATCGGCCCTGCTGGGCCGTATGCCCTCCGCGGTGGGTTACCAGCCTACGCTGGCTACCGAGATGGGCCTGATGCAGGAACGTATCACCTCTACCCGCAACGGTTCCATTACCTCCGTACAGGCGGTATACGTACCGGCGGATGACCTGACCGACCCCGCTCCGGCTACTACCTTCGCTCACCTGGATGCTACCACGGTATTGAGCCGTAAGATTGCCGACTTGGGTATCTACCCCGCGGTTGACCCGCTGGATTCCACCTCGCGTATCCTCACCCCGCTTATCGTGGGTGATTCACACTATAACACCGCCAACCGCGTAAAGCTGATCCTCCAGCGCTATAAAGAGCTGCAGGATATCATCGCCATCCTCGGTATGGATGAGCTGAGCGACGAAGACAAGCTTACGGTATCGCGCGCACGCCGTGTGCAGCGTTTCCTGAGCCAGCCCTTCCACGTGGCCGAGCAGTTTACCGGTTTGAAAGGCGTATTCGTAAGCATTGAAGACACCATCCGTGGTTTCAATATGATTATGGACGGTGAAGTGGACGAATATCCCGAAGCGGCATTCAACCTCGTAGGCACCATCGAAGACGCTATTGAAAAAGGTAAGAAGCTGCAGGCGCAGGCACAGGGATAGTAAAAAATTAAGAATTATGAATTAGGAGTTGAGAATGCATGACTCATAATTCATAACTCATAATTCTCAATTCATTCTAATGGAACTCGAAATATTAACACCCGTAAAAAAACTGTTCAGCGACACCGTATACGGCGTACAGTTGCCCGGCATCAGCGGAAGCTTTGAAGTGCTCGATAAGCATGCGCCGCTGGTAAGCGCCCTTACGTCAGGCAAGCTGAAAGTATTGAAAGACAAAAACCAGAAAAACGTTTCCTGGTTTACCATTCAAAGCGGGTTTGTAGAAGTGCTTAATAATAAAGTAACGGTATTGGTAGAAGGTGCTGTACCGGCAGAAACCACAGTCTAAAGAAGAAAAGACGAAACGTACAGTCCATCATCCCAGAAAAAGTAGGTCCCGCTCACAAGGCGGGACTTTTTTTATGGGGATTAAATTTCCATTAATTACAATTGCCTAACAATTGTACACAAACTGTTAATCTTGTCGCGGCATACAACCCGGGTATCTGATTTGTATTCTTTTAAGGGAGAAATCTATTAACTGAGCAAATCGTATTAATATGACAAGGAAAACAGTGATGCCCCTGGCAGTGATAGCACTGCTGGCCGTGGCCGCAGGTTGCGCCAAGCAACCATTGGATCATCTTTCGAACGACGATACCAAGTTGTATATCACCAATTACGACAGTACCGCCAGTTTCTCTTCTTTCAAAACCTTCAGCATCACCGATTCGGTGGCGGTGATACGCGATAACCATGGGAATGTGAAAGCCGTTACGCCCACCGATTCCGCTTTTATCGCGGCCGTAAGCACGCAGATGAAGCAGCGTGGGTATACGCTTGTGGATAAAAGTCAACAACCCGACCTGGGCGTCAGCCTTAACCGCATTTACAGCAGCTCCACGGCCGTGGTGGATTATGGCAGCTACTGGGGCGATTATTACTGGGACGCCTATTACTGGGGCTATCCCGGTTATCCCTATTACAGCGACTATGTAGGCGTTTACCAGGTAACCGATGCGGCGGTGGCGATAGACCTGCTGGATTTGAAAGATGCGGCAGCCTCCAAGAAAATCAAATCGGTATGGAGCGGTCTTATACGCGGCGAAGATGTGATCAACGCGGCTACCGCTTCGGCCGATGTGCAGGCATTGTTTGCACAGTCGCCTTACCTGAAGGCCAATTAGAAGACAACGTTTGATTTCCGGATTTTATTAAATACAGATAATATGAAAAAGATTCAATCATTAATATATATACTGGCCGCCTGTTGCATTGCAAACAGCGCCCGGGCGCAGCAGGAAGGAACGCTTCAACTGAGGATCGATTATTCCGCCGGCATCCCGCTGGGTTCTTTTAAATCGGATGTGGTGAACCAAACCTCCTGGCGTGGATACAATGCCGATTTATTGTACGGCATCACCGACAAATGGGCCGTGGGCATCAGCACCGGTTTCCAGGATTTTTACCAGAAATACCCGCGCCAGGTATACAAAGGCAGTGATGGCAGCGATATATCGACGGTATTGAGCAATTCCATCCAGACCGTTCCCATCGAGGCCAAGGGGCAGTATACATTCGTGCCGGGCATACATACCATAAAGCCCTATGTAGCGCTGGGGGTAGGAGGTAATTTTATAACTTATCGCCAGTACCTGGGGGAATATGAAAGCGGTAAAAACCAATTTGGATTTGTGGCAACGCCCGAGCTGGGTGTCAATATCCTGCTGGGCCGGTTTTCGGGCATAGGGATGAATATCGCCGCGGGATATAATTACATGCCGTTTAATTATGCCGGGATAGACAACCTGGGCAACCTGGGCGTGAAGGCGGGGATTAATGTACCGTTGAGGTAAGTAGTTAGTTGATAGTTGATGGTTGATAGATGATAGATGATAGATGATGGTTGATGGTCGTTTGCTTCGCTGTTGGCGGCCACCGCAAAAGCCTATCAACCATCATCTATCAACTCAATTCAATTGCGGATCTATCGGGAAGTTGATCATCATCTCATATTCTCCGCCCAGCAGGCGGATGGCGTCTTTCCATATTTCGGTTACCTGTTCGTGGAAGACCAGTTTCCGGTTGGCGCTGGCGGTGAGCCAGGATTTTTCCTTCAGCTCACCGTCGAGCTGGCCGCCGGCCCAGCCGCTGTAACCGATGTAAAAACGTATTTTTTCGGGGTCTGCTTCGCCGTTGCGTATCATAGCCAGGGCCGTTTCAAAATCGCCGCCCCAGTAAATGCCTTTCGATACTTCGGTGCCGCCCGGTATCTGGGCGGGGTACTGGTGCAGGAAATGGATGGTATCCATCTGTACCGGACCGCCGTAAAAAACGGGCAGCTTCAAATCTTCCGCGCTGTTTACCAGCTCGTCGAGCGTATAATCGTAGGTACGGTTCAGCACAAAGCCAAAACTCCCTTCTTCCTGGTGCTCGCAGATGAACACCACGGTGCGCATAAAATTGGGATCTTTCAAAAAAGGGTCCGCAATTAATAATATCCCGGGGCCTGGAACTAACATTAATTCTAAATTACTTATTATATTGATTCGTCAAAATCTTTGTTCGAAGCCGGAAATTAGCCCCCCGGACTGATTTCCTGTGCCAAACCTTCGTTAAAAACACCGGCTCGCAGCCCGCTTTTCTGGCAAAAGCCACGCTGCTCAGCTATTTTTGCAATGAATATGAAGACAATTCTACCGGTCATTATTGTGCTCATTACTGCCTCGCTTATCGGGATAATCATTATCCAGGTATCCTGGGTAAAAAGCACACTGGTGGTAAAAGAGGAGCAGTTGGCCGAAAAAGTGGTCAAATCGATGGCTACGGTAGGCGACGAGCTGCTGGAACAGAAAAGCGCCCTCCCCAACCTTAGAAACTCCCGGCTCAGGCCCGATTTCCTGTTGCCCAGCGATCAGTTCCTCAACGAGATGATGAAATCGCCCACCATCGCCCGCAACTTCACCGCCTTCGAAATACAGGAAAAGCTCCGTAAGGCCTTCGACGCCAACGGTATTAAAGACACTCATTTCGAGTTTGCCATTGCATCGAGCGTCAATCTTCTTTCGTACGAGATAAAATCAAGGAATTTCCTCAACGTGGTCGACGATACCGTCAACAACCGCTCCTTTGTATACCTGCTGCCCGTGCCCAGCGGCAGCGATTATGAGAGCCTGGCGCCCGATGAAAGGATGATGGTGGTGGTGCCCAACGTAAAGCATATCATATTCAATCAACTGCGCTGGATGATAGCGGGAGCCATCCTCTTTACGCTGATCCTCTGCGCGGCCTTTTATGTGACGCTCAACGCCCTGCTGCGGCAGAAAAAGATGAGCGAAATAAAGAACGATTTCATCAACAACATGACCCATGAGTTTAAGACGCCGCTGGCCACCATATCGCTGGCGGTGGATGCCCTGCGCAACGAAAAAGTGATGCACGACCGGGAGAAAATGGGTTATTTCAGCGGCATTATCAAGGAAGAAAACAAGCGGATGAACAAACAGGTGGAAACCATCCTGCAGGCGGCGCTGATGGACCGGCAGGAAATACAACTGAACCGCAAGCCGATCCATGTGCATGAAGTGATACACAATGCCCTGGAAAATTTCAACCTGCAACTGGTCAACAAAAACGGGAAGGCGGAACTGGAGCTCACTGCCAAAACAGATCTTATCATGGCCGACGAGGTGCATTTCAACAACCTTATCTCCAACCTGATCGACAATGCGGTGAAATATTCAAAAGAAAACCTGCTGATAAAAGTCTTTACCTATTCCACCAATAAAAATATCATCATCCGCATAGAAGACAACGGTATCGGGATGAACAAGGAAACCCAGAAGCGCATCTTCGAAAAATTCTACCGCGCGCATACCGGCAATATCCACAACGTAAAAGGCTTTGGCCTGGGGCTCAGCTACGTAAAAACGATGGTGGACGCCCATGATGGCAAAATACGGGTGGATAGCATGCTGGGACGGGGGACGACGTTTATTATCGAGATGCCGTTGAAGAATAGTTGATGGTTGATAGTTGATGGTTGATAGGCGTTTGCTTTGGTATCGTTGCCCGTTGTTGGTTGTCCGTTGGCCGGCATTTGCGCCGATTCGCGCCGAACAACGAACAACGGCCAACGAACAATGCCTCAAAGGCCTATCAAACATCAACTATCAACCATCAGCAGGCTGCCGTCGCCATAGCTTAAAAAGCGGTAGTCGTTTTCCAACGCATGCCCGTATATCTTTTTCCAGTCATTGCCCGCCAGGGCCGCCACCAGTAGCAGGAGGGTGGATTGCGGCTGGTGAAAATTCGTGATAAGTCCTTTTATCGTGCGTACCCGGTAGCCGGGGGCTATCAGTATCTGTGTTTTCAGCAGCAGGTGTTCCAGCCCGTTGCGCTTCATCCATTGCAATAAGCTTTCCAGCGCTTCCTTTACCGGGGGGCTTTGTGCGGGCATGTCGTCGTATACTTCCCACTGCGTGATGGGGAGCGATGCGTAGGGCAATAAGGGGTCGAGGATGGTTTTTACGCCCATCCAATACAGGCTTTCCAGGGTGCGCAGGGAGGTGGTGCCTACGGCAAACACCGTATCGCCGGCATCGGCCAGGCGGCGAATAAAGGCGGCGGGGACGTCTACCGGTTCGGCATGCATGCTGTGCCCGCCGATGGTGGGTGTTTTTACCGGCTTAAAAGTGCCTGCGCCCACGTGCAGGGTAAGAAAGGCGGAGTGAATGTTTTTACGCCGCAGCTTTTCGAAGAGGGCGGGGGTAAAATGCAGACCGGCGGTAGGGGCGGCCACGGAACCGTGGTGCTCGGCATACACGGTTTGATAGCGATCGAGGTCGGCGGTTTCGGGTGATCGTTTCAGATAGGGCGGGAGGGGCAACTGGCCGGCATGATGCAGCAGGTCGGCAAACGACAGGTGGGCCGGTGTCCATACAAACCCGATGATAAAGCTGTCGCCCTGTTTTTCGACATAACGGGCCGAAATATCGATCACCGGCTCGCTGCTGCCGGTATCGGCGCCGGGTGTTTCCACTTGTATGCTTTTCAGCAATACCTGCCCGGGCTTCCACTTGCTGGCGCCGCCAATCAGGCATTTCCATAATACGCGGCCCTGCTGCAGGAGACCGGTGGTGACGTCGGGGTAGCTGTCGTGCGGCTCCAGGCAAAAAAGCTCGATAAGGCCGCCGCTGGGTTTTTGAAACAGCAGCCGGGCTTCCACTACTTTGGTGTTATTGAATACCAGCAGGCCGCCGGCAGGCAGGAATGCATCGATATCGCGGTAGCGGGCATCGGTGATAGCGCCGTTTTGATATACCAGCAATTTGGAAGCATCGCGTTCGGCCAGCGGATAGCGGGCTATTTTTTCGTCGGGAAGATGATAGGTGTAGTCGTCTATTAAAATATCTCTCGGGTGCATGACAGTACAGCCAACTGCTGTAGTTTGATTCAAACGCGAATGTACGCGAATGGGAACGAATTGGCGCTCATTCGCCGCCATTCGCGTACTCAATTAGCGTTAACGTTTTGCTACGGGGATCACCAGCTTTAGCCCGCTCCATAGTTCGCTTACGGCGCACACCTTTATGTCCACCCAGTCATTGGACAAGGCATAATCACGGATACTATTTTCGGTAAGATCCGTGGGGATGCCGGCGCTTTTCTTGTACCAGCTTACCCATACGGCGATGGCGGGCTTCTTTTTGCGAAAGGATTGGAGGGAGCGGAGGGCGGTTTCATATGTCTTTTGGGAAGTGGCGAAGAGGTGCACCAGGTCGGGCGCTTCGCCCTTGCCGCAAAGCTGGCCGGTGAGGGGGCTGCCCAGCAGGCTGAAATAATCGGCCGGGGCATTTATCAGCAGCACCCTGCTATCTTCTTTTATACCCAGTTTTTTTACCAGGGGGGTGTTGGAGTAACCGGCAGTGGCCATATTGGATGGTTTTGGGGTGATTGGTTGACATTTTTTCCCACCGCGCCGGATTTAAGGCCGGTTAGGCGCATTTGATTCAGGCTAAAACCGGGACTACGCGCTACAGCCCAATGAAATTACGCGGGGAGATTGTCAGGCTGAGCTTGTCGAAGCCTGCCTTGAGCCTGCTTACATTCCTGCGGGCACCCTTCGACCCTTCGACAAGCTCAGGGCAGGGTTAGCTCAGGGTGACAACCTCCCAACCTGTTATCGGGCGGATTATAGTTGTAACGCCCTATCAGTCTAATAAAATCCCGGCGTTTCCGGTTAAATCGCTGGCATTAAGTTGATGCTTCACTTACAATCTTTTATCAACGCTATCCACACTTACTTATCGCTAATCCACAGCTTTTGCACCGGTTTTCACATGTTATACACCGTTGTTTTGACTGTTTATGGGGTTCGAAAGGCATAAAACCGCTCCCAGACTAAGTATACCAATATAAATTTCTTGTGGAAAAATTAAATTTTTCCAATTTCTCTTGGTTAGTGGGAAAAAGTGTTATTTTGTGTAAATAAATGTCAAATTCTAGTTTGTCTCTCTAAATGGTTCATTTTCTTGGCGAATATGAAGTTACACTGGACGCCAAAGGTCGCTTTCTGCTCCCGGCAAAACTGGTTTCCCAGTTGCCGCAGGGCACGGCTACCAATTTTGTTATCAACAGGGGGTTTGACGATTGTTTACACCTGTATCCTATGGACAACTGGCTGGTAGTATCCTCAGAAATTGACGAACTGCCTGACCATGAAGAAGACAACCGCAAATTAAAGAAGTTTTTCAACTACGGGGTCGCCCCGGTAGAGTTCGACTCGGCCAACCGCATCCTGGTGCCCCCTTCTCTGAAAGAATATGCAGGCCTGGAAAAAGACGTGGTGTTGTCGTGTTCAAAAAAACGGATAGAAATCTGGGATAAAAGTAAGTACCATCAGTTCTTTGACTCTTTCACTTCTGCCGAATACAGCGCGCTGTATAAAAAGGTGATGACCCCCAAAAAGGAGCAGTAGTTGTATATGAGTAATAACACAACTATACCAGCCGCCGGGGAACCTTCGGGTTACCATGTGCCGGTATTGCTCCGGGAAGCCATCGACGGGCTGGCCATCCGGCCCGGTGGGATATATGTGGACTGCACCTTTGGCGGCGGCGGTCATGCCCGCGAAATCGTGGGACGGCTGGATGCGAATGCAAAATTGTTTGCGTTCGACCAGGATGCCGACGCCGCGAAGAATGTACCCGACGACCCGCGCGTGGTGTTTGTGCCGCACAATTTCCGCCACCTGCAGCGCTTTCTGCGCCTGCACAAGGCAACGGGCGTCGACGGCATACTGGCCGACCTGGGGGTGAGCAGCCACCAGTTTGACGAAGCCGGCCGCGGTTTCTCTACCCGCTACGATGCCGCCATGGACATGCGGATGGACCGCCGACAGGAACTCACCGCCTTTAAAGTGGTGAATACCTATACCGAACAGCAACTGCACAAACTGTTTGAGCAGTATGGCGAGGTAACCAATGCCAAAACGCTGGCAAAGACCATCGTGGCCGTTCGTTCGTCGGTATCGCTGGAAGGCATCAACAATTTTAAGGCGGCGCTGCATGCAGTCGTGAAAGGCAATCCCAACAAGTACTTTGCACAGGTTTTCCAGGCATTGCGTATTGAAGTAAATGATGAACTGGGTGCGTTGCGCGAATTGTTACAGCAAATTCCTTCCCTGCTGAACCCCGGTGGACGGGTAGCCATCATTACGTTTCATTCGCTGGAAGACCGGTTGGTAAAAAACTTTTTCCGGAAAGGTGCTTTCGACGACGCAGAAGAACATCCGTTTGAGAATACCCCCTCGCAGCACACCCTGAAGGTCATTACCAAAAAGCCAATCACTGCATCAGAAAAAGAGCTTAAAAGCAATCCACGGTCGAGAAGCGCAAAGCTTCGTGTAGCCGAAAAAGTTGGATAGTATTTAACCGTGAAAAGTTGGAATTGTGTATGTAAACCGGCCTGCAGAGGCCTACATGCTTGTAATCATGGGCGAAGGCAAACAACAAAAAGAAAAAAAATCGGGGCTGAAAAAGCTATTACGCTATAACTGGATTGTAAAGAACATTCCTTATTTCCTGTTCCTGAGCGTACTGGCGGTCATATATATATACAACGGCCATTATTCGGATAAAACGATCAAGAATATCAATAAAACCGGCAAGGAGCTGAAAGAGCTGCAATATGAATACAAATCGCTGCGAAGCGAAGTGATGTTCCGCAGCAAGCAAAGCGAGCTGGCGAAAGCGGTAGAGCCGCTGGGACTGAAAGAGCTGGTGCAGCCGCCGATGGTGTTGAAGGATAGCACGGGAAGCAGGTAGCTAAAACGAAGCCCGAGATTCTCTATGGAAGTAAAGAAAGACATACTGTGGCGGGTGTACCTGGGCTTTATAGGCATCGTAGTGCTGAGCCTGCTGGTGATGGGACGCGCGGTATACATACAACAGTTCCAGGGCCACTACTGGAAAAGTAAAAGCGACAGCATGCATACGCGGCTGATGCCGCTGCAGGCCGAGCGCGGCACGATTTACAGCGAAGATGGCAATATGCTCAGCATGTCGGTCCCTTATTTCGATATCTACATCGATTTTGGCGCAGACGGGTTGAGGGAGAAGGATGGAAAGCGGTTCAGGGAATGCGTCGACTCGCTGAGCCGTTCGCTGGCGACTTTCTTCGGCGATAAAAAAGCATCGGAGTACAAGCGCGAACTACAGGCCGGCTATCATAAAAAAGACCGCTATTACGAACTGAAGAAGAACTTAACATTTGCTCAATATAAAGCCCTGCGCAGCTTTCCGCTGGTAAACCAGGGAAGGAACAAAAGCGGGTTTATAGCCGAAGTAAAAAGCAAACGCCTCAACCCCTTCGGCCTGCTGGCCAACCGTACCATCGGTTTGTCGAGGGCCTACCTCAACGGGGAGGGAAAGCTGGTGAACCAGAACGTAGGACTGGAAAAAACCTACGATAGTTTATTGAAAGGCGAAAGCGGTCAGCGCCTGGTGCGCTTTATCAGCGGCGGTGCTTTTGTGCCGGTGGAAGGGTCAGAAACCGACCCCGAGAACGGGCGCGATATCATCACCACGCTCGATGTGAACACACAGGATATTGCCGAGAACGCGCTGCTGAAAGCGATGCTCGACAACGAAGCCGACCACGGCACCTGCATCCTGATGGAAGTGGCTACCGGTAAGATAAAAGCGCTGGCCAACCTGGGCCGCCGGTCCGATGGCAGCTACTGGGAGGATTATAATTATGCGCTGCGCAGCACCGAGCCGGGCTCTACCATCAAGCTGGCCACCCTGCTGTCGGTGCTGAGCGAAGGAAAGACGACGATAAACGATATGGTGGAGGTGGGCGCTACCGGCAACCAATACGTAGGCGTGCGCATGGTAACCGAAGCGGAGGTAATGCCCAAACCATTGATGACGGTGCGCGAATGCTTTGCCCACAGTTCGAATGTAGGCATGAGCAAGCTGGCTTACCAAAGCTTTGCCAGCCAGCCCGATAAGTTCTTACAGTATTTGCACCGCTTTCATTTTGACGCCAAAAGCGGTATCGACCTGGTAGGAGAGGAAAGCCCGGTATTGCCGAGGATCAAACGCAACAAGGAAGGGATGCACGCGATGGTGACCATGAGCTTCGGGTATGCCATCGAAGTAACGCCGCTGCAAACCCTGATGTTGTACAACGCTATTGCCAACGATGGCAAAATGATGAAGCCTTACCTCGTGAACCGCCTGCAAAGCAACGGGCAAACGGTGAAGGAATTTGAACCCGAAGTGCTGGAAGAAAAGATAGCCGATGAAAATGTGATAAAGGCGGCCCGCAGTTGCCTGCTGGCAGTGACGAAGGAAGGGACCGGCAAAAAAGTATTCAACAATGCTCTTTATACGGCGGGCGGCAAAACGGGAACAGCGCATGTGGCGGGCAAGGACGTGAACTACGACGATGGTATTTACCAGGCTTCGTTTGCAGGGTTCTTTCCTTTTGATAAGCCGCAGTACAGTTGCATCGTGGTGATTAAAACAAAATCACACCCCGAAAAGCATATGGGCGGCGAGGTGGCAGCCCCGGTGTTCAGGGAGATAGCCGATAAGCTCTATGCGTTGAATACAGCGCCCGGCCCGCTGCAACCGGCCGGTTTGAAAAAAGACAGTTCCCTGTTTTACTATGCGGGACAGACCGATGCGGTAAAACAGGTATTGAATACATTGAATATGGCCTTTGTTGATTCGGCGGGCGGCCAGCGATGGAGCAGCATTTATAGCAACAACGGCGCGAGCCCGGTGGTCGCTGCCCGTGCGGTAACGCAGCACGTGGTGCCCGATGTAAAAGGAATGGGGTTAAAGGACGCCCTGTACCTGCTCGAAAGCATGAAGCTGAAAGTGATCGCCCGCGGAAAGGGAAGGGTCGTCAGCCAGTCGATAGAAGCGGGAAAGCAGGTGGAAAAAGGGGCCACGGTTATTATTGAATTAAGTTAAAAAAATGCCGCGTGGCGGAGTGTGATTATGGCGATACTGCAGGACATATTGTATAAGGTGAGCATACGCTCCGTGCATGGCAATACGCAGGCGGAGATAAAAGGCCTGCAAATCGATTCGAGGGCGGTAAAAAAAGGCGATGCCTTTATAGCGATAAAGGGAACAGCATCGGATGGTCACCGGTTTATCGGTACGGCCATTGAGCAAGGCGCCGAAGTGGTGATTTGCGAGCAGTTTCCCACCGATTTGCTGGAAGACATCACCTATGTGCAGGTAGCGGACAGTGCGTGGGCGGCCGGGTATATGGCGCATAATTTTTACGGCCAGCCCTCGGAGCGGTTGAAGCTGGTAGGCGTCACCGGAACAAACGGCAAAACGACCATCGCCACGCTGCTCTGGAAGCTCTTTACATCATTGGGGTTCAAATGCGGTTTGCTGAGCACCGTGCAAAACCAGGTGGGTAGCGACATATTGCCCGCCACGCATACCACGCCCGACGCGGTAAGCATCAACGCCCTGCTGAAGCAGATGGCGGATGCCGGCTGCACGCATGTGTTTATGGAATGCAGTTCGCATGCCATCGCACAGCACCGTATCGCGGGGTTGCATTTTACGGGCGCCCTGTTCAGCAATATCACGCACGATCACCTGGATTACCATAAAACGTTCGATGAGTATATCCGGGTAAAGAAATCGTTCTTTGATTCGCTGCCATCGTCGGCCTTCGCTATTACCAATCTCGACGATAAACGGGGATCGGTGATGTTGCAAAACACGGCTGCGCACAAGTATTACTACAGCCTGAAGGCGATGGCCGATTTCAAGGGGAAGATATTGGAGAATAACCTGACGGGGCTGGTGATGACGGTCAACGACCAGGAAGTGCATTTCAGGCTGATTGGCGAATTCAATGCCTACAACCTGCTGGCGGTATATGGTGCGGCCGTCTGCATGGGCAGCGATAAACACGATGTGCTGCGCAACCTGAGCGTGCTGACCGGTGCGGAAGGAAGGTTCGATTATATCATATCGCCCAAAGACCGGGTCATTGGTATCGTAGACTACGCCCATACGCCCGATGCGCTGGTGAATGTGCTGACGACGATCCAGAAACTGCGCAAGGGACATGAGCACATCATCACGGTAGTAGGCTGTGGCGGCGACCGCGATAAAACCAAGCGCCCCGTGATGGCGGAGGAAGCCTGCCGGTTTAGCGACCGGGTGATCCTTACCTCCGATAACCCGCGCAGCGAAGACCCGGAGCAGATATTGCGCGATATGGAAAAGGGACTGAATACGGCGGCGAAACGAAAAACCCTGTCGATTACCGACCGGCGCGAAGCGATAAAAACCGCGTTGAGTCTTTCGGGCCCCGATGATATTGTGCTGATAGCGGGCAAGGGGCATGAAAAATACCAGGATATAAAAGGCGTA
>JADMIO010703345.1_pt1 | contig 23115 bp, 18 predicted proteins | sample 8958161 | NCBI WGS metagenome assembly JADMIO01 (sample SAMN16585339, study PRJNA669376) | soil metagenome | isolation source: Crop rotation soil | place: USA: Cullars Rotation, Alabama | collected 2011 | reverse complement strand
AGGAGTCGATTTGTGCGGATGCCGGCGGAGGGGAGCAGGCAGGGTTGGAGGTCGGATTGAGAATGCTTCTGGTATGGAAACGGATGCTTTTAGCGCGATTCGGGAAGGCACGAAAACGGATGGAATTGGCATGAAAGAGGTCGAATCGGGAAGGGTCCTGATCGAAAAAGGGTATGAAAAAGGTGGGATTGGCAAGGGCGCCGCGGGCACGATAGCGTCAGGCAGGCTCTGGGGCGGGCAGGGGAATCGCGGGAATAATTGCGGTCGGGCGACGTTCAATGGGAAGAACACAATCTGTTACGAGAGGAGTTTGATGATGGTCCGAGCAATAGGGCGACGAAGCGCGACCTGGGTGACGGCGGGCGTGTTGTGGGTGGCGCCGATGGCGCTGGCCCAGCCGGCGGCCACGCAGCCGGCGGCAACCCAGCCGGCCGACCCGCGCCGGGCCGGCGGGGAGCAGATGCCGCCGCCGGAGGAGATGATCGAACGCCTGCGGACGCAGGCGCTGGATCTGTTCCTCACCGATGATCAGCGAACCAAGATCAACGAGTCGCTGGACAAGGCCAAGTCGGATGTCGAGGCCCTGAAAGACAAAGGCGAGGAAGGCCGCGAACAGGTTCGCGATCGCCTCCGCCAGGCGAACCGTGACGTGATGGTTCTGCTCGAGGAAGACCAGCGCCAGGAGCTTCGCCAGAAAATGCGCGGCGACGGCGGCATGCGCGGCTTTGGCCGCGGCGGTGGCGGGCGCGGCGGCTTCGGTGGGGGCGGCGGTGGCTTTGGCGGCGGGGGCGGGCCATCCACGCGGCCGATGGAAGCCATGATGGTCGAGCGCCTCAAGGAAAACCTGAAAAAGCTCGAGCTGACGCCCGAACAGCAGTCCCAGGTCGATACCTTGATCGCCCAGACGCAGGAGAAGCTCGAAGCCATTCGCAAGGAAGCCGAGGCCGCGGGCGAGCAGACGCGGGAGAAGTTCCGCACGGTCATGCAGGATTCGCGCACGCAGATGCAAACTATCCTCACGCCCGAGCAACAGGAAAAGCTGCGCGAGCTCATGCGTCAGGGATGGCGAGGCGGGCCCGGCGGCGGGGGCCCGGGCGATCGCGGGCCCGGCGAGCGGGGCGGCCCCGGCCGAGGCCCGGGTCCTGATGGAGGCCCAGGCGGTCCGCCGCCCGGCGGCAACGACGGCCCTCCTCCCCCAGGCGAAAATGGTCCTCCGCCGCCGCCCGAGGGCGGCCCCCCTCCGCCGCGCGAGGATGGTCCTCCGCCGCCGCGCGAGGATGCCCCTCCGCCGCCCCCGGAATCCAAAGCCCCACCCGCCGGCGATGTCGGCGGAGGCGGGGCACAGGTCGGCCAATCGGCGCCGGCCTTTGACCTGGTGAAGCTGGACGGCCCTTCCGTCCAGCTTTCTTCTTTTCAGGGCCGCGTGCTGGTCATCGAGTTCGGCTCCTGGTCCTGCCCGTCGTTTCGGCAGCGGGCTGCCGGGATGGAGCAGCTCAAGCGAGATTATGGCGCCCGGGCGGCCTTCCTGGTGATCTACACGCAAGAGGCCCATCCCCGCGGCGGCTGGGAGGTGCAGCGCAACCGGGACGAGGGCATCGAAGTCGATCAACCTGCAGCCTTGGAGCAGCGGCGCGAGCTGGCGCGCAAAGCCAAGGAGATGTTGAAGATCTCGATCCCGGTCGCGCTGGACACGATGGACAACTCCGCGGCCACCGCTTACGGGGGCTTTCCAAATGCCGCGGTCATCATCTCGCGCGATGGCGCGATCGCGGCCCGCCAGAACTGGACCGATCCCACGACCCTCCGCCGCGCGATCGAATCCGCCCTGAATGCCAGGCCCGCCACGCGGCCCGCCGCCTGAAACGCATATCCGCCTGATTACCCGGGGGGACCAGGGATCGTGGCCCAGCCTTGCCTGGGTCTTGCCCGTTCCTGTAGAATAAATCGATCCATCTCCCGCGAGGTACGGCGCGCTTGGCCCCGACACTGGTTGACATCGCGAAACAGACGCAGACGAGCGTCAGCACCGTGAGCCGCGTGCTGGCGGGCGGGGCGGTTGCGCGGCGGATCAGCAAGGAAACCCGCGACCGCGTTCAGGATGCCGCGGTTCGCATGGGTTACCGGCCCAACCTGGTTGCCCGAACGCTTCGCACCCGCCGGTCCAACACGGTGGCGCTGCTGGTTTCCGATATCGGCAACCCGTTTTTCGGGCAGATCGGAAGCCTGATCGAGCAGAGCCTGCACCGTCACGGCTATTCGCTGATGCTCTGCAACAGCGGGGAGGATCCCGAGCGCGAGCTGGAGTATCTCCAGGTTTTGAGCCAGAAAGCCATCGACGGGTTGATCCTGGTCCCGCTCATGCGGCAGAAGCGGCAGTTGTTTCAGCGGATTTCCGAGAAGCTGCCGCTGGTGATCCTGGATCGGCCAATCGCGGGAATCGAGGCCAGCGTCTCCAGCGATCAGGATCAGGCGGCGGGGATCCTGTGTGACACATTGGAGCGGGCGGGAATCAAAAAGGTCGCGCTGGTGGCGGGCCCCAGGCATATCATCACCCATCGCCGCCGGGCGGAAATTGTCGCCCAGCGGTTCGACGTCGTGGCGCGATTCGAGGGTCCGGCGCAGAAAGAGACGGGCCGCCAGGCGTTCATCAAGCTGCTCGGCGCGCTTCCGGAGACAATCGTTTGCACCAATAATTTCCTGGCGCAGGGCGTCATCGAATCGATCGCTCAGATCGACCGCCCGCCGGTAATCGGCGTGTTCGACGAGGTTCCGGCGATGCACCTGTTGCCCCTGCCGATCGTCTGCAGCATGCAGGACCTGCCGATGCTGGCCGAATGCTGCGTCACCCAACTGCTCCCCCAGCTCCGCGGCGAAATGGTGCGGATTGAGCCGATCGTGCTGCCGGCCCGAGCCGTGACCAACCAGGCATTTCAGTTGCGCCATTTCCAGGCGACGTGAGTCCAACGCCAAGAGAACCAGCGCGCGCTACCAGCGGGGGCAAATCCCCCGGCTAATTCAGGCAGTCCCCGTTGTCATCGAAGTAGGGCTGGTCGAGGCCTTGCATCCGGTTGGCCGGATGGAACGGGAGGAAAGTTTCTTCGTCATCCAGCGGAGACTCGAGCAGCGGATCTGCGCCCGAGGATTCGAGAAGGGCTTGATCTTCGGCTCCTTCCTCATCGCGCTCGGGCTGCTCTTCCCATATCCGCTGGCCCTCTTCATCCACGTAGTCGGGGTCGGTGGGGAAGATGTCAAAGAGGAATCCCGCGCCGTCGCAGCCGTCGGTGGGGCAGCACCAAAATCCGTCGAAGTCATCGTCGGGCTCGAGCGGAACCCACTCCATCAGGTAGCTCTCGTAGGTCTTGCCGCAATGCAGGCAGCAGACCTCCGTCGGGATTGCCGGCGGACGAAAGGCATCTTCGGATCCGGGATGATAATCATTCATGGGTGAAGGGACGCCGCGGGGAAAACAGTCCGGCAGCGCTTGTACAGTATAACTCATGTTTAAAATCCGGTCGGCAAAACAGCCAAAAAATGGGCAAATTCGGCATAAAGGCATGTAACTGCAAGCTCTGGCCGGCCATGGGGGACTTTGGTTTGGCTGGAAAGAAAGTCGGTAAAGCGACCGAAACCTCAGGAGGTTTCGGCGGCGATTTGGCGAAATCGATTGCCCGCTCTACTATCGCTCTGGAACAAAGCCGTTCCAAAAGGAAGCAGCCTCATGCCCAGCGGACCGATCCTGATCATCAGTGGGACCAATCGCCCCGACTCCAATGCCCGGCGCATCGCCGGCGTGGTGGAGGGGCACTACCGCTCGCAAAATATCCCCGCGGAGCTCCTGAGCCTGACCGAGCTGCCGGCCGAGGTCTTCCAGGGCGGCGCCTATGCCGTCAAGCCGCCGGCCATGGTCGCGATCCAGCAGCGGGTGCTGAACGCCGAGGGGCTGCACGTGATCACCCCGGAGTACAACGGCTCGTTCCCCGGCGTGCTGAAATATTTCATCGACATGCTGAAGTTCCCCGAGAGCTTCGAGCACAAACCCGTCGCGTTCGTCGGCGAGGCCGCGGGGCTTTGGGGCGGGCTGCGGGCGGTCGAGCAGCTCCAGATGATCTTCGGCTACCGCAACGCCCACCTCTACCCGGTGCGCGTCTTTATCCCCGGCGTCAAAGACAAGCTGGATGCCGGCGGCAAGCTGACCGATGCGGCGATCGATGACCGCCTTGCCCAACAGTGCCAGGAATTCGCGCACTTTGCCCGCGCCATGACCCGCCATCGTGCGGAACAACCCGCGGTCCGGTAGACTGCGCGCCACTCTGGTCCGGAGGCTTCAATTCAGGCGCATCGAGCATCCTCAATCTTATCCGGGAACAGGAAGGCCCCTGGGCATCCATGAGCGGGTCCTCGCGCGCATTTCTGAGCATCGCCCGCGAGTACCAGCAGATCCTGCCGCAACTGGGGCTGGATTCGGCCGAAGCGGTATTTCGGCATCCGCAGATCCAGGTATGGCGATCCATCACCGAGCGGGAGAACGCCGTGTTGGATGGCGTGGTCGACGGAAAGCCGATCCGCCTGCACGTGAAGCGCTACCACCCCGATGCCCTGGGAAAGACGCCCGCGGAGCAGGAAGTGGAAGGAATCTTCCACTTGGAACGGGCCAAGATTCCGACGGTTGCGCCGGTGATGTGGGGCAGTCTGCCGGACCGGCGCAGCTTCGTCGTAACCGAAGACCTGGCCGGCTACGAGCCAGCCGACAAGCTGGTTGTCAGCGGCCTGCCGTTTGAGCGTCTGCTCGAGCCCACCGCGAATTTGGCGGCCAGGCTGCACGGCGCCGGGCTGCACCATCGCGACCTGTACCTCTGCCACTTTTTCGCCAACCCCGCGAGCGACCCGATCGACCTGAAACTCATCGACCCCGCCCGCGTGCGCCCGCTGCCCGCGTGGTTCGCGCGACGATGGATCATCAAGGACCTGGCCCAGTTCTGGTACAGCACGCTGGAGCTAAGCATCCCAGGCGCCCAGCGGCGAGACTGGCTGGAGCGATATGCCGCTGCGCGTGGAGAGTTGTCGGTTGATTCCCTGCAAAAATCGATCGACAAAAAGGTCAAGCGCATCGCGGAACACGATGCGAAACTCCGCCAGAAGCAACCGACGAGAAACGTGTCGATCCCGGGAAAATAAGAAACCCGAAACCCGAACGACGAATCAATGACCGATGACGAATGACCAATGACCAGTAACTAACTGACCGCTAACCGCAGGCGCTTGACCGCGATTCATCCATGCCTCCTCTCACCATTGCTCTCGCCATTCTCCACGCCGATCCCGCCCGCGGGGGTGCGGAGCGGTATACGGTGGATCTGGCCACGGCGCTGGTGAGACGCGGGCACGAGGTCTCGCTGCTGGCCGCGAGCTTCGCGGGCGAGTGGCCGGGCGTGCGGTGCGTGCCGATCGGATTCGACGGCGCCACGCGTACCCGGCGCTACAATCGGTTTCTCGATGGTCTCGATGAGCATCTGGATCACGAAAGGTACGAGATCGTTCACGCGATGCTGCCCGTGCGGCGGTGCGACGTGTATCACCCCCACGCCGGCATGGCCGCGGCGGCACTTGAAAAGCCCAATGCGCTGTTCAATCCGCGCCGCCGGGCCATGGCTGCGGTGGAGCGGAAACTGCTGACGTCCACGACCTCGCCGATCGTGATAGCGCTGTCCGAGTACGTGAAGCGATCGATCCGCCAGCACTATCCGCTGGGCGAGAGTCGATGGGTCACGCTGTTCAACGCGGTGGACCTGCAACGCTTCGACCCGAACGCTCATGCCGCGACGCGCCCGAGCATGCGGGCCGCGTTGGGGTTGCCCAAGGATCGGGCTACGGCGCTTTTCATCGGCCACGACTACGAGCGCAAGGGATTGGCCCAGGCAATCGGCATGATGAAAAATCTCCAATCCGGGCCAACGCTGGTCGTCGTCGGGCCGGATCCATCGCGCGAATTTGCCGGCCTGGTTGCCGCCGCGGGCATTGGCGATCGCGTCCAGTTCACCGGCCCCTCGAGCGACGCGGTCCCTTACTACGCCGCGGCCGATTTTTTCGTTCTTCCGACCCGGCATGATCCCTGCAGCCTGGTCGTGCTTGAGGCTTTGGCCATGGGGCTGCCCGTCATCAGCACCAAGTTCAACGGCGCCTGTGAGATCATGACCAACGGCGTTCACGGCTACGTGCTGGATCAACCGAGTGACGTTGAAGCCCTGGCCGAGGCGGCGCGGCAACTACTTGATCCGGAGCGGCGCCGAGCGATGTCCGCGGCCTGCCTGGAACTTCGCCCGCGGTTATCCTTCGAGCATCACCTGGATCAGTTGATGGACATTTACGAGCGGGCACGAACATCGCGATGTCAAAATTCGGAAAGCAAAAGGCGAGACTAACAACACGAGGAACCCGATTTCATGTTCGAACGTTTCACCGACCGCGCCCGCAGGGCGATCACTTTGGCCAACCAGGAGGCGCAGCGCCTCAAGCACGATCACATTGGGACCGAGCATCTCCTGCTCGGCATGGTCAAGGAAGGCAGCGGCATGGCCGCGGTGGTGTTGCGGGAATTCAAGGTCGAACTTGCGAATCTGCGCCAGCAGGTCGAGCTACTGGGCCACGGCCCCAGCAAGTCCCCGCCGGCGGCGCGGTTGCCGCAGACGGATCGGTTCAAGCGAGCGCTGAGCTACGCGATCGAGGAGGCGACGCAGCTTTCCCACAACTACGTCGGCAGCGAACACCTGCTGCTCGGCCTCCTGCGCGAATCCGAAGGCACCGCGGCCAAGGTTCTGTCCAAGCTGAACCTCAAGCTCGCGGACGTCCGCGCCGCGGTGCTGAACCTCCTCGGCCGCGCGCCGACGGGCAGAGATTCGCTGCTCGAGCAGGCCATGAAAGACCTGGCGCTGCAACTGGCCGATGAGTCCATTGAATCGGACAAGGTCCGCGTCGTCGCCGAAGCCCTGATCCAAGCCGGCTGGCGCCCGCGGGAATGACGATTGGATTTCAGGTTTGAGATTTCAAATTTGCGATTTGCGATTGAAATCCAGGGCGATCGGAAGCGATTCTCTTCAATTGCAAATCAAAAATCCACCTACAGTCTTCTCATGTGAAACCCACCGTCCACGTTGAGGACTTCGCCGGTTGAGAACGGCAGCAGGTCTTTGGCGATTGCGATCACGGCTCTGGCGATGTCTTCCGGGCGGCCCCAGCGGCGGATCGGGGTGATGCCGTCCTGCAGGATCAATTTGTCATACTTGGCCTTCACCGGGCCGGTCATGTCGGTCTCAATCACGCCGGGTCGGACCTCGTACACGTTGATCCCGTGCTCGGCCAGCCTCGCGGCGTACAGTTGGGTCATCATCGCCAGCCCCGCCTTGGCGACGCAATAATCCCCGCGATTGACGCTGGCGGTGTAGGCGCTGACCGAGGTGATGTTAATTATTTTGGGAAGCGACGCAGCGACGGAGCGAAGGAACGACGAAGGGGAAGACGGTGCATTCCCTTGCTCGCTTCGTGGCTTGGTCGCTTCGTCGCTCTGCTGAATCATCGCGCGGGCGACAAGCTGCGTGAGGAAATACGGCCCCTTCAAATTGATGTTGATCAAGCGATCAAAAGATTCTTCCCCCGCTTCCAGCAGATCGGCCCGCACGTCCGGCGCGACGCCGGCGTTGTTGACCAGCAGATCGATGCGGCCGAAGGCGCCGAGGGTCTCATCGACCAGTTTCTGGCGATCGGCGGCTGAGGCCACATCGGCCTGCACGAGCAGCGCCCGGCGGCCGAGCTTTTCGATCTGCCCCTGCACCTCCTGGGCCGCCGAGACGTTCCGCGCGTAGTTGATGACGCAGTCGAAGCCCTCGGAGGCCAGCGCCAGCGCAATGCCTCTGCCGATCCCGCGGGAAGCGCCGGTCACGATGGCGGTCTGGATATTTTGCATGGGGGGAGTCTAGCGGAGCAGGGCGCGTTGCTCCACCGCCGTCGCCATTGGCTTGGCCTTAGCCGCGGAAGTTGCGTCCGATGGCCACGCGATAGCGCGGATGACGCTGCAGGCGCGGATCCTCAACCCACTCGACCGACTCGAACCAGGGGCGCAGCTTCTGCATGATCTCCGCGGCCGCTTCGCCGGAATCATCGACGTATATGCAATCGCGGCCGCGCCAGTCCTGGCGCTTGGACCAATATTCATATCCCAGCCCGCGGCCCTCCAGGACCCACTGGCTCGTGGTCAGTTGGCTGGGGCGGGTGAGGTCTTCGATCGGCATGCGGTAAAAGGCCAGCACGCTGGCCAGGCGATATCGGCCCGCCGCGATGATCAGCGGCTCCTCGCCGGTCTGGGCCACCAGGCGATCCTCGTGGTCCTCCACGATTGCGGCGACGTCTTCCCAGGGGCCGAATGGCGAAAATTGCTGCAGTCGCGGATGCACCGTCATGAGAAACGTGAGAAAAATGACGTTGATGCAGAGGCAAACGGCGATGACCGTCGTGCCCAGGCCGGCCAGGCGGCTGCGGCGCCGCGCCGACAGCCGCAGCACGTGCGCCGCCACCGGCAGCAGGCTCAGGTAAGCGGGGGCGGTCCAGTTGAGATGGATTTCGACGCGCAGCGATTTCTGCACCGTCACGGCCAGCAGCGGCAGGCTGAAGCAGGCGGCAAATGCCCATCGCGACGAAACCCTGCGTTTTCGCCAGAGCGGTGCCTTGCGCGCCAGCCACCAGCCGGCGGCGATCAGCACGAACGGCGTGGCGACCATGACTTGAATCGCCAGACACTCCGCGACATACGCCGGGTTGAAGGGTTTTCCGGCATAGCGATCGAGGAACTGGAAGCGAAAGCTGGCCCAGTTGTGCTGCGCATTCCAGATGATGACCGGACTGACCATCAGCGCGGCGATCATCAGCGCCAGGTACGGGTGAGGGCTCAGGAGCTTGCGCCGCCAGCGCCGGTGGGCGCACAGGGCCAAAAACGCGCCCGCGGGCAGAAAGATCGCGGAGTACTTGCTGAGCAGCGCGGCCCCCAGCGCCGCACCGGCAAGGTACCACCCAGCGGCTTGATTTCTCTTCAGCGCCAGGCCGACGCCCAGCAGGAAAAGCAACCAGAACAAGAGCAGCGGCGAATCCATCGTCGTGATGAAGCCGATGCCGTAGTAAAGCGTCAGCACCTGCAGTGCCGCAGCGGCAATCAGCGCGGTCCGCCGGCCGTACCACAGCCGCGCCAACGCGTACATCACGAAGCTGGACGCGACCATCAGGAGATGGCCGATCAGCCGGACGCCCAGCTCGGTATGCCCGAGCACCCTGGTGCCCAGGGCGATGATCCAGGCGATCATGGGCGGATGGTCGTAATAGCTGAGGTTCGGATGCTGCGAGTACATCCAGTAGTACGCCTCTTCGGGGATCAGCGGCGTCCAGACCAGCGCGGCGGCTCGCACTGCCAGCGCGGCGATGAACAGCCAGAAAATAAACCGTGATTTTCCCCCCGGCGCCGGATCCAGCGCGCGCCCGTCCAGCCTGCTTCGCGATCGCAATGCCGATGAGTTTGAAAGGGCAAGCCCGTTCATGCAACGGCTGAGCTTAGTCTGTGGGCCCCAGCGGTCTGCAAAGCTTGCACGTCAAGTGTTCACCAATCCAGCGTGCCGCGCCACGCGCGGGTCAGCTCGGCGATGGGCAGCAGGACGGGATCCGTCGCCCCCAGGTGAATCTGCAGGTGCGGCTGGGCAACTACGGTCCCCAGCGGGACGGCAAAAGTCCCCATCGCGGCCACCAAGGCGTCTCCGCGGGCGGTTTCCACCCAATAGCGGCCGGGGCCTTCGGCGAAAAGCTCCGCCGGTGCCATTGTGGATCGGATTTCCATCCCCAGGCCCGAGGCGATGCACATCTCGGCCGCCGCGATGGGCAGTCCGCCGTCGCTGAGGTCATGACAACTTTGCACCAGCCCCTGCGCGATGGCCCGGGCCAGCGCCCGGTGAACCGCCGGCAACTCGGCCAGGGAATCGCCCCCTGGCCGGATGAGGTAAACCGCGTTGCCCGGCCGCTTGAGGTCCATCGTGACGCACCGGGCGACATCGTCAATGACGCCGATGGCGCTGATCAGCAGCGTGTTGGGGATGCGCGTGACCTGGCCGGTTTCCTGGTTGGTGAACTGGTTGTGCAGCGAATCCTTGCCGGAGATGAACGGCACGCCATAAGCCAGCGCCGCGTCGCGGCAGGCCTCGCAGGCGCGAACCAGCGCGCCCATGGTCTGCTCGTCATCGACGCTGGGCCAGCAGAAGTTGTCCAAAATCGCCAATCGCTCGGGATCGGCGCCCACCGCCACAGCGTTGCGGATCGCCTCGTCGATGGAGGCCACAGCCATGGCGTAAGGGTCCTGGATCTGGGGCGCCATGCCGCAGGCGATCACCACGCCCCGGTTCGAGCCGAGCTTGGGCCGAATGACCGCAGCGTCGGAGGGGCCCATCTGGCACGGGCCAATCAGCGGCTTGATGACCGATCCGCCCTGAACCTCGTGATCGTACTGGCGGATGATCCAGTGCTTGGAGGCGATGTTCGGATGCGCCAGCAGGGCGAGCAGCCGATCCTTGGTCGTGACCGTGGCACGGGCTTCCTGCCCGTGCTGAGCGTTTTCCGCGGCGGTCGATCTTGGTTGCGATCGCGCACTTTGCACGGGCTGGAAGCCCGTGCCACGGGAATCCACCACGGCCTTGCGCGTCGGCATCGGGATGCCTTCGTGAACGAAGGCCATCGCCATCCGCCCGACTTCGTTGCCCTGGTATTTCAAGATCAGCTCGCGCCCCTCGGTCCCGAAATGCCCGATGACCGTGGACTCGACGTTCTCGCCCGCGGACAAGTCGAGCAGGGCCTGCACGTGCTGCTGGGGCACGGACAGGACCATGCGTTCCTGGGCCTCGCTGATCCAGATCTCGTCGTAGCGCAGGCCGGCATACTTGAGCGGAACCTTGTCCAGCTCGACCAGCGCACCGGTCTTCTCGCCCATCTCGCCGATGGCGCTGGAGAGCCCGCCGGCGCCGCAATCGGTGATCGCGGTGAAGAGATTGCGATCCCGGGCCTGGAGGATCACGTCGGCCATTTTCTTTTCCGTGATGGCGTTGCCGATCTGCACCGCGTGGGAAAATTCGTCCGCGTGGGTGTCCGTCAGCTCCGCGGAGGAAAAGGTCGCCCCGTGGATGCCGTCGCGGCCTGTGCGGCCGCCCATGACGACGATCGCATCCCCGGCCTGCGGACGTTTTTCGATTTTGTCGCGCGGGATCAGGCCGACGCAGCCGCAGAAGACCAGCGGGTTGCCGATGTAATTGTCATCGAAGTAAACGGCGCCGTTGAGCGTTGGGATCCCCATGCGGTTGCCATAATCCCGCACGCCCGCGACGACCTGCTGGAGCGTGCGCTTGGGGTGGATGATGCCTTTGGGGAGATTCTGGATTTTGGATTGTCGATTTTGGATCGAGGACCTTGCGTCGGGATACGCGACGCAGAAGACGTCGGTGTTGGCGACGGGTTTGGCGCCAAGACCAGTGCCCAGCACGTCGCGGATGCACCCCCCGGCGCCGGTGGCGCTACCGCCATAGGGCTCGATGGCGCTGGGGTGGTTGTGGGTCTCCACCTTGAAGCAAACCGCATCAACGTCATCAAAGGCAATGACCCCCGCGTTGTCTTTGAAGACCGAGAGGCAGAATTCTTCCTTTGTGGCATGGGCAACCTGCCCATGCTGCACGGGCTGGTAGCCCGTGCCACGTTTGCCCATCAGCGCCATCGTGCTGTCGAAAATCGTCTCCTTGATGAGATTCCCGTAGCGGCGCACAACCTTGCCCGATTCATCATGCACGTCCACGGCGCTCTTGAGCGTCTTGTGAACGCAGTGCTCGCTCCAGGTCTGCGCCAGGGTTTCCAGCTCGGCGTCCGTGGGCTCGCGGCCCTGCTCGCGGAAGTAAAATTGGATCGACTTCATCTCGGCCAGCGAGAGGAACAGGTGTCCCTCGCGGCTCAGCTTTTTCAGTTGCTCGTCGGAGAGCTCGCGAATCGGGACGTGGTTGAGCTTGAAGACATAAGGCCGGCCGGCCTCGAATTTTTTCGGAATGAAAAAGTCGAGGTGGACCGACTCGATCACGCCATTGGCCAGCACGCGCGAGGCGATGTGTCGGAGCTGTTCTTGCGGAACATCACCGTCGATGAGGTAGGCCCGGCCGGTCCGGACCTCGCGGACGTGCAGCCCCATGTCGCGAATCGCCATCTCCGTGGACGCCGCCACCGGGTCCATCACGCCCGGCTTGAGGTGAATCTCGATGCGCTGCTGTTGCCGCGACTCTTCGGCCGGGGCGGCGCTGAAGACCTTTGCCGTCTCCACGATCGGGTCCGCCAGCAGCTCGCCGGCGACGCGCTGGACCTGCTCCTGCGAGGCATCGGTATCGATCAGGAAGATTCGCCGAACCGACACCGCCCCGACCCGCGTGCCAAACTCCAGGATCTGGCGGCGCACCGCCTCGCCCAGCGGATCGGACCCTGCCTGGCCGCCGCGGCCGCCACGAGAAGAGGCTTCGACATCGATTCGGTAGATCATCTGCCGGATTCTAGCAACTCGCCCCGCGGAGTGTAGGGGGGGTGATGTGGTCCAATGGTTGGCCAATCGCCTGTCCCGGCGAGGCTTGCGTCGCCCACGAGCCTGACCCGCCAGAATCGAGCAGAGGCGCGCGCCCTGCCCCGCTCGTTGCCGTTGCGGTTGCCAGGCGGACAAACCTGCAGGCCTGCGGCGCATCAGGTAACATGATGAGCATGGTTGCCCGCCGCCGATGGCCGCTGATCGCCGTGTTGCTTGGCCTGATCGTCACGGCGAGTCGCGCTGGCGAGGCGATCTGGTTTGACGACATCTCCGCAGACCATGACCTGAGCGAGCAAGACCAGCAGGCCGCGGCCAAATTCGCTGCCGACCGCCTGCTCGGCAAGAAGGGCGATGCGCCCGATCCGATCCGCCGTGACAGCGCTCCGCGGATCGTGTTTCTGTCGGCCAGCGACGGGGCGACGCCCGCCCGGGTCCACTTGGGGCGCGGAAGCGGCATCATCGCCGCGGTGGAAGACGCGGCGGCACAACTGGCCAAGGACGCGAAGCCAAAATGGATCACCGTCGATCTGGTCGAATCCTGCCAGCCTCTGGGAGAGGTTCGGCCCGACCAGGCCCTGGGCATCAGCTCGGGCTTCGAGGGAATTGCCTTTGACGAGGCATCCGGCGGCGCGGCATTTTTGCCCGCGGAGCTCACGGCCCACAGCCTCGTGGCCCGCGATCGGATCAACTGGGCTGCGATGCAGACGTACGCCCCGCAGCGCCAGCTTCCCCCGGCCTGGGCCAAGCAGGCCCGCTCCGCCAGCAAGCAGCAGATGTTTCGCTTTCGTGCCAATGGCTTTTTCATCGAGGAAGGCAAAGCGGTCCCACTGATCCGCGGGCACAGGATTTTTCCGCGGGTGAACAAGATGATCCTGCGCGATGCCGCCGCCCGCGCAGCCGATTACCTGGTCCGCTCGGTGCGGCAGGACGGGAGCTTCATCTACGAGTACGACCCGCAACAGAACAGCGAGGCTGCCGAGTACAACATGCTCCGCCACGCCGGCGCGATCTATGCGATGTACGAGTGCGCCCAGCTCAGCGAAGACCCCCGCCTGCTGGAGGCCGCCAAGCGCGCGCTGGGTTACATGTTGGGCAAGATCCACCCGCTGAAGTCCGCCGGCGAGCCGATGGCGGCGCTGGTCAACGAAGACGGCAACATCAAGCTCGGGGGAAACGGGCTGGCCCTGATCGCCCTGGCCCAGCACGCCCAGGTCACCGGCGATCGACAGCACCTGCCCCTGATGGCGTCGCTGGCGCGATGGATTCTGTCCATCCAGGAGCCTTCGGGAGAATACGGCGTTCACGCCATGACATTTCCGGATGGGCCCAGCTTGCCGATCACATCGGCCTACTACCCCGGCGAGGCGATGCTCGGGCTGATGCGGCTTCACGCGCTGGACCCGCGCGACGCGTGGCTCGATTCGGCGGACAAGGCCGCGACGTGGATTATCACGCAGCGCGACGGCAAGCTGACCGACCGCCAGCAATCGCACGATCACTGGCTGCTGTACGCGCTGTCGGAGCTCTACGAGTTCAAGCCGCGCGAGATCTACCTGAAGCACATGTCGCGGATCTCGCGCCTGATCGTCGATAGCCAGATCCGCGTGCCGCTGGAGCCGGACTGGCTCGGTGGCTACGGCCGCCCGCCGGGCTCCAATCCGACCGCAACGCGGACCGAGGGGCTTTGCGCGGCATACCCGCTCGTCCAGCAGTTCGGCGAAGCGGAGCTGGCAGAGCGGATGCTCCAGAGCATCGACCTGGGCGCGCGGTTTCAGCTTCAAACCCAGCTCGGGCCCGAATCGGTCATGTACTTCGAAGATCCCCGGAGAGCGCTGGGCGCGTTTCACGAGACGCTCAGCGACCGCGACGTGCGGATCGATCATGTTCAGCACAATATCTCGGCTCTTCTCGGCGCTGCGCGAGCCCTGGAGTCATTGCCACTCCCCGTGAGATGATCCGCTTGCCTCCGTCTTCCTGTGGGCGCGCGGCAGGTCCGGCGGGCCAGGCCGGGCCGTGGCGCGAGCGATGAACTCGCCGATTCGGCGCGCGTACTCCGGGGGATCGGCGCAGATCCCCAGGACGTGCCCCGAGTCCGCGATGCTCCAGAGTTCCGTCCGGTCGGCGCCCGTGGCGCCGTTGCCGATGGCAACACGCTGCGCGGCCGCGTCGGCGATCTGGGCGTTGGCGCAATCGCCGATCAGTGAGTCCCGGGCCGACTGGACGATCATCAGCGGGCAGGTGATCTTGGGGATTGTGTCCACCGGTCGCGCGGCCGAGAAATCGGCCCCGCTCATCCACTCGGCCAGCCGCAGGGAAGCGGCTTGCAAAAACCGGCCCGGCAGGCCCATCAGCGTCGCGTGCTGGCGCGCGGCATCGCGAAAGTCGGCGAAGGGGCATTCCAGGATGACGCCGCTGAGATCATCGCGCTGGGCCGCGCAGGCCGCGGCGACCGCGGCGCCCAGGCTGATGCCGTAGAGGACCATCTGGCGGGTCTGGTGCGGCCGCTGGGCGCGGATCTGGTTGACGACCTGGTCCAGGTCGTGTCGCTCGAAGTATCCGCCGGTGCAGAAACGCCCGCCGCTTTCCCCGTGGGCGCGAAGGTCGACCGCGAGGATGTTCAGCCCCAGCGAATGCAGCAGCGGCGCCCAGGCGATCGCGCCGACCTTCGCATCGGCATAACCGTGCACGATGACCGCGGTGCGGCCTTGAGCGCTGGAGTGCGGGATCCACCAGGCCACGAGGGTCAGATCTTGACCCGTGCTGTGATCCTTGACGACAAACCGGACGGTTTCAAACTCCAGCCCCAGATCCCCCGGCGAGAGCCGCCGCAGCACATAGGCGGCCTTGCCATCGGTCATGCGCGGCGGGCGCAGGAGCATCAGCGCCATCAGGCACGCGGTCCCGGCGAGCAGCGCCACCAGCAGGGCGAGCAGGACCCCCGCGAGCATCAGCCACGCTTGAAGCATCGCCGGATCATAGGCCCCGGCTGCGGGAAGTGGTAATGCCGGCGCGGGCGGCGCAAGTGCGGCTCCGGTCGCTAGATGGAACTATTTTCAGTTTTCCGGTCATCATTTTGGGCCCGTTCGTCCGATAACAATCACAAAGGGATCCGGCCAGGGACGGCCGGGTCGTCGAAATGTTGGAATTACCGCAGGAGGCTACTCGTGAAATTCACTGCATCGATGGCTGCAATCATCGCGCTCGCGCTGATGGTCGGATGTCAGAACAAGAAGAAGGACGACACGGCGGTCAACGATTCGGTGACGGACATCGCGCCGCCGGCCGCGCCGGCGTATGAGCCGCCGCCCCAGCAGCCCGTCGCTCAGCAGCCGGTCATTTACGACACCCCGGTGGCGTCGTCTTCGGCCTCGGCGGGCGGATCGTATACCGTCCAGAAGGGCGATACCCTCTACGGCATTGCCCGCCAACGCTATGGCGACGGCAAGCAGTGGCAGCGCATCGCCTCGGCCAACCCGGGCGTCAGCCCGCAGAGCCTCAAGGTCGGGCAGACGCTGGTCATCCCGTAATCTTGCAGAAATCAAAGAATTCGAAACGCGTCAAAGCCCGGAGCATCCGCTCCGGGCTTTCTCCTTTTCACGAATTTTGCACGGGCGCCCGCCGGCCCAAGGCTTGTGATCACGGCTGCGGGAGATTATCAAACCCCGCGACATGAAACCTCAGGCGCTGATCTTCGACATGGATGATCTGCTGGTCGCCTCAAGCCCGATCTGGCTTGGCGCGGAACAGACGCTTCTGAACGAGCTTGGACACTCCTGGACGCCGGAACTGGCGATCCAATACAAGGGAATGAACGCCCTGGACGTCGCGGCGACCATTCACCGGGTGTTGCGTCCGGATCGGCCGGTGGAGGCGTGTCAGAAAATCCTGCGCGATGCGCTGATCGCGGGCTTTGATTCCAGAGCCAAGCAGGCGATGCCCGGCGCGGCGGACCTGGTGCGCCGGCTCCGCGGGACAGCGCCCATGGCGGTGGCCTCGGGAAGCCCGCTGGTCGCAATCGAGTCCTGCATGACCGAGCTGGGCATCCGCGACTGCTTCGACGCGATCATCACCAGCGAATCGGTTCAAAGGGGCAAGCCCCACCCCGACGTCTTCCTCGCCGCCGCCCGGGCGCTGCACGCAAAGCCGGGCGACTGCCTGGTGTTCGAGGACAGCCTCATCGGCGTTCAGGCCGCGCGGGCCGCCGGCATGGAGGTCTTCTGCGTCCCCAGCGGCACCAACGCCGCCGACATTCGCCCGCTGGCCACGGCGCTGTTCGCCTCGCTGGCCGACATCACGGCAAAGGACGTCCTCGGGGCCTTTTAGCGAATTTATGCGTCCAAGCTCATGGCGCCAGCAGTTTGGGCATGCGGTAGTGCCCGTTGCCCTTGAGCACGGCCGATGAAGGCACATCCAGGCGCTGCAATCTCGAATAAATCCCCCATGCCCGACACTGATTGGTCCCCAGCGCGAATAGGACTTCATAATCGCGCGCCTCGGCATCAAAAATCACTTGCCCCGCATCCGGAAGCGCCGGATTCGTCCCCGCGGGGTCGTGCAGGACCTGCCTGCCGTCGAGCCAGACCTTGACCGGGCCATCGTAACCAACCAGCAGCGCCAGCTTCATCGGCTCTTCCACGCGAAACCGAAACTGAAAATAGACCAGCAGGTCTTCCGGGGCTCGCCTGAGCAACTCGTTGTGGATTTCGCAGAAGTTCGCCTCGAAGCGAAAAATTCGCCACGGCAGCGATTCAAGATCCTGCGGGTACGCAAGGGTATGAAGCTTGCCGGCCGACGGCATTGGCTCCGAGACGCGCAGGTGCCTGACGTAACCGGTCAGCGCTTTGGCTTTGCCCAGCGGGATAGGGCCAAAGGCCGGCAGCGAGCGGTCGGCTTCGTCAACGATGTTGCAAAGCGGGTCCGTGCCATGGCCGTAATGCAGCGAGTTGCTCGACAGGTCCGCGACCGGCAGATTCGTGCGAACGATGACGCGCGAGCCGTTCAGCCGCGTGTCAAATATGCAGGCCAGGGGCTGGGCATCGGCCCCAACGACGCGAAACCCGCTCGGCCGTCCGCCGCCGGCGGTCAGGCGGGCCTGAACCGAGTCGAACTCGACGACAATGTTGGCCAGCGACGTGATCGGATCGGCCTGGAGCCGGCAGCGGCGCAGCGCGATGGGAGGCTTGAGGTTTTTCTTTTGCGAGGACGTGAGCTGCCGCATCGCGTGCGCCAGTCGCCGCCCCAGCCGGTTGACGTCCGGCCCGCCGACGTGGATCCCGTCGTCCAGGCTCAGATCGACCGCGGGCACGGTGGCCAGGCGGTTGATCAGCGCCGGCAGCTTTCGCTGCTGATCCTGAATGCTGTTCCAGCCGGCGAACTGGCTGGCAATATCCTGCACGTGGCGGGAGATCTGCACCATCGCCACCGCCAGTTGGGCACAGCGCGTGTCGCGGCGCAAGGCGCGGACGAACTGCTTCATCCGGTGCGTGTACTGGGGCGCCGCATCATCGCTCGCGTCGGACTCGCCCTGATACCAGATCAGACCGCACGCCTTGGCGCCATTCTTGCGGAACCGGCGGAGCATGGCCCCGTACAGGCTCTTGCCGCCAAGCTCGCGCAGGGCCGGGTCCCACTGCGCCATGCTCGTGCCGCCATGCGCGCAGGCGATCAGCCCTTGGGGCACGCCGCTTTGGGCCAGCATCTCCTGCCCGAACGCGACCGCGGGGCCCGTGCCGTGGGATCCGTCGCGATCGGCGCCCAGCAGGCCGTGGACTTCATCAACCGCTTGCCAGAGGTTGTGGATCGGATCGCGGGCCACATCCCACCGATCGTCGTTGTAAAACGCGCGCACCCGCAGATCGGGATTGGCCGCGAAGCTGCGCAAGCCAAAGCCCTCCATGTTCGACTGCCCGCCAACCAGCCACACGTCGCCGACCAGCACGTCCTTGACCACGAGCGAGTCGAGCACGCGCTTGCCCTGGCGAACCTGAAGCTCGACCCGATACGGCCCTCCGGCGCGCAGCCCGCGCAGCGCGATCGCGAAGCGCCCGCGCGCCGCGCGGCCGGCGCGAGTCCAGCCCTTGCCGTTCACGCGCGCGAAAACGTCTCCGCGGGCCGAAGTCTGGCCTTCAATCTTCGCATCGCTGCGCCCTCGCGCATCTCGTTGCAGCACCATTCGATCGAACAGGCCCGAAATGATTTCCATAAGGTCGCCTTCCCGATGATCCCTGATTTTCCAAGCCAAGCAGGATACAGCCGACCCGGCCCGGCGGCCAAGTTCGCCAGTCCTTGCTCGCCCACATGATCCGGGTTGAGCACGATTCGCCAAATCGAATCCGCGGCGCCATCGGGCTAGTAGCGTCACGTCAATCATCCAGAAAACGGGAAATATTTTTCTTGACACTTCCGTTTTCAGCTCTATAAATCTCCCCCTTGCGCCGCGGCGACCTTGTCGAGTCGGGCGGGGCAAGAGGCTAAAGAGGAGCGACTCGGACGTGAAGCGGATAGTCAGAACATATTTGCCCGCCGTGCAAGGAATCGGAAGCAGCCATTGGCAGCTATCCAATGGTTCCATGCGCGATAACGGGAGGTCTCCGAGGTAACGCGGCCATCATTTCACTTTGATGACACGAACCCCGGAAACCCTTCCGGGGTTTTTTGTTCTCTTTACTTTAAGCAACAGCCTCCGGCGCCCGCCGGCGGCGCGCACGGTCTTCGTCTGGAATCGGCTGCGCGCGTCCCGTGTACGGCATCGTCAGGGTATCGGAGGTGAAGTAGCTCAGTGGCTAGAGCAACGGGCTTATAACCCGTGGGTCGCAGGTTCGATTCCTGCCTTCTGCTCCAGGGACGAAAGTCCCACTCGGCTAAGGACCGAGCCTTGAAGCGGATTCGGAGGTGTGATTCATCGTGACGCCCGCCGCGTCGCTACCGTTGCCCTTTGGGGCCGGGGCGGCGGGGCAAACATCGAGACGGCTCTGCAACCGGGCGGATATCGCCGCAGGCAAATCCAACGGAATTCGGTCGGGCGCGTGCCGGGGGGGCACGGCCCGGCCTTGTACGAGATCCCTGCCGCGGCTCAAGCCCGGTTCCGCTGTCGAGGTGGGGTGGATCGATGGGTCACTCTCCGGTCCGCTATTTTGACTTTTAACAGTGTCCGCCAGATTCACGATGACCGGGATCTGGGCCGCGAGCGGTGAGGGCACGAAAGGAGCTGGTCATGTTCAACAAGGTTCACATCAAGACCCACGAGCGCGGCCTGCTGTTCCGCGACGGCGACTTCGTTCGCCCGCTGGAGCCGGGCACGCACCGCGGCCTGTTCTGGCCGTGGATGGACGGCCGCGTCAAGGTGGAGGTGGCCGACACGCTCAAGACGCGCTTCGACCACGCGCTGCTCGAGGTGCTGATCCGCGACGAGCGGCTGCGCGACGAGCTGGAGATCGTCGACCTGGCCGACACCGAGCGCGCGCTGGTCTGGAAGGACCAGCGCCTGTTCCAGATCGTCGGCCCGGGCCGTCACGCGTACTGGAAGCGCCCGGCCATGATCCAGGTCGAGCGCTTCGACGTGCAGGCGTTCCGCTTCGCGCACCCGAAGCTGGCGTCGATCCTGACCCACGCCGATGCGCTGAAGTGGCTGGACGGCGTGCAGGCTGAGGCGCACCAGGAAGTCCTGCTCTACCGTGACGGCGTGCTGGTCGATCGCCTCGGCGAGGGCCTGCACGTCTACTGGAAGGGCACGGGCAAGGTGCGCTTCGTCACCGTCGACCGCCGCGAGCAGGTGGCCGACGTCGCCGGTCAGGAAATCATGACCAGCGACAAGGTGACCCTGCGCGTCAACCTGCTGGTCACCTACCAGGTGAGCGACGTGCTCAAGGCGGTCACGGCGGTGACCGACTACGCGCAGGCCCTGTACCGCGAAGCGCAGCTCGCGCTGCGCGCCGCGGTGGGCACCAAGTCGCTCGACGCGCTGCTGGCCGACAAGGAGTCGATCGGCGGCGAGGTGCGCCAGGCGCTGGCCGCGCGCACGGGCGAGCTCGGCGTGAGCGTCCGCAGCGTCGGCCTGCGCGACATCATCCTGCCGGGCGACATGAAGCTGCTCTTGAACCAGGTGATCGCGGCGACCAAGGAAGCCGAGGCCAACCTGATCAAGCGCCGCGAGGAAACCGCCGCCGCACGCAGCCAGGCCAACACGGCCAAGCTGCTGGCGGAAAACCCGCAGCTCCAGCGCCTCAAGGAGCTGGAACTGCTCAAGGACGTCCTCGCGGGCGCCAAGACGAGCTTCGTCTTCGGCGCCGGCGACATCGCCGAGCAGGTCCGGGCCCTGGTAGCGCCGGACAAGAGCGGCGCCGCCTAGCCGCAAGGGGTGTCATCCGCAACTCGCGGGCGGCACCCCTTTTTTTGTTAAAGGGGAGGCCCCTTGCTGTGAGGAAGTTCTCTATTTTCAAGCGAAAACTTCGGGAAAACCCTCCGAATTGGTTCTCCATCTTCAAAGCGAACCACCAACTTCCTCAAATGACGGTTGTCTAGTTAGAATGAAACGGGCAGGCTGAGCGTTTATACTATAATGTAGAGTCGCTTATCCCTTGCAGCCGGAGATGAACCATGACTCGACCGCGACACGTTCTTGCGATCGCCTTGGCGATGACAATGCTGGGCTTCGGATTCGCCCGATCCAGTTGGGCGCAGATGGACCAGCAGCGCTCCCGCTTGCAGGACATGCAGGCGGAGGTGACCGAGGCGCAGCGCGAGCTGACCGCGCTGGAAAATGACCTTCGCCAGGAGATGATCCAGTCGTCGGAGTGGGAGGAAGCCGAGGAGGCCCTGAAGAAAGCCCAGTCTGAATTTGACACGACGCGCGGCGAGGTCCTGGACAAAGTTCAGCAGTCTCCGGAATACCAGCAGGCCCTGAAGGACAAATCCGCCGCCGAGGTGGAGATCAGCCAGCTCAACGCGACCGAAAACCCCAGCGCCGAATCCTTGCAGACCGCCGCGACAACCATGCAGAACGCGACGCTGAAGATGAGGGCCCTGGAAGACGACGCCATGATGTCCGATGCCAAGGCCGCCGCGGCCAAGGCCAAGCTGGACGCGGCCAAGGGCAAGACCGAAGCGATGGAAAAAGAGTTCCGCGAATCGCTGGAAGACAACAAGGAATGGCAGGCCGCGAAGAAGCGCGTGGACTCGGCCAAGGATCGCCTGGCCCAGGCCAAACGCCAGGCCGCCGAAGCCCAGCGCCGCCAAGGCGAGCAGGAACGCCAGCGCCGCCAGCAGCAGTCCAAGCAGAAAAAGAGCAGCGGCAACAAAAATCGTGGTGGCGGAGGCGGCGGAGCCTATTGACCTTGGTTTACCCGGAACAGAAACAAAAAGCCCCGCCGTTCCGGCGGGGTTCTTTTGTCTCAAGTCGAAATTCTGTCCCTGATTTCAGCTCTTAAACCGCCCGTCCCCCAGCCGTCAACGGCACGGGCACCGGCTGCGGCGCCGGCTTGAAGCTCGGCTCGATCGCCACCTGCAGTGGGCGCCTTTTCCCGGCTGGCGGCAGCCCGTCCTCATCGACGATCCGCTGGATCGCCATGATCCCCTCGATCAGCGTCTCCGGCCTCGGCGGACAGCCGGGCACGTATACGTCCACCGGCATGAACTGGTCTATTCCTTGTATTGTCGCGTAGGCGTCAAAGACGCCTCCGGTGCTGGCGCAGGCCCCCATGCTGATGACCCACTTGGGCTCGGTCATCTGCTGGTAGATGTGCTGGAGCACCGGCATCATCTTAATCGTCACCCGCCCGGCCACGATCAGCAGGTCGCTTTGCCGCGGGCTGAAGCGCATCGCCTCGGCGCCGAACCGGGCCAGGTCATATCGGCTGGAGCCGGTGGCCATGACCTCGATTCCGCAGCAGGCCGTGGCAAACGGCAGCGGCCAGAGCGAGCTCCGCCGGGCCCAGTTTACGACCTTTTTGAGCTGCGTGGTCAGCACATTGTCCGGCAACAACTGAGTATCCATCGCCTGCGTGACTCCCTGTCGGTTATGCCATTGGATTGTAGTGACCGGGCCCCGCGAAGGCCAGTTACGCGCACCGGCGGGGGCCTCGCCTCGGCAAACCTCCCGAATACGGGTCCAAATTCTCAAACGAAACACGGGCATCGAGCCGACGTATAATCATTCGGTCTGGCTTGACGATTGGCTCTGCCGGGCGATACTTGATAGACGCTAGTTCCCGCGAGGATCAGGTTGCATCGAAACAGGCGAATTGTGGCGGTCATGGTGGTGGCGGCGGCGCTGTGCGCTGACCGCGCGGCCACCGCTGCCCCTGCGCTGCGCCCGCAGATGGGCCAGTTGGCCCGCGTGCTGGCCAGCCGCCTGAGCGTCGGCCTCCGCCAGGGGGTCGCGGTGGCGGCCGCCACCAAGCTGCGGCGGCAAGGCCTGCCTGCCCCAGCGGCTCGCCCGCAGATCCTCCCCGATGAGGCTTTGGCCGGCCATCACCCGGCCGAGTCCGTTCCCT
>JADMIO011331863.1_pt1 | contig 23116 bp, 20 predicted proteins | sample 8958161 | NCBI WGS metagenome assembly JADMIO01 (sample SAMN16585339, study PRJNA669376) | soil metagenome | isolation source: Crop rotation soil | place: USA: Cullars Rotation, Alabama | collected 2011 | reverse complement strand
GGCACGCCACACCCTCGCACACGAAATTTGGTGCCTGCCAAGTTACGTCCGCGTTTATAGGGCTAGGTCAAGGGGACAAGTTCAGCGCGCTGCCAGCCACGGATGGAGTTGATGCGAAAGAGGGCGCGGGCGTCGGTGAGGTCTTGCCAGGGGATGATGCGTTCGCGGATTTGGTGTTGGTCAAGGAGGTAGGCGCGGAAGGTGCCGTTGAGCAAACCGGATTCAATAGGCGGCGTGAATAACTCGTCACCGAATTGGACGACGATGTTGGCGGCACAGGTCTCGGTAAGTTCGCCGCGTTCGTTCCAGAGAAGGACGTCGTCGGCGTCGCCGCGTTGGGACATGGCAGCATCATAGACGGCGCGTTGGGTGGTCTTGTGAAAGAGAAACTTGTCGGAGGATTGGACGGGCGTTTTGGCGAGGGCGAGTTGAACGGGTTCGCGCTGGGTTTGCAACGGCGCGGCGGAAAAGGTGAGGGTGCCGTCGCGGGCGACGAGGATACGGACCTTGTAGCCAATGCGTTCGAGAGGTGCGACACCTTGTTCCAGTTGTTTGAGAATATAGGTTTCGTCAAAGGCGAAATCGAAATAGTCGGCAGAGTCGCGGAGGCGGCGCATGTGGTATTCGAGCAGCCAATAGCCTTGGTCGGGTGTCCACTTGAGCGATTCGAGCAGTGAAAATTCGGGCTGGGGTTCGGTGAGGACGCGGGCTTTCGTGCGAGTTTCGGCATACTCGTCGCCTGCTTCGGAATCCCAGACGATGCCGCCGCCGACGCCATATTCGGCGGTGTGCGTTTCGATGTCTACGATGACGGTGCGAATGGCGACGTTGAATTGAGCGCGATTATGCGGCGCGAGAAAACCAATGGTTCCGGTGTAGGCGCGGCGAGGTGCGGTTTCGAGGTCGGAAATGATTTGCATGGTGCGCGCTTTGGGTGCGCCGGTGATGGAGGCACAGGGAAAGGTGGCGCGCAAGATGTCAGTGAACGAGGCGTCGCTGGTGGCATTGACAGTGGAGGTCATTTGCCAGACGGTGGGGTAGCGTTCGGTTTCCCAGAGATGCGAAACGTGAACGCTGCCGATTTGGGCGATGCGTCCGAGGTCGTTGCGCGCCATGTCCAGAATCATGACGTTCTCGGCGCGGTTTTTTTCGGAATGGTGGAGCCAGTTGGCGCGTTCGCGGTCTTCTTTGAGAAACCGTCCGCGTGGGGCGGTGCCTTTCATGGGTTTCATCGTCAACGTACTGCCATCGCGTTTGAGAAAGAGTTCGGGGGAGGCGGAACAGAGGATGTAGCGACCTGTATCAACATACGCGGCGTAGCTGTTGGGTTGGGCGCGGACAAGGCGCGTGAATAGATCGTATGGGTCGGTGTGGAATGGAGTGCGGAGGCGGAGGGTGTAGTTGACTTGATAGGTGTCGCCGCGGGCGATGTGGTCGCGGATTTTGGCGATGGCGGTGTTGTAGGTGTCGCGGGGGATGTTGGGCGTCCAGGAAAGTGGAGGGAGAGTGGAGAGTGGAGAGTGGAGAGTGGAGAGTGGAGATTCTATTTGTGTAGGCCCGTCGTAGATGCCGAACCAGAGGTAGGGAAAGTCGGTTAGGGGGTGGGTGCGGAGGATGGGGTCGAAGGCGGGGGCGGCTTCGTAGCTGATGAATCCGGCGGCGCAGGTGTTTTGGTTGTTAACGTGCGATTCGATGCGTTCGAGAGCCGGGATGATTTCGGCGAGGGTGTTGGCTTGGATGATTTCGCGCGGGGACTCGAAGCGGAGCCATTGGTTTTGGGTGGCGTCGCGGAGAGTTACGGTTCCATTGGTTGATAATGAATTCAAGGCGCGACCCCGCTAAAGCGTCGACTCCAAATGATCATTAATAGGGCTCGGTGCCTGTGATGATGGGAAGGTCGGGGTCGCGGCTCCATTCGCTAAAGGAGCCGGCATAGAGACGAGTGTTGTCGTAGCCGGCGAGGTGGAGGGCGAAAAGGTCGGCGGCGCCATTTACGCCGCTGCCGCAGTAGGCGATGATTTCGTCCGCACCGTTAGCGCCGTATTGGTCATAATGCGCCCGGAGGGCGGACGATTCGTTAAAGCGAAAATCATCGCCGCCGCGCAGGTTGCCCGCGAGGGGGGCGTTGCGCGCGCCGGGGATGTGTCCGGCACGGGCGTCTATGGGTTCGGTGATGCCTTGATAGCGTTCGGGGGCGCGGGCGTCGAGAATGAGAGCGTGCGGGTTTTTGGTGGCGGCAATCATTTCCTGCTTGGTGACAACCATGCCGGGGTTCGGCTCGGCTTGAAATTCGGCGCGCGGGAACGCGGGAATGTGGGCGGTGAGAGGACGTCCTTCGGCAACCCACTGGGTCAGACCGCCGTCGAGCAGGGAAACGTTGTCGTGTCCGAAATAGCGCAAGAGCCACCAGAGGCGCGCGGACTGTCCGCCGTCGGCGTCGTCATAAACGACGACGTGGGTGGTTGCACCGATACCTGCGTGTGACATGGTTTCGGCAAACGCTTCGTTGTCGGGCAGCGGATGGCGTCCTGTTTTGGCGTCGGCAAGGGGCTGTGCGGAAAGGTGACGGTCTACACTGAGATAGAGGGCGTTGGGAATGTGGGCGTTGTGGTAATCGTTCTCGCCCTTGGTGGGTTGGAGGAGATACCAACGGGTGTCTATGACGCGGACGTTGGAGTCGTTGAGGTGGTCGGCGAGCCAGGAAGTGGTGACGAGTGAAGGCATAATAAGGGATGAGGGATGAAGGATGAGGGATGAAAGAGAGATTGAGAGATAGAGTGATTGAGAGCGTGATTGTTCGAGACCAGTCGTCCGGTCGCGACCCTGCTAAAGCGTCGACTCCAAAACCCTCAAGGCATAAGAAATTTGCGTTAGTTGTTTTTGTAGAAGGTGCGCATGGTTTCTACGACGCGGTCGATTTGGGCGTGGGTGAGTTCGGGATAGAGCGGAAGAGAAAGGATTTCGGCGGCGGCTTGCTCGGTTTCGGGAAAGTCACCTTTTTTGTAGCCGAGATTTTTGTAGACGGGTTGGAGGTGGAGCGGGACGGGATAATGGATGCCTGCTTCGATGTCGTTGGCTTTTAGGTGCTGCAGGAGCGCGTCGCGACTGCGGGTGCGAATGACATAGAGATGATAGACGGAGCGAAGGTGCGGCGGTTCGTAAGGGGTGACGATGGAATCATCAAGATTGGTGAGGAGTTCGGTGTAATAGTCAGCGTGAGAACGGCGGGCGGCGTTCCAGTCGGCGAGATGATTGAGTTTGGCATCGAGGATGGCACCCTGTATGCCGTCGAGACGATAGCCGTAGCCGGTGATTTCGTGTTCGTATTTGCCGATGCGTCCGTGGTTGCGCAGCATCCGGATTTTTGCGGCGAGGTCGTCGTCGTTGGTGACGAGTGCGCCCGCATCGCCATAGGCGCCGAGATTTTTGCCGGGGTAGAAACTAAAGCACGCCATTTCGGAGAGGGTGCCGATTTTGCGATCGCGATAGGTGGCACCGTGTGCTTGCGCGGCGTCTTCGATGACGGGAATATTGTGTTTGCGAGCGATTTCTATGATGGGGTCCATCTCGGCGGGCTGGCCATAGAGATGGACGGGGATGATGGCTTTGGTATTGGGTGTGATTGCCGCTTCGAGTTTGGCAGGGTCCATGTTGTAGGTGCGCGGGTCAATGTCTACAAAGACGGGACGAGCGCCGAGGAGGGAAACAGGCTCGCAGGTGGCGACAAAAGTGTGGGCGGTGGTGATGACCTCGTCGCCTGCACCGACGCCGAGGGCGATGAGCGCGAGGTGGAGTGCGGCGGTGCCTGAATCGAGACCGATGGCGTGTTTGACGCCGCAAAATTCGGCAAAGTGGTCTTCGAATTGTTTGGCTTCGGGTCCGAGGATGAACGCGGTTTCTTTGATCGTGCGTTGGATGGCATCATCAATTTCGGGTTTGATGGACTCGTATTGAGCGTAGAGGTCTACGAGGGGGATTTTTGACATGAGTTCCTTGATTTTTATTGTGAGATATTCCAGAGTTCGATGGCAGACTCTTTAGCGGCAGCGAGATGAGAGCCATCCGGACTAATTTCTAAATCATTCATTGAACTACCATAATTTGCCTTGAAAATGAGCGCGCCATCTTGCAGCCGTCGTACGCGCAGTCCGAACCCGCTTTCGGTGGATGCCATACCCAGATACCGACTATCGGCGCTGAACGTGACGGCGTTCATTGAGGGTGAATACCCGTACCCTTGAAAGCGTTCGAGCAGTGCGCCGTCGGCAAGACGCCACACGACTATTTGGGCGCGAGCATCTCCTCCGGCAACCAGCTTTCCATCCGGGCTGACGGCAACACTCTCGGCATTGTCCAAGCCGGAAAATTTTTGCACCGAATCGTTTGTATTCCAATGCCACAATTGTACTGAATTTTCCCAGCCGCTGACGGCAATGGCAATTATGTTTCCATCGGGACTGAAGGCAACATCGCTTGCATTTGAATCGCCCATTTGAAAGCGGCGGACAAGCGTTCCGTCACTCACACGCCACACGCGGACGCTTTGGTCCACACTTGCGGATGCCAAGAACAACCCATCGGGACTGTATGCGACAGAGAGGACCGAGCCTGTATGACCCTCTATTTTCCGTTCCAGCGTACCATCTGAAACGCGCCAAATACGGATGCTTTGATCCACGCTCCCGGAAGCAACCCGAGTCCCATCGGGACTGTATTTGACGGCAAGTACGTTGCCCGTGTGTCCCGCAAGTTCATGTAAAGGAATTTTGTCACTCACTCGCCAGAGCCAAATCGAATAATCTTGCCCTCCGGCAGCAACCACTTTACCGTTGGGGCTATAGTCCAAGGCAAAGACGAGCCCCATGTGTCGGACCTCGCTCAAAACCGCCCCATCCGGGGCATCCCGGACCTGTATGCGATAGGCGCCCCGACTCGCATAGGCGGGACCGTAGATTTGGACATACAAATTTCCGTCTGCACTATAGAAACCTTCGAGTGTTTCTTGCAAGCTATTTAGTAATTGAGCTTGACCATCAGAGGAGAGTTCCCAAACGGTGCGCTCAAAGCCCGCCCCTGAGCCCACAAGCAACAGAGTGCCATCCGGTTTGGCAATGACTTGAGAAACAAAGCGCAGACCCGCGATTTCACTGCGTAATTTTCCATCTGCAATCTGCCAAATACGCCCCACTGCATCCGAAGGATTCGAAGTGATACCGGTCGGATACGAAGCCGGACTCGCAGAGACGAGACTCGCACCGTCCGGGGTAAAGGCAACGCCCGTAACTCGTTCGGGGTGTTGAAGCGTTTGCAAGAGTTGAAAATCACTTACGCGCCAAATTTTGGCGGTACGATCATCGCTGGCGGCGGCAAGCAATTTGCTGTCGGGGCTAAAGGCAAGGTCCATAATCGTCCCGCGTCTGCCCTCTTGAATCGGACCAAACTCTCCCTTGATGGTTTTGACTAGAGTAGCGTCTGCAATCCTCCAAACGCTTATGTCTTTGAAAGACTCTTCGGAAGCCAAGAATTGTCCATCGGGACTCGAGGCGATCGTGTAATTAAGAGAATCGGTTGGGATGGTGCGAAGGAGCTTGCCGTCCGAGAGATTCCAAATTTGAAATGCGTCAGATACGCCAACGACAGCCAAAGTCCCATCCGTAGTAAATTCCAGTGCGTGGATTTTGGAATTTAGCTTGAGGGCAAGGCGTTCTGTTTTTGTTGCAAGGTCATATAAATAAACGCCGCCCAAGCCAGCGAAGCCGAGAAACTTGCCATTGACTGCCCAGGTTGTATATGTCATTGGACCCTGCCCCATGACTGCTGACGGTTTTGCGTCGGCGGCGCGGGCATCTCGTTCCGGGTCAGGTGGAAGCGTCTCGTCGCAGGCGACGGCGGCAAGAATGAGACCAAGGAGCAATCCAAACAAAAATAACCAATGTTTCATAGCAATGTTTTCGGATGACTTTAGCGACTAGCGACTAACGACTGCTTGGCGGCGACGGGCGACGACCACAGTTAGGACGACAAACCCGATGATGCCGATGAGGACGAGGGCGCAAAAGGCGAGGAGAACGATGCCGCTGACGTCGCGTTGGACGCGGCGGACGATGACTTCGCGGTAGGTTTCGTCGGTGGCGGGGGCGAATAAGAAATCGCCGTCTACCTCATTCGGGATGATGGTGTCCTGGTATTTGGTGAGGAATAGTTTGCGGGTTGCGAGGGGCGCAAGGGCAGAGTTAGCGGGCAGTGCGGATGGTTCGACCCAATCGGCATAGGCAACGCGCGAGGAGCCAAAGTTATTTTGTTTGTTGATGCGATGGTCGGCGAGGATATACAAGAACATGGACTGGGTGTTTTTGGCGTGGGAGGACGCGCGCATGGGATAGACGAGTTCGGGGGAGTCGAAGGAAATCCACAAGGGCTGAAGGTCGCCTGACAGTTGGGCAGTTGCCTGGTCCGGGCTGATGCGAACGGCGACAAAGGTCCATGCGTCGGCAACGTAGGGCTGCATGAGGGCGACGACGGCAGGGTCGAGCTGAAAGCCGTTGTCGTCGAGCCAGGTTTGGAGGGCAGCGGAATCGGTGGCGGCAAGATTAGCGACGTCGAAGGGTCCGAGGGTCTGGCGGGAGAGGACGTTGACGGGGGGTGCGCCCGCGCCGAGCGCGCCCTCGGGGGGGAGTGCGCCGTTACCGAGGGAGGGGAAAAAGACCCATTCGATTTCTTCGCGCTCGAGGGGTTTGGTCATTTCGGCGAGCTGGTCAAAGAGGTTGGCGTCGGCGAGTTTTACGTCGGCTTGCGATGGAACGGGCAAGATAATTGCGGCTTGTTGGGAACCACCGAGGACGCCGAGGGAAAGGACAATGTCCTCGCGCTGCCCATCCCAGCGGACGAGGGCGCGTTCCTGTGAGACGGTGGCGTCGCCTTCGCGCGGGATGTAGATGCCGCAGCCGCAAGCGTAGGCGGTGGATGTGCCAAAGGCAAGGAGGGCGAGGATGATAACGAGTAGGGTTTTTGTTAGGATGCGCATTGGTGAACCTCCTGACTGGGTGCATTGTAACTTTGTATCTTGAAATTTCAAGTTTTTTCAAATTGTATTTGGTCTCCAAACAACCGGGGAACGTTGGAAATGTAGGGTACGGTTTTTAGAGTTTAATTTGGTGTACTGGAGGTAGGGGTTTGGCAACGGATGGATACGGTCGCTCGTGAGCGGGGGTACCTGCTTGATGTAGTACATGGAATCAAGAGTTTTCATGTTGGTGAGGCGGCGAGACAAACCTCCGAGGTTGCGAGGCGGGGGGAGCGTAAGCCGATGGGTGGAAACCTCGGAGGTTGAGAACTGCGCACCTTAGCGGGGCAATTGGTTTTGAATATTCAGGAGAATTCAAAGGCACATTTGGTTATTTGGTTGTTAAAGGGCAAACCCCATCCTTGTGTGTGGATGGGGTTTGTGGTTTTTGTTGGAGCTCCATCGATTGAAATCGACGGCTGAATAAGGATTTGTGAAACCGAGAACGTTCCTAAAACAAAGAACAGCACGGAACAAAGAATCTGCTTTACATTTTGTTATGAACGGGGCACTTGGGAAAGTGTTGCACAAGGTTTTCGGTGTTTTGGTGTGCTAACGCGGAAAGAGATGTGCCGCGGAGTGCGTGGCTGTGTGCGAGGCGTTAAGTTCATAACCGGCTAAAGCCTAGAATCCTCCGTACCCATTGCCATTTGTGATGGGTTGTTTAGGTTGCGATCCCGCTAAAGCGTCGAGTCCAAAACCTTAGTTGACATTTTGTTATGAACGGGGCAACGAGGAAAGTGTAGGATAAGGTTTTGAGTGTTTTTGCGAATTGATATATTTTCTCCAGGACTATTGTAGCACGTATGTTCTGGTTTGCAAGGGGGTTGGCGGAGATGTAAGGGGATTGTTATGTTGGGGAAGACGCGGGTGGTGCGAGGGGATGGAGCGCTGCGGCGAGCGCTCCCTACAAAGGTGGGACGGAGATTTAGGGGGCGAGGCGTTCGATTTTCCAGAGGTTGTTTAGGGCGCGGGTGTAGCGAAGGCGGTCGTGCATGCGGTTTTCGCGTCCTTGCCAAAATTCGATGATGTCGGGGGTGACGCGGTAGCCGCCCCAGTGGGCGGGGCGCAGGACGTGGGAGGGATATTTGGTGTCGAGCTCTTGTACGCGTTTTTCGAGAAAGGCGCGGTCGGGGATGACCTGACTTTGAGGGGAGGCGGCGGAAGCGAGCTGGCTGCCGCGCGGGCGTGAGGCGAAATAGGCGTCGGATTCGGCGGCGGTGACGCGGTCTACACGGCCTTCGATGCGGATTTGGCGATGGAGGGGCTGCCAGAAAAAGACGAGGGCGGCGAAGGGGTTGTCCTTTAGTTCTTTGCCTTTGCGCCCGGAATAGTTGGTGAAAAAGACAAAGCCGCGGTCATCGAGCCCGCGCAGGAGGACGATGCGCGCGGAGGGTTTGCCGTCGAGGGCGGCGGTGGCGAGGGTCATGGCGTTGGGCTCGGGAAGGTTTTCGGCAATGGCAAGGTCGAGCCACTGTTGGCACATGACGAGGGGGTTGGGGTCGGCGTCGGTTTCGTTCATGGGTGAGGCGGCGTAGGGAATGCGGAGGGTCGAGAGTGAGTTAGACATCAAGGTTGGAGATTAGAGATTGGTGGTTAGGTGGGTCTAGGTTAGAGATTGGAGACTTGGCTGAGGGATTGATGAATGTACGAGTCAGGTGGGACGACTAAAGTCGTCATTACTCTGTATACGCTTCGATGGCGTCGAGTGTATTGATGATGCGGGCGGGGTTGCCGACGACGACGGCATTGTCAGGGACGTCTTGAGTGACGACTGCGCCCGCGCCGACGAGGGCGTTTTCGCCGATGACGACGCCGGGGAGGAGGGTGGCGTTGGCTCCGATTTTGGCGCCGCGTTTGATGTGCGCGCCGCGGAGGTTTTCGTGGACGGTGCGGGAGCGCGGGTAGCGGGCGTTGGTGATGACGACGTTTGGACCGAGCCAGCAACCCTCTTCGAGGATGGAATATTCGGGCACGAAAACGTTGGAATGGAGGCGGACGTTATTGCCGATTTTGACGTGGTGCTCGACGATGGTGTGGGAACCGATGCTGACGTTGTTGCCGATTTCGTTTTCTTCACGAACGAGGACGCCGTGCCCGGTTTGAAAATCGTCGCCGATGCGGTTGCCCGCATAGATGACGGTGTGGGAACGGAGAACGGGGCGCGCGCCGAACCGGGTTGGGAGCTGGCCCGCGGCTTTGCCGCGCGGGGGTTCGCCAAGGATGACAAAGGCGCCGACGTCGGCGTCGTCAGGGAGATGGACGTTGGGGTGAAGTTGTGCGGACATTGGTTTCAGTTGCAATACCGAGCGTCTGATCTAGTTTGGTTCGGATTTCGGTCGGGTCCCATTTTTCGCCTACCCGATATCGTAAGAGGGGAATTTTCGCGTCGGCAAAAATCCGGTTTTTGAGTTCATCTTTGGCACGAGTCGTTGCTTGTTGATGAGATGGATCGTCTAATTCAATTACAGCAACTGCACCAAGATATTTTGGGTGTGCCAGAACAAAATCTACGTGGCTGTTTTGCAAAATGCCCCAAACGCTTGTAGGCACTTTGCCTGTTTTCTCAACCAAGCTCGAGAAAGGTACTTGAGGGAAAATCTCGTATCGATTCGCGAAGGCAATTTGAAGTTTGTTGAAAAAAATACGCTCTGTTTCTGTCATGATCGCTGTTGGCTTGACGAATAAAGGACCATCGGGCAATACATCCGATATATTTTCGACTTCAGCATCAACAGGTCGAGCAGACGTCGGTCTATGGCGCGAGCTGCGTATCGTCTTTGGGTTTCCCAACATCATGTTCTTTATTACAGTGAAGCCCATTCCCACAACGAAAATAACGACCACCACAATTATTACGGGGACTATGGCTGCATTAAGTCCGCTCATTGCTTGTCCCATATTGCCTCCAAGAAATTTTTCTAGAAATCTATCGGGTCTTGTCTTGAATATGTACCGTCGTCATTCACAATAACACAAGGTGTCCATTCCCACGCGGAGGGAGATTCGGCGGTTAACCAGATTTTAGTGGCGATTTGTTGGGGCATCAATGGGACAGCGGTCGTCTGCAGGACCTTGATGTAGTTGGGGTCGTTGGGTTCGGTGACGATAGTTCCGTCGGCGCGGAATTGGGCGTTGAATTCTTTGTACATTTTTTCGGCGACGGCAAAGACCTGCGTTTGCAAGTCGGGTCCGTGCCAGGTGTCGGGGACGCGGAAGTAGTAGAGGGATTCGCGATCGCCGGATTGGAGATAGGTGTCGTCCACGAGGTGCATAAGTGTGTCGGTAAAGGTGACGGCGAGATATCGGCTCATATGGTTCACCCAAGTGCAATCAAGAAAATTCTGTGGGGTAGGTTGAGGTTGCGGCAATAAAGTTCATTGCTTTGTCGCAAAGTGCGCTCCCTGCAATTACATATCCCACATTACTTTTGATTGCACCTGGCGGACTCTTGATAGATTTAGAGGAGCGTGATTATGCGAGACTTGCTTTCGAGCCGCGATCCCGCTAAAGCGTTGACTCCAAAACCCCAAACTCGTCAGGAATTTCTCCAGAGCGAATTTCTAATAGATGTACGACCAGACTTCCGAAGTTTAGGTAGTTACGCACTCTCCCAGGCAAAGTAGCAAACTTCGGAAGTCTTGGGGGCACTCTCCCTTTGAGCGAATAGGAATGTGCTCTAGGGAGCATATTCGACGCGATAGATGCGGGAGAAGGAGTTGTCGCCGCCATCGGCGGGGTTTGCCATGTCGAGGACGTAGAGTTCGCCGTTGGCTCCAAGCGTCATACCAACGGGAAATAAAAGGTTGGTGATGAATGGTTGTGACTGCCATTTTCCGTCGGCAGTGCGCGAGGCGCGTACGACTTGATGTCCGATGTTCCACAGGGCGACAAAGAGATTGCCGCGATATTCGGCGGGGAACTGGTTGGCGTCGTAGGAAATGACGGCGGCGGGCGCGCTGTCGGCGGGAAAATTGACGAGGGGGGCGATGGTGTTGGAGTTGGGCGGGGGTTCGCCCAAGACGGTGGGATAACCAAAATCACCGTTCTCGACAATTCGGTTTAGTTCGTCACCGTGGAACGGTTTTTTGACAGAGTCTTCGCCGTTGTCGGTGGCATAGAGCGAGCCATCGGCGGCAAAGGTGAGACCAAAGGGGTTGCGAAAGCCGCGCGCATAGACGCGCAACTGCGTGCCGTCAGGGTTGGCGACGAGGACGGTACCGGCAAAGGGTTCCATGGCTTCGGCACCCTTTTTCTCAAGGCGGCGCAAGCGCGGCGCGCCGTCGGCGACATAGAGTTTACCGTCGGGTCCGAAGGCGATGCCGTTGTTCGAGTGCATGAAATCGAGGTCGTACAAGTCCTTGAGGACGACGCGGTTTTCGTCGGCGACACCGTCGCCGTTGGTGTCCTTGAGGGCGTTGACCTGTCCGCGACTGGAGACAAATAATTCTCCGGTGGTGGGATTGACGGCGAGATAGCGCGGGGTTTCGAAACCGGAGGCGACGACGACCGACGCATCGAGCAAGCCATCGTTATTGGTGTCGGCGAGCCGCAAGATGTTGCCGGTTATCATTTCAGCGACGTAGAAATAATTCCTGTCGCGCGTGATGGCGGTGCCGATTTTGGGCTGTTCGGAGACGAGAGTGATGCGAAAGCCGGGGGGAACGGTGGGTAATGGCGGCGTCGGACGCGCAGCGGGGGCATTGTCGGTGGGAGGAGCGGGGGGTGGCGGCGTTGGGGTGGGTCTGCCGGGACCGCAGGCGGCGCAGGCGAGCAGACAGACGAGGACCAGTAGGACCTTGATATTCATGCGGACGCGGCAGGGGTCAGGTCAAGGACCATGGAATAGATATCGAGTCCCTGTCCGAACCCATTTTCCTGAATTCCTGAAATGCTAAAGCCAAATTTTTCAAAAAAGGACGTACTGTATTGACTGGTTTCCAGGATGACTTGTTCCACGCGTTCGAACGCGCGCAAATCCCGGAGGCACGTTTCCACCAAGAGACGCCCATAGCCCTGACGCTGCGACTGACGCGCCACAATCAACCATGACAGTGCGGCATAGGGAGCGCCCGGAACAATCCAGTAACCGCCGCACGCGACAATGGTTTGGTCGCGCAGGACGACAAGATATTCGCCCTGCGGCTCGTCCAAAAAGCCGCTAAAGACGTCGCGTTCGTGAGGCGCAAAGTAGGGGGGGGTGTTTTCGTCAAAGAGGGCGAGGAGTGCGGGTTTGTCGGCGGGGTCGTAGGGGCGGATGGTGGGCATGGGGAACAAATTCGGGCGGTTAAAACCGCAGCAACCTATGGCAAAGTCGGCCTGCGCCGACTGGGAGCGACGGGCAAGATTTTTAGAATAATTTCGAATCAAGTGTTTTCTTGAAGAGCGATAGGTGCGCCGTTTTGCTTGAGCGACTGTTGTGCCGCTTCCAAGACGCGGACGACGCGTAGACCGTTTTCGCCGTCGGTGCGCGGGGTCTTGTTGTCGCGCATGCATTCGACGAAATGGGCGCATTCGTATTTGAGAGGTTCGGTGAGGTCAATTTTGGGGATGTAGAGGTCGCCGCTGCGGACGCGGAGTTGAAATTCGCCAAAGGCATCGCCGCGTTTGTAAACGCCCTTGTCGTAAATTTTGAGTTTGGCTTCGGGGTCTACATCGTCATAGACAACCATTTTTTCGGAGCCGACGAGGGTCATCAAACGCGCCTTGCTGGGGTCGAGCCATGAGGCATGGATGTGTCCGACAATGTTCTGCGGAAATTGGAGCAGGGCAAAGACGACATCTTCGACACCGGGATGCAAATACGTCGCGCCGTGCGCGGAAACGGACAGGGGCATGGTGTTGAGCAAGGCAAGCATAATTGAGACGTCGTGGGGGGCGATGCTCCACAGGGCGTTGATGTCGGTTTGGACGCGTCCCAAATTTACGCGATTGGAATAGATATAGAACAGGTCACCGAGCTCGCCTTTATCGAGCAGTTCTTTAATCTTCCAGACAGCAGGGTTGTATTCAAAGGTGTGTCCGACCATGAGGACACGATTGTGGGTGCGCGCAATGTCGATGAGGGTACGCGCATCCTCACTGTTGAGGGCGAGGGGTTTTTCGACAAGGACATGCTTGCCCGCGGAAAGCGCCTGTGAGACGAGAGGAAAATGGGAACGCGCGGGGGTGGCAATGACGACGCCGTCGAGGGTGGGGTTCTCGATGAGCTCGCGGGCGTCGGACGCGGTCTGTTTGATGGAAGGATAGAGCCGGGTAATTTCGGCGAGGCGCGCGGGGTCGGCGTCGGCGCAGGCGACGAGCTCGGCGTCGGGGAGTTGGTGGAAATTGCGGGCGAGGTTGGGTCCCCAATAGCCGTAGCCGATGAGACCGATGCGAAGGCGTTCTGGCATTTTTGGATGAGAGATTAGGAATGAGAGATTAGAGTGATGGAGGGATGAGAGAAACGAGAAAATAATTTATATCTTTTTTAGTGTCACATTTGATTCTGTGATGTTGGCGTTTCTTTTTTCGCGTCGATATTGATGCACGAATTCAACCGCTTGATCATCGGTCATTTCAATTTTAGGCAGATTAGTACTCTCACAACCTGAAGCTGCGGGGTCAAGATGCCACGCACTTTCGGAAGTGCGTGGCATCTTGACCCGGTCACGCCGCATTCTCATCAAGTTAGAGTATTAGGTTGTATTGAATTCCACCATGCTTTATCCGATTCAATCTCAAGATATTCTCGCACGATGTTGGTGACAAGAGTTTGAGGAGTGATACGACGGCGCCTTGCTTCTTTGCGAATGGATGCCCACAGCTGCTCGTCGAATGTGATGGTTGGACTAGATGCCATAGATGTTTCGGATGCTTATTATGCCACTTTGAGGATGAGATGCAACTAGGAATTTTCATTGAACGGGAGATTGGGATGCTATAGCTTTGATCCTTCACTGCGCACTGCGAGAGGAGCGGAAGGGCAAGCAGCGCCGGTGCTGCGTTCAGGATGACAAAAGAACGCGCAATGCGCAGGGAGGTGATTGAAGACGGAGAAGAACGGAGCGCTACGGCGAGCGCTCGCTACGAAAGAGGAGTGGTGACCGGGGGAGTTAGGAATCTGCCCATTCGGCGGGGAGACTGAGGCGTTCGATTTCGGCAAGCGTTAAATTGTGGCTCCATTGGGGGCGGTTTTTACCTTGAAGGGAGCGGGTAATGAATTCGGCGGCGGGGTTATGGGTTTGTTCAGTGGCAGTGATAGCGGCGGCAAGGTCGTATTCAACGCGGCGATGCTCCAGCGTGTAACCGTTCGTGTCTGCGGTGAGCAGGACGTATTTGGCGCGGAGGTCGGGCGAGAATGGCAGACTGAGGCTGCCGAGATTAATGATGCGGGTGTTATCTATGGTTTTGTCCAGCGCCCAATGGGTGTGACCGACAAAGATGAGGTCGGCGTTGGCATCCTTGATGAGGGTACGGAGGGCGTCGTCGGTGAGGCGGGGGTGGATGCCTTCGCCATCATCCGTGCCCGGGGCGGCGTGAACGAAGAGTATGCGCGTGCCGTCGGGGAGGGTCAGGCGTTGTTCGAGGGGGAGAGCGGCTAATGTATCGTACCACGCTGTACGATGCAATGCGCCGATGGTCCACGCGAAATTTTGGGCAATCTGCATGACGCGCGGCAAGAGGTCCGGGTTTTGTGCCAGCTGCTCGGGCGTGGGGGATGGTCGTTCGCCTGAAACGAGATAGCGGTCGGTGTTGCCGCGGACGTAGGAGGCGTTTGGCAAGCGCGCCAAGCGTTCCAAGACGCCTACGGGATCATAGCCGAGAGCGAGCAAGTCACCCAGCACCCAGTAGCCATCCACGCCGCCCTGCGCCTCGATGTCGGCGAGGACCGCATCGAGGGCGAGCGAATTGCCGTGAATGTCAGAGAGGATGGCGAGACGCATGGGTCAATCGACGGATGACGAACGACGGACGACGGAATTTTGGATTACGCCAGTTCGCGGACGGGGACGAGTCCCATTTCTTCGAGTTTGGACAGGATTTTTTGGGCGGATTCCTGTACGGTCTCTTTGTCGGAGTGATAGGTCACTTCGGCGTTGGTGGGCGCTTCGTAGGGGTCGCTGACGCCGGTAAAGTTTTTGATTTCGCCGGCGAGCGCTTTTTTGTAGAGTCCCTTGACGTCACGTTCGGCGAGGACGGGGATGGGACATTCGGCATAGACCTCGACAAAGTTTTCGACCTTGCCGCGAATTTCGTCGCGAATCTCAGCATAGGGCGAAATAGCGGCGGCGATGGCGACGACGCCGTTGCGGGAAAGCACTTCGCACACCCAACCGATGCGGCGGATGTTGGTGTCGCGGTCTTCTTTGGAAAAGCCGAGACCTTTGGAGAGATTTTCGCGGATGACATCGCCATCCAATACTTCAACTTTCATACCGCGGGCGCGCAGTTCTTGTTCGATGACGCGCGAGACGGTGGTTTTGCCTGCGCCGGAAAGTCCGGTAAACCAGAGAGTAAAGCCCTTGTGTTCCAATTCATTCCTCCGTAGATGAGTAGGTTGCTTGTATTACAACGTGCTGTGAATCTGATGATGCTTGAATTGCCAAGCTAGGTTGTCCTGCCGGTTTGCGGGCAGATGTTTGTTGGACGATGCGAATTTTTTTATCTGCCCACTTGAGCGCCATCCAACTTTTGATGCTGTTGATATACATCCATTTGGGCGGGACGTTTTGTAATTCTAGTGTCGTGCCCTCGGGTAAATCTTTGATGATGCGGTCCAATTCGTCCAAATAGGCGAGGGTGGTTTGTTCGCGGGCGACCCAGTTTTGGGGCAGTCCCCACAACGGCGCGAGGGGGAGCCACAAGATTATGCCGGCAAGTAAAATTATTTGCGCGGCGCGGTTGATGTAATGGATGGCGGGCGCGCGGCTTGTGCCTTGCGTAAACAATGCGGTTGAGAGCAGTAACAGCAGTGGTGCGGCGACGATATAGGCATAGCGTTCGACAAATTCCTGAAAGTTTGTGGTTACATAGACGAGGAGCGCGAGCAAAATCCAAACGCACCACAGAAGTATCCAAAATCGGCGGGCGGTTAAAACCGCAGCAACACATGGCAAATTCGACCTGCGTCGAATCAAACTGTTCTGCCCGTCCTGTGCGAGCAGGAAAACGATGGCGGCGCACACGGCAAGCAAGGCGAATCCCGTCAATGCGCCCAAGACGGGGTTGGGGACGAGCAGGGATTGCAGATAGAGAAGCGGCAGCGCAAAATTATAGGCGGTCGTGTCGGACGTTGGCACCAGATTCGGCGGGGTGGCGTAAAGATGCAATAGCACATACGCGGCGGTGACGCCGAGAAAGGGCAAAGCCTGAACGATGCCGCGAGTGTAGTGCCGCTGATTTTGGTAGGTAATAACGCCGAGCGTGAGAGGGAGGGCGATGATACCTATCTCTTTGAACCCGAGCGCCGCGATGAATGCGAGTACGGCGGCGCTGTACCAAAAAAAGCGGCGCCAACTGTGCGCCTTGAAAAATTGATTGGTAAAGACCAAACCCCAAACCAGGGCTAACGTGACGAGCACGTCCTGACGATACGAGATGTTGGCGATGACGATGCCAAAGACAGGGTGCAGCGCCAACAAGAGTGCGGCGAACCATCCTACCACAAGGCGGCGCGTGGCTTGAAAACCGAGGACGAGCAAGCCCAAGCAATTCGCCCAGTGGACGAAAATATCTTCGAGATGGTAAAAAAGCGGTTGTAAGCCCCAGAGCTTGAGGTCGAGCGCAAAGCTGACGTTACTCAACGGGCGATAATAGGGCAGCTGCGGCAGTAATGTTTCGGTGACTAGTTTTGTTACAGAATGGGACAGGTTCCGTTGGGACCATTCCATCAACGGGACCGTGTCCCATCCCGTAAAACCAAGCGGCAAGATTTGTTGATAACTGGTCCAGACGACCGCGCTCAAAGTCAGGATGGCGAGGACGAGTGCAACGGTGCGCTGACGGGCGAGGGCGGGTAGTGCTTCAAGCATAGAAGCTATTTCAATTGTCCTTTCGGGCGGTTGAAACCGCAGCAACCCATAGCAAAGTCAGCCTGCGCTGACTGGAAACAAAGAGCAATACGTTCCAGCATTGAAGGCAGCGAGACCTTTATTGTGTCTGGAGTTTTTTGCCAATCATGTCTTGCGGAATGGGCATACCAAATTCGTTCAAGACGGTCGGCGCAATGTCAACGAGTTTAGAGCCGATGATTTCGCGCCCGCCGAGATTGCGCTTGGGGTCGAAATAAATGACCATGCCTTGCTGGGCGTGGTTGGCATCATCGGGACCTGTGTCGTTCTCAAAGGTGTGAAGTGCGCCGTGTCCGAGGGAACCGACACCGCGCCAGTAAAGGTCGCCCCAAATGACGATGAGGTCGGGTGCGACGTTGTTGACCTTGGTGTAAATGTCTTCGGGCTGGTAAACGCGCGTTTTCATCGGCTTGCCCAGATGGTCGGGCAGTGCTTCGATTTTGCCAATGAGTTCATCGCGCACGGCTTCGTACTGCGCTTGCGGAATGACGCCGTTGGGTTCGCGTCCCTGCACATTCAGGAAAATACGCGAATAGTAACCGCCCTCGCCCCATACGCTGGTTTTGCCCCAGTTGATTTTGGCTTTGGACAGGGGAATGATGCCTTCGGGTTTTTCGTCCAGTGACAGGTAGCCCTCGTTCACCAGCCACTCGTTGATGGCGACGCCGCCGTCCATGCGCTTGGCGCCGTGGTCGCTCATGACAATGACGGTGGTGTCGTCGTCAATGAGTTCCAGCGTCGCGCCGATTTGTTTGTCGAGCCAGACATAATAGTCGTGAATGCAGTTGAGCAGGACGTTGCCCGGCTCGTGGCGAAAGTGCAGCGGGTCGTGATATTTCCAAAAGCCGTGATGGAGACGGTCAACGCCGATTTCGACGGACATGAAATAGTCCCAGTCGCGCGTTTTGAGCAAGTGATTTATCACTTTGAAGCGCGCTTCGGTCATTTCATAGATTTTTTCCAACAGCCATTGCTTGTTTTCGGTGCGGAAATTATCTACGTCTACGGCATAGTTGGGCGCGACACGCAGAATTTCTTCGCGCAGCGTTTCGGGATAGGTGAATTTGCTGTTGGTATTGGGCGAGAGGAAACAGCCGACCATCGCGCCGTTCACTTGCTTGGGCGGATAGGAGGGCGGCACGCCAATCAGATACGATTGTTTGCCGACGCGCCCGAGATAGTCCCAGGTGGCGGGCTCGGTGACGGAACGCGCGTTGGCGATGTTCATTTTTTCGTACGAGTAATCGGCGCGGTTGCGAAAGCCATAGATGCCGAGCGTGCCGGGGTCTTTGGAAGTTTGCGAACACGCCCATGCGGGTACGGTAATCGGAGGCATGACGGATTCGAGCTGCCCCCAGACGCCATTCGACATCAAGTAGTTGAGGTTTGGCAGTTCGTTCCGATATTGTTGGAAAACAAGGGACGGTTCCGCACAATCGAGACCGATCACGAGGACGCGCTTCTTTTTTCCCTTGCTGAATTGAAAATTAGGCATGGAGTCAGGACGGACGACGGACGACGGTTGACGGGTGGATTCGTTCGTCGTCCGTCCTTCGTCATTCGTCGCAGTTACAGATTCACTGCTTTTTTTTTAGCGAGACCCTCAATCAACACTTGTGCGACTTCGGGGCGGGTAAATTCGGGCGGAAGCATTTCACCCCGTTCCAGCATCGCGCGCACCTGCGTGCCGCTCAAGACGATATGGTCTTCTTTACCGTGTGGGCAGGTCTTGCTGGATACGATGCCGCCGCACTTTTTGCAGTAAAAGGTGTGCTCGAATTTCAGCGGCGTGATGCCAATCTCTTCGGCACTAAATTCATCGAACAAGAGCTGGGCATCATAGGTGCCGTAATAGTTGCCGACGCCCGCATGGTCGCGCCCGATTATCATGTGGGTGCAGCCGTAATTTTTGCGGCAGATGGCGTGGAAAATGGCTTCGCGCGGACCGGCATAGCGCATGGCGGCGGGAAAGACGCCGAGCAGGACGCGGTCAGCGGGATAGTAGTCGCGGAGAAGCGACTGGTAGGATTCCATGCGCACATCGGCGGGAATGTCATCGGCTTTGGTTTCGCCGACGAGGGGGTGGAGGAACAAGCCGTCCACGATTTCGAGTGCGGTCTTTTGAATGTATTCGTGCGCGCGGTGGATGGGATTGCGGGTCTGGAACGCGACAATCTTTTTCCAGCCGTTGCGGGCGAACATTTCGCGCGCTTGCTGCGGTGTGTGGCGAAATTCGGGAAATTCGGTTTTCGCCTGATTGGGCATGTCGAGCAGCCAGATATCACCGGCGAGGTAGACATCGCCCTGCGCATAGAGACGTGCGACGCCGGGGTGTTTTTCTTCGTCGGTGCGATAGACGTTCTTGGCTTCGTTGACTTTGTCGTAATCGTATTTCTCGGTCAGCTCGAGGAGACCGACGAGATGTCCGTCGGATTCGACGAGGGCAATGTCGCTGCCGATTTCGTAGGTGTCGGCAAGTTCGCGCGAGACGGGGAGCGTGACGGGAATGCTCCACGGCAGCCCGTTGGCGAGGCGCATTTTGTTGACGACGGATTCGTAATCCGCCTTGCCCATAAAGCCCGTAAGGGGGCTCATGGCGCCAACCGCAATCATTTCGAGGTCCGCGAGGTTGACAGAGTTGAGCGTGCGATAGTGATGCGCCGCTTGCGCTTTTTGGGCGCGGGCGAGAATGTTTTCTCGTTCTGCGCCGGTGACAACGCGGTTGACGAGGACGCCGCCGTGGGGGGCGATTTCGCCGGTGTAGGTTTGAGGCATGTTTCCTTTATCCATCCGTTATGGGATTTTTTTATTCTTCCGACCAGTCTATCCGAGCATAGATTTCAGACAAAGCTAATTCCATATCCAAAGCACGCAATTTTAGTACTGCATCCAAGCCCTCCAAGGTTTCGAGCATCCAAAACCGCCCCTCACGACGATACGCTTCGATGTAGGGCTGAGTTTGGTCAATCATGATGTAGTGTTCGAGCGAAGGGATGGTGTAGGCATTGTATTTTTCGATGTGCAAGCGAACATCTGCGGTGTAAATCTCATAAGGTTTTTGCGCAAGTTTTGCACGCAGGGCGACGTAGGTGTTTCCCGCAATTATGTTATGACGACGCGATGCGCCTGCCATCAGGAAAATTTCGCCGTGCCAATATTCGTGCTTGTCACGGGATTTTTCTTCGAGGGCGAGGTATTCTTCGGGAGTGATGAGGGTGTGAGACGGTTGAATCATTGATGAACTCCTTTACGTGCAGGTCCTCCGTTCAATCTACCCACAGCCAACGCACAAAGATATACACAAAAATGCACTGGAAGCCGAGTGACAATGATATCCACAAGGGGGCGCGCAATCGTCCTTGCAGTAATACGCCTGCCATCATAAACGCCGGAAAGATGACGACGGCGCGACGGGCGGCGTTTGCCATGGGCAAGTGCTCCATCCCAAAGCCGTGCCCGACCACGGTAAGCGGCACAAGCAAAAAGACCAGTCCATAAATACCATATGCCAAAGGCAAGCGCGGCTTCCAGCCCCGCAGGGAGAGCGTCCGCCAAGCTTGCGGCAAGAGTCCGACGATGACCATGCCGAGCGCAAAAATCGTTGCACCCAAATCGAGCAAGTTGTTGAGAAGGGTGCCAGGATTACCAAACAGGATTTCGTTTAGTTGTACTGCAACTGTGTCCCACGGAAAACTGAAGCGATTTTCCCACGCTGCCAGCGCATGCAGCCACAACAACGCATCCCCAAAGGCAAGCTGCAAATAAAGCATGTGGAGCAAGATGCCAAGTGGGACAAGCAGCAAGGGCAATGCCGTGCGCACGCGCGTTAGGTTCGACTGCGCGCGCGCTTGCTCTAACCACACAACTGCCAAAGGCACAAGCAGCCACACACCGGGCGGACGGGTCAGTGCCGCCAGCCCACCGAGTATGCCTGCCGCAACCCAGCGATTTCGTCGCGCCGCTTCCAATGAAACGACGGACAACAAGAGCAAGAGCGCTTCGGCATACGGAATGAACAGATAGAATGCCGTTGGAAAAACTGCCCAACTGACAATCGCAAGACGGGCGGTGGTGCGGTCAAATAACTCTTGCGTGTTGCGATAGACCAGCGCAAATGTGCCCGCGGTGGCGGCGGTTGAGACAAGGGTGCCAACCAAAAAGGTTGCGCCGGTACCAAGCGCCAGCACGCGCATCAAGAGCGGCAAGAGCGGAAAAAATGCGGCGCTCTGGTCGGTTACGGCATAGCCGCGTGAGGCGATGATATCGTACCAAACGGCATCCCAACGCTGGAACGGCGCTATGAGCGCATCAAGTCCTACAGGCGCTAGTGGGACGAAGGCGCCGTTGTAAAACTCGAACGGCGGGTCGCCGGGACTGGTCGCTGCGATGAATGCGCCAAAGACGGACAAAAAAATTCGAGCAACAAGCGCTGCGCCAATCGGAAAAACGAGTTGGTCATTTTTGCCCAGCCACTGCGCCAGATTGCGCCCCGCTTGCACCATAACATTTCACTCCAAACCGGACAACACACTACAACTATGGCATGGGCGCCCAGGCAGGATAGGCATCTACAAGCGGCTCATTGGTGACGCGCAAAACAGTTGAACCGTCAGGGTGCATGACATAAATTTTATCCACGCCGTCGCGGTCGGATTGAAAGGCGATCCAGTTGCCATCCGGTGACCAAGCGGGGCGTTCGTCGTTTTTGATGTCGCTCGTGAGCCGCCGCAGATTCGAGCCGTCGAGTTGAATATTGTAAATCTCATGATTGCCGTCGCGGTCAGAGACGAGGGAAAGTTTAGCGCTGTCGGGCGACCACGCAGGCGACCACGCGTCCTCTGCAATACGGCGCGCACCCGAACCGTCAGCGCGCATGATATAGACAGAGTAGGTGCCGCGATTGAGATATTCGTACGCAATCCACTGTCCGTCGGGCGACCACGCCGGATTCATGTTGTCGCCTGAATTTTTGGTCAGGCGGCGCGGGTTCGAGCCATCGGCGTTCATGGTGTAAATGTGGGCGTTGCCCATGCGGTAGGAATGAAAGGCAATTTGCTTGCCGTCGGGGGACCACGTGGGCGACCAATCACGTTCGGGGTTGTTGGTCAGGTTGCGCAGGTTGGTGCCGGCAGCGTTCATCAGATAAATCTCGGCATTGCCATCGCGCGTGGTGGAAAAGGCAATTTGGGTGCCATCGGGTGACCACGCGGGGGTAATGTCGTCGGCCGCGTTATCGGTCAGGCGGCGTTCCACACCGTCGGTTGTGGTGACATAGAGTTCACGGTTACCGTCGCGTTCGGAATAAAAGGCGATTTGCCCCGAAGGGCGCGGTGCGGGCGTGGGCGTTGGGTTGGGTGTGCAGTTGGAAAGGAACAGGAGTGCAAAAAATGTGAGACTTGCCCTAAAGATATTGCCGAAAATAAGGAGTTTCATCACTACGCCTTTGTAGTCATCGATGATGGTTTACCCATCCACTTGTTTCTCACAGGCAAAACTGTAGTTTATGTTAGCGAGATTTCTCACTTTGCACGGGAAAAGTCTCTTTAGGAGTGGTCGGGTGTGCTCCGTTCGAAATGACAACATAAGCTTGGGTATGATAGTGCGCTAGCCCAAATACCCTAACCCCGCCAGTCGTTCTTCAATCGCCTTTTGGTCCTCGTCCGAATATTCCCCGTCCATTTTGTTTTCGAAATTCAGCGCAGGGGCGTATTCTGCCGCGCGTTGAACGGACAGCATTTCGTTCAAAACACGCCCGTCCATATCTTCGGGGATGGGTTCGCCAAAGAGCTGCAAGATAGTGGGCGCTAAATCAATCAACTGCGGCGTCGGTGAGAATGTGGCATGGCTTGCTGTGCCTGCACCGTTGCCAATGAGAATGCCGTCCATGCGGTGCTGTCCTGAGGTGTCGCTGACAAAGAGGAGTTGGCTGCCCACTTTTTCGACGACGTTTTTTTGATGTCCGTTCGTGCCGCGCCAGTCTACGGCGGCGATGTGATAGGGT
>JADMIO010809366.1_pt1 | contig 23116 bp, 13 predicted proteins | sample 8958161 | NCBI WGS metagenome assembly JADMIO01 (sample SAMN16585339, study PRJNA669376) | soil metagenome | isolation source: Crop rotation soil | place: USA: Cullars Rotation, Alabama | collected 2011 | reverse complement strand
CTTTCCCCTTGAATGCGATCCCAAGTGTGAGGTTCCATTCAACTGTCTCCGGTGATGGGAAAGTTGAGCGGCGAGCGAACCCGCGTTGAAGGTATTCAGGCGGTCCGGCGCGGCGACATCTTATACAGGGCACGGTCCAATGGCAATCAGTTTTGCCCGGCAAGTTTATGAGTACGTTGTCGCGCAGCAAGATATGACTAGTCGAAGCTCTGGCCACATCAATCAACGTGGAAATCGACGCGCAGAAAACGTTTCTCGATATATAATCTGGCGCAATTCTCACCGGAAGGATGAAATGCCCCGAACTCATGAAGTAACTGAATTGCTTCAGGCGTGGAGCAAAGGCGATTCGGAAGCGCTTGCCAAACTGGTACCGCTGGTCGACCGTGAACTGAAGAAGATTGCGCACGCGCATATGCGTAATGAGCGACCTGGACATATCCTGCAAACCACAGAGCTGATGGATGAGGCCCTCATCAAATTGATGGAGACCAAGGAGATTAGCTGGCACGACCGTAAACACTTCTATGCGCTGATCGCGCGCCGCATGCATCACGTCCTGGTTGATTACGCCCGCAAGGAGCGCGCCGCCAAACGAGGCAACCGGCCGAATCTCGTGGCCCTTGAAGAAGCCTTCATGTTGCCGGAGGACGTATCGAAGGATCTACCGCTTTTGCATGAAGCCTTGATCAAACTTGCGGTCAAGGATAGTCGAAAGGCCAACGTCGTCGAGCTTCATTACTTCGGAGGGTTTACCTTTGAAGAAATTGCGAAGATTTTGGAGGTTGCCAAGGCCACGGTTGAGCGCGATTGGAAATTCGCGCGCAGCTGGCTGAAAAATGAAATTTCCGGGCTCGAAAAATTGAAAAGCACCGGGTCTGGAGGTTGATCTAAATGTTGTCCGTGCCTTCGCAGAACAGTACGGGCGATCTTTATTAAACTCACTAACTGCGCAAAGAAGATTCTTCGTGCTAAGGAAACTTGACGTGAATCCACTACCTCCCACCCCGATACCCAAACCGGCCTCCTCAATCTTTCGCCGTGGCATCATCCTGGTGCTGACCGTTGTTCTGGCCGCCAACGCAATTGCCGCCCAAGACACCAAAAAGGCCCAGGAAGACGAGGTCATCCGAGTGATGACAGAGGGAATGCAGCTGGTGACTGAAGGATCACCCGCATCTCTGACTAAAGCCATCGAGAAATTCGAATCGGCGAGATTAACGCTTCGCGCCCTCAACCTGCCTGCCGGCGACGCAGCCATGCTGATGATGATTGGGTACGTTTACAGCCAGCTTGAGGAAAATCAAAAGGCGATAGAAAAGTATGAGCAGTCGCTGCCTCTCTTCCGTGCGGCTGGGGAGCAGAAAGGAGAGGCCATCACACTACTTCATCTTGGGCTCATACATAGCAAGTTAGGCGAAATGGAAAAAGGGCTGGACTATTTAGGCAAGGCTTTGGTGCTCTTTCACGTCGCGGGCGAACGCCAGGGTGAAGCGATGGCGCTATCAGTGATTGGAAGTCTTTATGTACTGCTGGGAAAACCCGAAGAGCTGATCGGTTATTACAACAAAGTTCTCGAGATGTCTCGCGCCACTGCTTCTCATGAGAGTGAAGCCGCTGCCCTGCCTGCAATTGCCTCGCTATATGCGCTGATGGGTCAGAATGTGATCGACCAGCCTCAGAAAGCCCGAAAGGGTCTTGAGCAACTCTTGTCGGTGGCTCGCGCTTTCCGCATTCCTCACGCAGAGGCTCTTGCGCTTTTAGCGCTTGGCCTGGACCACAGTTTTGAACACGAGACACAAAAAGCTCGCTCGTATTACGAGCAGGCTTTGCCTCTCTTTCGAGCCGAGCATGATCGTCCCGGCGAAGGCGCGGCGCTCTTTGGGCTTTGCATGAGCTATATCAGCGCCCATGAATATCAGAACGCATTCAACTATTGTTCTCAATCGCTGGCGCTCCATCGCGCCATCGGTGACCGCCATGCTGAATCCCTCACACTGAAGCTGATTGCCATCGGAGAACGCGATCGTGGAGATCTCGCCGCCTCTCTAACCGCGATCGAATCGGCCATCGCGAATGTCGAGTCCATTCGCACGAAAGTAGTCAGTCCTGAGTACCGTCTCTCCTATTCTGCCAGTGCACAGGATTACTACGAGTTCTACGTCGACTTGCTAATGCGTTTGCACAAGCAACACCTCGATGGCGGATACGACGGCAAAGCGCTTCAGGCCAGCGAACGGGGACGCGCCCGCTCTCTGCTGGAAACGCTTAGGGAGGCGAATGCAGACATACGTCAAGGCGTCGACGCGGCGTTGCTTCAGCGCGAGCGCAAGATTCAAAGTCGCCTGAACGCGAGAGCTCAGGCGCAGATGGAATTGCTTTCGCGACCGCACTCAGAGGCGCAAGCCACAGCGATCGCTGAAGAGGTCCAAACGCTAATTAAGGATTTGCAACAAGTCGAAACCGAGATCAGGCAAACCAGCCCGCATTACGCGGCCCTCATGCAACCGCAGCCACTCACACTGAAAGAAATTCAAAGTCAGGTACTCGATCAAGACACCGTGTTGCTGGAGTACTCGCTCGGTGAAGAGCGCAGCTACTTGTGGGTGGCGACGTCCAGCTCGATCACCAGTTATGAGTTAGCTAAACGCGATGAGATCGAAACAGCCGCTGGGCACTTTTACAATCTCTTGAATGTGCGCAACAAGATAGTCAAGGGTGAAACCAGCACGGAGCGGGCAATTCGGATCGCGAAAGCTGATTTGGAAGTCCCAGTAGCTGCTGCAGCTCTGGGCCGCATGGTGCTTGCACCCGCGGCGGGACAGCTGGGAAAGAAGCGATTGGTTATTGTCGCCGACGGTGCGCTCCACTTTGTTCCGTTTGCTGCGTTACCGGCGGCAGGGAACGGAGGAACGGGCGTCCCCAGACCTTTAATAATCGACCATGAAATTGTAAACCTCCCGTCGGCCTCCACACTGTCGGTTGTTGGGAGAGAAATGGCGGGACGTTCGCCGGCGCCCAAGAGCGTGGTAGCGCTGGCCGATCCGGTGTTTATGAAAGACGATGACCGGGTTAAGCGAATTAGAGATAATCAAATACAGGACTCGCCGAAGAGTGCCAACGAAACACCAGTGCCGGTTGAAAACACAATTCACCGTCAGCTGATAAAGGCGACCGAAGAGACAGGTGTCGCGACTGAAGGCATGTATGTTCCACGTCTGCCCGGCACGCGTCAGGAAGCAGAGCAAATAGTGGCGATGGTTGACGCGGCCAACGGCCGGCTAGCTCTGGATTTTGCGGCCAGCCGGGAAACAGCTACCGCCGCAGAGTTGAGCCAGTACCGTTACGTGCATTTTTCCACCCACGGTCTCTTGAACAGCGTGCACCCTGAGCTGTCGGGCCTCGTGTTCTCTCTGGTTAACGAACGGGGAGAATCGCAGGACGGGTTCTTAAGGGCACACGAGATCTTTAACCTGAAGCTTCCGGCTGAGCTAGTGGTTTTGAGTGCGTGCCAAACCGGCATTGGCAAGGACATAAGAGGAGAAGGCCTGGTGAGTCTAACGCGTGGATTCATGCATGCCGGCGCCCCGCGCGTGGTCGTAAGTCTGTGGGATGTAAGCGACTGGGGAACGACAGAGTTGATGGTCCGTTTCTATCGCGGGATGTTGAAGGAAGGCATGCGGCCCGCCGCGGCGTTACGGGCCTCGCAACTATCGCTCATGAAAGACAAGCGATGGGAGTCACCATACTACTGGGCGTCATTCACGATCCAAGGTGAGTGGCGATGAACCCGGCAGGACAGCTGGTCATGACAAAGACCAAGCGGTACACACTGTAAATCCCGGGAATTAAGTAACACGCAAAGCCGACGAGTTACGTTCGCTTTGATGTAGACCAGCGGCAGCTACTGCACAGGGCATTCCGTGAGGGCATTTCTGTAGACTCTAACGCGTCTGAGTTGAGAATAGCGTTAAGGCGGAGGGAGTGAATGACGTCGTTGACAGATTCAAAGTCAGCGAGATACTTGGCTTCGCTAATCATCTCGACTTGGCAGAGGATGCCACTGTCATTCTTTTGGAATCTCAAGAGCAACTATAGCAACGGCCATTTTGCCCTGGAGCGAGTTCTATTTTGGAACATCAAGGCGCCCGATGAATCCTCGATCGCCGGCTGCCCAGATGCCGCCTGCGTTGTCCGATGTTAGTGAGTTGATACTTCTAATTCGGGGATTTCGGTAAATGATTTGCCAGCTTCGTCCCGAGTCCTGGGAGTACAGGATCACACCGTCAGTCTGATTTTCCGGATCAACCCGCTTGTTTTTCGGAATGGCCCCCGACGCCAACACGCGGCCATCTGACAACATCATTACGTTATTGAAACTTATGCCGGTCAGCCGATATCTGAACCAAGAGCTCGGACTTTGTTGCTGAAGAAATATTCCCCACACGCCTTCAATAGACGCGGTCCCGCCGCCGATGTAGTACTTGCCACCATATGTGCCAAGGCTCACCAACGCTGTTTGTTGGGGCTCATCAGTAAGCCTGAAGACTTTCTGCCAGGAAGCCCCATGGTCTTGGGTTTTGAATATGTTGCCTCGCACAGTCAGGACAGAAACTGAGTTGTCCGGTTCAAGAACGAAATCCTCAGTTTCATCGTAGCTGGGCAGGTTTTTGGCAGCAACTTCGTTCTTGATCGTGGCATTAATGCCCGAAGACACATCTAACCAATTCCGTCCTCCGTCAATTGTGCGCAGGACCAGCGCAGCAACAAACGGCTCCTCGCGTCGGTACTTTGATCCAACAAGCCAACCGTTGTTTTGATCGGCAAACCACAAACGGCTTGGCCAGACGTGGTCAGCCTCGTATTGAGTTCTCCACGACTGTCCGCCGTCTGTTGTTTGGATCACACGCAGAAAATCCCATCGACCTTCCACATCGCGTTCGCATAGATGTGAGGCGACCCAGCCGGTGTCGTTATTAACGAAGTACGCACTCACGATGCACGCGTCTTGTGAAATCGGTAGGTGCAGTTGCTTCCAGGTATTCCCTCCGTCGGCCGTGAGATACAGTGCACGGTCACCCAATGCCCAACCGCTGCTGCTATTTGAGAAGTTAATCTCATTGATGGCTTCGTTCGGCCCAGGGCGTACGTCAACGTTCCAAGAGGAGGTTGGTTTCTTGAGTTTACTATCTACGTCGACGATCTTCACTGAAACAGGACCGCTTTCGACCGCCTCGACCGGTGGGTTGGTAACACCCACTGTGTGAAGGCCAGGGCCGTTCATAGTCGATCGACAACCGGCTGAGATCAAGCACAGTAAGCTGAGGAAGAAAGAGACTTGGAACTTCATGTTTATTCTCAGAAACCCTGTTTTTGCAGTTCTGCCCTCACGCATCGCTCCAATTGATAGCCGCTATCAGAATCGATCGTTCCGCCATATTCTATTACGCCATCGTAACGACCCGTTATGCCGCCCGTAATGCCGTAGATAGAGTTCCCGAGTTCATGAATTTGGACGCTGATGAAGCCGCCAACTATGTTTTGCAGCCTGGGATCAAACGATTGGAATCGGTCCCTGTCACTTACGGTGTAATTGACAAAGGGTCGGCCTAAATTTGTCCACCCCAGCGCATGTCCTTGCGCACGCACTCTTTTGGGTAAAGTACGCGAACTGTATCTCGTCACATTGTTCCTTACTGTGAAAAGGCCGGTCATACCTGCTCGTTCAGCTTCGTAGACTCTGATAACAGCATATCCACTGTCTCCTGGAGACGACGGCGCGAATTCTATCAGTCGGGCTGCCGACTCCCCCGCTACGGTCTTGAATGTGTCCCTGATGCACTTTGTCAAGGCGGCGGTAATGGCCTTCAGATCAGGAATAAACTGCTGAGGATTGAATGGTTGTACGAATTTCCAGTAAGCCTCTGGCCCCGGAAATACTCCCTCTAAGATCGTTCCCCGGAATATTTGACTGAGGGTCACGCCGCCGGCCGGGAATGTCGGAGGCGTTCCCACCTGCCCGTGCCAATACCCTCGATTCTGGACCCCAATATCCGAAAGGAAGGTCGAGACTGCGGTTCGCCAAGCTGTATGTGCATTACCGGTTGTGATGAAAGTTATAGCTCCTTGCGTCGCGGCGTGAACGAAAGCACGGAATAGTTTCTTGAAGAACCGCTTAAGGGCCGAGATTAAACCCAGACCATCCGGGTCAAGTCGATTTACCGGATCGTTGCCGCAATACGCGTATAAGTTCAGGGTTTGCGGATCCGAAAGACTCGTAGCCCTCATTCTTGCTGGATCCGGTTGCGTAAAGCGACCCTGTTGCGGGTCATACTGCCGATTGACAGCGTAATCCAGGCCTGTGGTGGTACTTCGATCATAAGATGTAAACCTGCGTTTGGTAGGCGTACCCGTGCTTTCCGCAGTGAGTGCGTTGCCGAAAGGCAGAGTCACCTGCTCGGACCAGCTACCTGTAGATGGATTGGTAACGATTCGTGTACCCAACCGATCAGGGTGGTGATATTCAACCGCCTCGCCTCCTATTCCATTGGGGGTGAGTGTGGAGAGAAGACGATCGCCGAGGTATACGTAACTTTTAGACCAGACAGGTGTATTCGAGCTTACCGGCTCAGTGTATTCGGCGATCACACCTCCGCCAGAGGCAGCGTAGTAAGTGCGTATTCCGCTTTCCTCGACAATCAACCGTTGGTTGGAAGAGCCGTAGGCGTAAGCGGCAATTACCGCGCCCGCGTCCGTCTTCACCTGTACCAAACGGTTTGCCGCGTCGTACTGGAAGCGTTGTGAGACGCTGGTGCTGCCCGGAACTAAGGCCCGCGTTTGATTGCCCGCGGCATCGTAAGCAAACTCAGAATTCAGAATGCGGTTCGACGCCTGGTTGTAAGCGATACCCTGCAAGCCATCTCTGGGCACGGTAACACCCGCTGGCGGTGCATACGGACTGGTGCCGAAGACCTTGGTGTAGAATTCCGGCGCCCACGCAAAGCCGTTGCGAACGTCTGCACGGCTGGCTCCATTATTTAACGTCACTTCCCACGACGCCCAGCCACCACCATCGGGGTCGCGATAGAGGTATGCTTTGTAGAGGTCGTAAACGTAATCATGATTGCTGCGATTCCGATTGGCGTACTCCTGCGAGCTGAACAAACTCTCACCCAGATTCTGCATCGCCGTGAGAAATTGCCACTGCCCTTGTGAATAAGCTGATCGCAAAGTGCTAAGCCATGAATTCAGCTCACTGGAATTCGGCTGCCGGTTCAATGCTCCTTGATAAAAATTCTTCACGTAATCTTCGGCGATAAATGAATAAACGTTGCCACGATTTCCATAACGGTCGTATTCGTAACGTTGCGCCCAGGTAACGGTAGCGCCCTGACCCCCCGTCGCTCGGACCAGACGACCAAGCGCGTCATATTCATAACCGCGATCCTTAGCGTGATCGAGGTTGTTGTACGTTTTCGTGAGTTGCCCGGTACGCTTGCCATTCGCGCCGGCGTAGTCGTATGAGAGATTCAGCAGCGTTGTGCCGTTGCGGGTCACGGTTTGGCTTTCAAGCGTACCTGTCTGAGCATTGTAGCTGTAGCCTTCGTTTACCTGGTTGGTTCCCGTCCCCACATTAAGGGTGGTGATCTGACTGCTTGCATTGTATGCAATGCCAGAGGCCTGGGTGACGCCGTCCCAGGTGAGAGTGGTCAACCGGCTGGCAATGTCGTACTCGTGATGTATCAGTTTCCGCGCGCCCCCGTTGCCGTATTCAGATGGATAAGTGACGTTCGAAACACGGTCGAGTGAGTCATAACTGTAATCGATGGCAAACGGATAGTTGGAGCGACTCGTTAAGGTCAGGGTTTTTCCACTGGTACGCCCCTCAGTGTCATAACAAATAGCCTCAGTAGAGATGCCGGCGGAACTGACACTGGCGACTGCCGTCACATCTTTGCGTCCGGACGAGTCCAATGGGTCACAGCTTGTGTTGGCCGCGCGATTCCGGTACTGGTAAGTCATCGTCGCGGCCGGCAGTATCGGATTAGCCGTATCGCCGAATCCGCTGGTATCCCACGATACTGATTGCAAGCGGTTAAGCGGATCGTTGTTATAGCTGAAAATGGTTTTCACGCCACGTGCATCGGTGCGCGACGTGAGGTTCGACCGTTCGTCATAGGTGAAAACTTCGCTCCAGGTTCCGGAGCCGACGTAAGTTCCAGCATCGTTTAGAGTGGCATTCATTTCGGCCAACTTCTGCGCCATCAAACGTCCCAGAGAGTCGTATCTGAAAGAGCGATTCTGTTGGACTTGAGTTCCCTCCATCGAGTTGATTGCAATCAGACTACCTAGCGTGTTGTAGGTGTAGGTCGTCGCCATACCCGCACTAACTGAGCCATTACCCCAGAAAACGGGCTCGACCACTTCAACCAACCGACCGCTCGCGTCCGTACGGGCCCAACGCTCACGTCCCCAGGCGTCCTGGATGCGCGTCGTCTCACCGGGCGCGTTACTGGCGACGTCAGGGCGGCCTGGTTCGTTGTAGAACGTGCGGGTAGTACTGCCATCACTTCCGTCAGGTTGCGTGTAATCGGGTGCAATGACTTTGCTGGTTCGGCCAAGCGCATCATAAGTGAGGAGCGTCGGATTCGGAGGTGTCGTGCCGAATCGATATGGCCGAGTCTGCTTCGCGACTTGCCCCATGCTGTCGTAGGTAATATCGACGTAATCCCACCGTTCCTGGCCGCCTTCATCAGCAGATCGGGCTTGTTCCTGGCGGAGTTGTCCGCGACCGTTGAGGAGCTTCACGTTCTTGTCAGCAATCGTTGTGTGAGTCGGATGTGACTCTTTGTAGGTGGTGGTCGCGAGCATCATGAGGCCATCATCGTATTCATAATCCATATGTGCGAGCATCGGGGACACAGTCCTCGACAAACGCACTGTGTTTGGATCATAGATCGTTTCTGAGGTACGACCGTTAGCATCTGTTGCGTAGCGGATCAGGGCGGTGTTGAAGTCATAGATCGCGCTGGTGATCACCTGCACATTTGGATCGGTAGCCGAACCACGCGTCTGCGATTGCGGATATGCATACTGGTAATCAAGGCTGTAACTGAAAGTGGTCTGTTCGCAACAGGAGGTCGAGGCCTTCACCAGATTGCCGGTTACATCGTACCGACGGGTTTCGGTAACTGCGCCGGTGAGGTTGAGCGCATCGGCATAGGTGGTTATTTGGGTGACATTGCCGCGCAGGTCAGTAGAAGAATCGTAAGGACAATACCAAAGCTGCCCACAGTAGCCGTCGCACCCCCAGTTCCACTCACAGCCGCTGCTGCAATCCGGATCGCTCCAATCAGTGTCCCAGTAGCAAAACCCCTCGTCATTCGCGTACGGGTTATGACCTTGATCATGCATCACGACGTTCGGCGTGGCGATCAGTGTCTGGCCGTCATATTGATACTCGGCACGGGAAACTCGCGTGACGTTGTCGGAGGCATACATCTCCACCGTCAAAGGCAAATTAAATATGTGACGGCCATAGCATCCCCAGCTGTTACACGTCCCGGTGTAGGTGCTGCTGTTCTGATAGGTGGTGCGGGTTGAGCGAAGTAATGTCGACCCACCATAATCGTAGTCGCGAACTTCCGTAATCTGATTGTAAACGCTGCCGTAGGCAAACTCCGCCGCGGTCTTCTCGCCTCGTTCATTAAAGTTTTCGACACGCGTTGGACGGGGAGATCCGTAGGCGCCTTCTTGCCAAACCGACTCGCTGCTCTGAAGCGGACTATTTTCGTCGGTGGTGAAGGTGATGTCGCGGTAAACGAGTCCATCGAGGAAGGTGCCTGGGGCGTTATAGGAGAATTGTTTACTCTTCGTGCCGTTGGGCAGCGTGATCATTGTGGTGCGCGGGTTGTCGTTTTCGTGAACGTCATACAAAGTGGTGGCAGAGTCTGTTCCATACTCATTATTCAACCCGCCTCGAGTCCACGTTTCTGTCATTGAACCATAGGTCGGAGCATCTGTGAGCGAATAGTCCGGCGTCATTGGGTAACTGTATTCTTCCCGACGTGTGAGTGTGCCTTGGGAGATGGAACCCATTTCGTTGAGTGGCGTGGCCGGTGAAAAATACATACCGCGTTGCGAAATTACTTTTGCCAGCATTCCGTAACTCGAATAGCACTCAGAACCAAGCCAAAAGCCGGTCGCGGTTGCGGGATAGTAGACTGCGTCAAGGACCCAGGGATAAGGATCGCGTGCGGTTGCTGACACGCCATAGCTGAATCCATAGTTGCCATATTGGGCCAAATTGAATTGCTGATAATGCAGCCTCACAAGCGTGCGTGTGGAGCCGTCCAATCCGGGACCGGTGATTGCCGTCAGCAAGTTGTTATAGTCGTAGTGAAAACTGATGACGCGGCCAACCGTGTCAGTGACGGTTTCAATTCGCGGGCCTGAGTTATTAACGTAAGTGATGTAGAGCCAATTACCGTTAGCGTCTTCTATGCTCTGCGGATAAACAGCTCCGGGGCCTGCGGCTCCATAGATTATCACCGTGCCATTTGGCAGCTGCGCCCGCGCCCAACTAATCGCTCCGCCGTATCCGGTAATATAAGAGTAATCGATGAACGACCCGTCGGTCGTGTGCATGATCCCGATGGTGCCCCAGTTGTAAACTGTGATTTGGCCGGTGTAACTGTGGCGTGTGCCATCGGCGTCGACCAGCATGCAGCCGTTGTAAACTCCCATGCCCAGAAGCTTGCCAAACCCCAAACTGAATCCGGGCGCCGGCCAACCGCGATCATTGTCATAACTCATTTGCGTCCCCGCCTTGTTCCAGAGACGGGAGTTATAAGTCAGACCCAATGAGACGTTCATGCCTCTTCCAGGCAGGTTCAAGATCGGGGCCGCGAATTGAAAATTGCCGCTGCCCGCACCTCCATCAGCCGTACTTGCGGGAGGATCTCCCACGCGGTTCTCCGGATCGTCAGCTGACCAGTAGTTGCTGGAATCCCAGCCGGCTCCGCCTCCTTGAGGCATCGGTGCAACATTATTTGTTCGATTAGCAGCGTGAGATCGTTTGGCGCCAGGACTTTGCTTGTCAGGACCGCTTACATTTAGTTGCAGGTTGGCGCCATCCTGTGACTTCTTCTGTGTGGATGAAATTCGCCTGGACGGCAGATCGCGCGAAGAGACGCCGCGAGTGCCAGTGGAAGGCGCATTGAGGTCTCGTCGAAGACCAGGCCGTACAGTTACGTTAACCTGCGCACTTTTCGGACCCGCATGAGCGGTTATTGTGAACGAGCCGGGCCTGGTCGCTTCGAACTCGCCATGTTGTGAGATACGAGCACGCTGACTTGGCGCACCGTTTTGGCCGCTCCAGCGAACTTTCATACCGCCGACGGAATTGCCGTCTTGATCAAAACCAACGGCCACAAACCTTACGTGGTCGCCAAGGTCCACAGCCACGTCCTTCGGAAATATCTCAAGGCGGGTGACTTTCGCGTCGCGGTCCGCCTGCCTTTCCTGCCTTCGCTCATTGCCCAGGCCTCGGCCTTGGATAAACTTCGCAAGCCCGTTGTTCTGATACCAAAAAGCGAAGCTGATCCGTCCCTCGTTCACCCAGGCAACTATCATCTGTGGCGCAGCGGGCGTCGAACTCGATACAAGACAGATAACAAGCACAACCGTTGCTAGTCGCGCCGACAGAGATGTAGATGACTTTTCGGGCGTGCCGGAACGTAGGATCCGCGACGCGGCAAAGTAGCGATAAATAGTCAGTACATTTCTGGTTAGTTTCGCAGCGGAGTTCTGAAAACGGGAAACGACAAACTTGAGGTTAGGCGACAACATTGGGGTGCTCCTCCTTGCGGTGAAGGTAATGTCGTTCGGCAAATCGCCGACTGCGGTTTGGCGAGGCTAGATCGAAGTCATTAAGACTGCGGATTAGGTCTAAAGACTAATCGTTCGGCCGGATTTCGGCGAGTGTGCAAAGGAGCAGAGGCTCAGAGGAAATTCAGCCTTTTTGGACGAATTATGAGCGCACAATACTCCCCTTTGAGATGGCCGTCAACAGCAATGTGCGGGACTGTTCTCATCTATTCTAAAGAACGGGAATTCCGGTCAACTCAGTCAATAGACCGAACTGAACATTATCGTGGCGATGTTCAATCAAGCTGAGAACTACTTCTCTGCTCTCGAGCAATGGCGACCTCCGCGAATCCCGCGGCCAAAGATCTTAGACGGCCGGAGAGAAAGAGTTTGGAGCGAGCATGAAATCAAAGTCATTCTTGGTGAGTTATATGCGCCCAAGCGAGAGGATGAGAATGTGCAAGCTGCGATCGCTCGGTACAAGGTTGGCCGCAAGGTCCAGTTCTGTCTCTTAAATGGAGTGCGTCATAGCGAGATGAATCTAATTGCGAAGACAAGCATCAACTGGGACGCCAGGACGGTCCGAATTCGCCAAGGCAAGACCGGCAACTACAAAGTTATTGGCCCGCTTGGACAAACCTCAATAGAAATTCTCCGCGAGTCTTACAACGCGTCGAAAACTGATTTGGTCTTCTCTCGTAGCGGCAACATTTCGCCAAAGTTCTATCGAATTCTCAGGGAAGCCTGCGAGCGCGCTGGCGTACCGTACGGGCGAAACAATCCAGACGGCCTGGTGCTACACGATGCCAGGCATACCGCCACCACTCATCTTCTGGAAAGCAACGTGAGTCCAAAGACAGTACAAGAATGGATGGGCTGGTCCGACAAGGCTTTTGTTCTGTACTACTCACACGCGACGAAGCGATCAAGGGAAGAAGCTGGGCAGTCGCTGGAGAGGCTTGCGGGCAAAAAAACCGCTTGATACCACTGTATGCGGGCCATCAGCCTTTGAGATCTACTCAATGGTCCGCAAGCGCGTTCTGAATAGCAATTCCAGCCCAGCATCAGCTAGGTGTTCCACCGAATGTCCGAGGACAAGATCTTGGCGCACTCCTATCACGTGGTTGAGCTTCGTGGCGCCGATGAGGATGCGGCGCGCCCGATAAGAAATCAAACGAGCTTCAGCGGCTTCTTCGTCTTTCCAAAGATGGCTTCTTCGATCGCCTTCATTACTTCCGCGTTCGGTTTCCAACGAAACTCATGATGATATCGCTTTCGAGAGAACCGATAAGTCGCATCGACCACAGAGCTTGCCGGCACTTGCGCAGACGGAGGAGCTATCGAATCCATCCCGAGTCGTACTCCACGTAACCACTCTTTCTGATCGAGCTGCCCTTTTGAATTTAACTGAAGGATCGAGCAATCAATTCGCCTAATCGCGGTTGGCTGACGGTTATCGAGCTCAACGAATATTACCGCATAGCGAACGCGCTGACCGGCATATTCTGGAAACGATTCGTCGCTATCTGATCGCAAGTAGAACCTTTCGAATCGCTTTAACGGGATTCGCCGCACTGCATCGTTAGCCTCAATAAAGAATACTCGAGCCGCAATAGTCATTGTAGAGTGCTGAGAAACATATTAGGGGCGTCAGAAAACACGCATCCTCTCAGAACAGGACGAAGAGTTCCACATTGTTTTGAGATAGACTATTTGGTGGGACCAACTGCAATCCATTCTATTGCTCGTCCATCACCTATGCTAACGATTCTAATCTTAAACCCGTCTTTTCTTTGTTCCAACACTTGGTATTCAGAAGGAATGTATATCGAGCCGATCTTCTTATTGAAATTAAGATTGGGTACAGTGATAAAAGGCTTCGGATAGAACACCTCAAAATCTCCTAATCTAGGTACTTCCAGAACCTCTTTCTGAGTTGTAAGACCATTCACTGTCTGAGTGAAATCTGCTTTTCGACCTGGTAAATTGACAAAGTACGCGAACGCGCTGACCAGAAGGGTAACCACCACAGCACCAATGCCATTAAAAATCCACTGCTTGTTATCTCTTAGATATCGAACTGGAGAGCGTTTAGGACGGTTCAAGTCCTGCGAACCGTTCGCCGTTTGTTTTTCTAATGGGGCAGCGATTTCACGTTCCCGTTTGACTGCCCACTCAAGAACAATTGTTCTTACGTCATCAAGGAGCTCTTTTAGCTGAGAGGCATGAAGGAGAATCCCATATTCATCACGACTATTGGGAAGTGCAGGCAGTATTCCTTGATTTTCTGGGGTGAAACCAACCGGAAAGCCTCCCGCATCGCCCAGCGAGTTTAGGCTGCTCTCAAGAATCGGCACGGTCTCTCCAACATACGCCAGCGAAACCTTACGTTCGTCCTCCGCATCAAGATGGCGAAGGCTCACGTACTGAAGACTACCGAACGGCCGAGGAATAATTATTACTTGCCCGCGAATCTTTCGATGAGCAGGCAATGCGCCCCTTTTGTAACCCTTAAGCTCTTCCGAGATAAATTCCGAGAATTCTTCATCATCGAGCTTCTTGGCGACAACTAACGCGTGTTTTAGAAGGTTTGATGTGGGGAAGAAATTGCCCTTCGCGTAATCGATGATTTCCTCAATTTCTTTAGCCAATGATGACAAATCATGTTCCCCCCAGTATCTCTACGCTCGAAGGGTCTAACTTCGATCTCGTTTGCCTCTGCCCTGGAATCTATTCCTAAGTACTTCAGCATGAACAAGGACGCACCATTTCTCATCGTGTCCATGTGATGTCAGACGAGGGCAATTTACTTCAAGAAGTTATGAACCTTTGCTAGTTGGCCGCGGCCACGTGGCACCGTAGCAAGAATGCTATTGATCTCCGTTGTGATACCGACTGCGTGTCGTGCGATCGCTGCATAATGTTGCTCTCGCCTAGTCCACCAACCTTCATGATTAGACTTTTCGCGTTCGAGTTCGCCGCGTAACTCTTTCGTTCTGCTATCTATTACTTGCAATGCGTTCTTGAATTCTGCGCTCCTTAGGTAGCGATAGACATCTTCCGTCTTTTCTGCTTTTCCGTCCTCGGATAATTGAGCGCGTGAAAGCTCGACCAGGGCGTCTCGCAGAATCACCGCTAGATGACGCGCAAACTGTGGACTCGTTACTATGATCCCATCAACGATGCAAAGTCCCGTGTGTTTTGGAGGAAGGACGCGCGATACAAGCAGACCACACTTGGTTTCATTAGTTTCCATGGCTCGTTTCAGTTGTCGCAAGTACGCTGGTTGCCATTGGTTGGTTCGCTTGCATTCATAGACTATCGTGCCGCAAGGTTGTCGATTTTCAATCACGACGTGAATAATATCGCCGCCGCGACGCTTACGTTGGATGTCGTCCATAGGAAACTGCCGTCGCAGGAGTCTTTCTAATTCCTCCTCTCCCTCAGGACCGAAATGTGAACTATCATGCGCTTCCGCGCGACGCTGAAGTTCTTCAATCTTACGTCTCCACGTATCATTCTCACGCTCACGCCGCTCCTCGATTCGTTCACGTTTCTCTTCTTCTCTGCGAAGTTGTTGCGAATAGCGAGTTTCAATCTTCTGCGTCGCTTCGCGTTCGATCCGACGCTTCTCCTTTGCAGAGATAGCGCTTTTTGCAACGAGTGCTGCCTTTGTTTGTTTGTGCTGCGATTGCAGCTCGTCGAGCTGTTTTTGAAGCTTGATTTCTTCCTTTTTCGCTTTAGCCGATTCTTCGACGGCGATCTGCTCGCGCTCTCTTTTCAATAAACTACGCTCCCGTGCCAGCTTCGCTTCGGCCTCTGCAAGTTCTTTCTTCCGAGCCTCGTCAATGTGCAAGACTTGCTCATACGTTTCTCGTGACAACGATGATCCACACAGGGGACATTCAAACGTTCGACTCATGACGATTTCCTTTCTTGATCCGCGAGTCAGAACTGAGAGAAGCGGGAACAAAAACTAGGGCCAAAGGCTCTGAGAATCCAGCCCGTGCCAAGTGAGTCTCACGATATTATAAGCTTGCAACCCCGTCAATGGCGTTTCCGAATTTGTCATTACGCTACAGCCTGAATAACGGACTGGGAGACACACGTGGGATTACAATTGCAAGAGATTTACTTGCCCGACTTAGCGCAACATACAAAAGGCGTCGTTTGTATTCGGTCGCTGCAAAATGAGACTTGTCGCACGGCACCACTAATACGCGTTCTCTCTCCAAGCCTTTGGCTTTGTGCACTGTACTGATTGTCTTTGCCGGCAGCGGCACGCGGAAGAGACTTCTTTGCAGATTCAACTTTGATAAGCCGTCGTCGACATTGTCATATTCGGAGAGCCGAACAGATTCCCTAAACTCCCTACTGAGATCAAACCGGACGTCTCGAAATTGAGGGTCGGTGTTAACCAAATCATGCAACGCACCGAGGGCGCGAGCAACACCGCGATGATCGGGAGACTCCACGATCAACTTGGCTATGTTTTGAATCTTTGCGCTTTTCTGTTTTCGTATAGCAGTACACGACTCATTGACTTCGCGACGAAAAACGTTCGCAAATCCGGAATCGGTAAATCCGACAGCGACGGTCTGTACGAAATCAACAAAGGCCGACGCGATCGCCTGTGGGTTTCCGGAATTTTCAGCGCAACAGAAATAAAGGCGTGTCATTGCATTTCGAGTATGTCCCTCCCAAATCGGAATGCTTCTGTTAAAGAATGCGCGAAGCCCACGTACCGTTCCGTTGGCAGACGCCAATACGAGAAGCTCAGGACAACTTCTGACAAATGAATCGATGCCATTTCGATCCTGCCTCGACAGCGCGTATCGTTCATGATGTTGAGCGGTATTATCGGCGCGAAACACAAGCAACCCACGCGGCAGGCATCCATGTAAGTCGACTTCGTTACCGTCGCGAAGTGCGATCCGTGCCTGTCTTACCCATTCGCCAAGCTCTGGCGCGCTATTCATCCACCTATGGGGGGTCTCCAGTTCGACCCGCTCATCGGCCATCTCTTGAAATTTCGACCATCGCGCATTCCACGCACCCATTTCCTTCGGCTCGTAAATCGCCTGCATGGGATCTCCAAACACGCGCACGAATGCTCCGGCTCTATGAAGAGAATTTATGAAGTTATGTTGAGCTTCACTCGAGTCTTGATGCTCATCGCAAATCACATATGGATAACGTTCAACGATCGATTTCGCGATGATTGGTCCAGCAGCAATCAGCCGCGCTACTTTGATCGCAACTTGATTAAATCCGTCCTCTCCCTGTTGAAAGGCCCAAGCTGGCACTGCGGCGGGAAGGCCAATGCTGGAGTGATAAGCGCTGGCGATTTCAGTTATGAGACTGTCAATCGTGCGAATCTCAACTCGCCGACGAAGAGTTACAGTGCGACTGCCGAAGGCGTCGCATGCGGCATGCGTATGAGTGAGGACGAGCAACCTACCAGGGAATAGATCGGGAAGAAGATCTCTCGCGTATTCACATCCTTGAAACGTCTTACCAAAACCGGCGGGTGCTTCGACCAGCACTAGGCGGGCGTTGGAGCGTAGCACTTGTGCGACGCCCACATCATTCATGTCGGCACGTCTCCAATCGGCGTTTCTCCTAGCGTTTGGCGGACGGCATTTACAAACGGAAGTGCTGTGGGACGTAGCCTATGCCAAACGCCAAGATCAAATACTTTTTTCGCAAGTTCGCGGCCCCCATCCTCCGTCTTAAACCAACTCTTACACCAACCTTTCATTCGCTTCTTGTCATCCGTTGTCAGCGATGGATCATCAGGAAATTTGCCGGCTGACGCGTCAACAATTAACTTATTGAGATCTGCGCCAGCTACTTCTTTGATACGCTCGAATGTCGCGTCATCAATGCCAAGCCGCTCTGCCAAACACCGCAGACGCATTCCTGTCTTTTCGCCTTCTGGATCTTGGATGAGTGCCAATAAATTCGTATCGTCAAAAAGCGGAATCACGTGTTCTTCAAGACAACCACTGGGCCACTGCACTAAAAGGTCGCCCAGCCTTTGTTTAAGACTTGCCCATCGACCGGGGAATTGCCCTTCCGTGTCGACCATCCCCGCAAAAGTCAAACCACCCACGGCCAATCCCTCAAGAAGTTGGAGAGCGTATACATGTCCACCACCATCGGTAAGATGAATACCCTGCGCCAGTAGATCGCCTATTCCTTTCCTGAGTATCAGATCGGCGAATCCCAACTCGGTGGCGCCTTCGCACACAATAGCCATGCGAGAAAGAAATGTTTCAGGATCGGATTTGAGATGTCGACCAGCATTGCTCGAAGCGAGAGTTCCCAACTTGCTTTGCGTATCGAGATACCAAACTCCCGCATCTGAAGCCGCGCTTAGAACACTTAGAACACTAGCACTGTGGGTTGTGAGAAAGATTTGGGCACCGCCCGCCTTCAGTGACTCCACAAGTTTTCTTTGTCGGTAGGGTTCCAAGCCTTTTTCTACCTCATCTACAACGGTTATCGGATGTTCGTCTTGAAGCGCAGCGGCAATTGCAAGCGCCGCAAGGCGACGCGTTCCAGAGCCCCAGTTTGAAAGCGGTAAAGTGGCATCTTCCTTCTTTGCCGTTAGGCCTACGAGTGCGTTTATCGACAAACCGGGCCCACCAATAATCCCTAATCCAAGATCTGTAGGCAGAGTTTTCAGTTTGAAAACATTCTCCAGAGCAACGAGTTTCGTTTTGGATTCGTCACTCAGTACATCTCTTACATCCTCTTCAGACAATTCGTAACCGAGCTTTGCTCGCAATCCCTTGTCCTGTAAGAGACGATCTAACGCCGAGCCCTGAACGAGTCTCAAGTCACGATCATTTCTATCGTCGCCAGCTAATCGGACCAAGCCGATTGCTCGCCGCAGACCAACAGAAAGGTTTGTTGCCGTTCCGTTGGGTTGGACTACTTCATAAATGGTTTCCAGTTCGCTCGTTCCACGCACTCTCAAGCAATGAACAGGCTCAGCCGGCTCTGTGTTATTGATTTCGTCAGGACTGTCTTGCGATGGAGCTACCGCTTGATCGCCATCCCACTGCCAAGGCCAATTCATCTCGCTCGCTTGGCTGATTGCCGTCACGCCCTCAAGAGACAGGACGGCTTCGATCACAAACTCCAAATCTACTTTGCGTTGCCAGTAGTCAGCTCCGCTTAGAGGGTAGGTATTTGTTGGGTGCAATAGGAGGGCGATCGCGTCGAGAATTGTGGTCTTGCCGACATCGCCGCCGCCAAGGATGATGTTCAAGCCAGGGGCTGGCTTCCAGCTAAGAGATTCAATTCCTCGAAAACGTTCGATTGTGAGTCTTCGGATCTGCGGGTACATCACTTATCACACTGCCTAACGTCGGAGTATACACGACATGCCGGCGTAAAACTTTGATCCAAATGCGGACTGTAAATGAGAACAGCAATACTCCTCGCCTTAATAGTGTGCGATTTCTTCACAACATCGAAGAACTCGATGGCGCTGGGTAACACACGATCTGCGATCCAAGCCTTCAGCGTTCGGCTCAAGTTGGTTTTTGGGCTTTTGAGGCGCAGGCATCATCCAACGAGACCGATGCTCGCAGCCTGATGCGATCCGGTCTTTTTCGAGTCCCCCTGTGGGACTCGCAGGGATGGTCATGGCGCACTGTCTGCATTGAGTCCACTTGATAGATCAAATACGTGGGCACTAATTGGACACTAAATTGAAAAATGTTTTGATTTGCTGAAGAATATTGAAAAGGGTTGGTGCCGAAGGGGGGAATAAATACGATCATGCAACCTCCTCAATTAGTTAGACTTACGAGCGAACTGAGATTTTGGAGTCACAACCGAGTCACAGAATTTGCACCATCCTCCTTTGAGTTTTAGCAGTATTGGTTGGCGGCGACAATGGCGGCTTTCAAGATCGCGAAATTCGAATCCGATGAATCCGGGTTTAGGCTGGAACAAGTTCATATATGAGATAGTTGATTAGGAGACGGCTTCCTTCTTCTAAAGGCATCTCACTCTCGCTAAGAAGGTCCAGTTCATATCCGTTTTCAGTTGCGAAGCGCGAAATTGTTTCGAGGTCTGCGCTATCACCCGTCCCCAAAAGCAGTCTGCCGTTATTCGTCAAATGGTTGCCGGCTCCCGCAATGTAACCCCTTACTCCCTCGTAGTGATAGTCCATTCCTGAGCGTAATAACATGTCCGCCACCGGTACTGGCCAATTATTAAACGGGTGTGCCCAGAATATGCAATCGAACGTCTCATCAGATCTAATTGGACCGTATAAGCTACCTTGACGTATCTCAACCTTCGGTTTGAGTTTTGTCACGTTCAATTGTGCGTTCCTAACGGCATCTGGGTTTACGTCAGTAGCGACTACCCGTCGTGAGCCATTGCGAGCGCAGGCGATGGCGAGTATGCCGGTGCCTGTTCCAATTTCGAGAAGCGATCTTGTGCCTACGATCCTTGGAAGTTCTTCCGCGAACCACAAGCTATCGGTAAAGAAGCGGGGAGCATAAACATTCGGCGAGACTGTCAGGACGATACCCTCGCAGCAGATTTCATAAGGGCCATCGGACGCTTTAGCTCGCATGTTTTGATAGATGGTTTCGATTGTCCTATACCATAATTCTCGTTCTTCCGGAGAGAAGTCCCGGACGGGTACAGATTCCTTTTGGACAAACGAAGTACCAACTAAAGAAGAAAACTCATGAACACTCTCCATCCACACTTCTCCTTTGAAACTAGCGGGAACATAACGGTCCTTCACAGATCTAAAACGGACTTTCGTTCGTCATTTGGGTCACGTGCTTATGTTTCACCGTTCTTGCTACCAGAATCACCTGCAGCTGGTTGTGAGTCATTGGCTGGATTAGTTATCTTGGGAGCGATGCCTATGTTTTTCCCTTTTTCAAGGATAAAGGCCACGCCCTTTTCGATAAAACCTCGTGTCGGTGTCACACGCAGCACTGCCACAATCAAGACACATAAGAAATAAAAGAACACACAAACCGTCGCAAACGAACTGACTCGGTCCGACGCGGCAGCCCATACGAAGAGCCAGTAAAGGGAACAAATCACTGCAAGCGCAACGACGGTTAGAATTCTGAAGGAGATGACGAGATCATGTGCGAGGTCAGATTCTGTCCTCATGCACGCATAACGCGTCGCAAAGTTCCGGCAACGGTGATAGAAGGCAAAGACGTTCCAAACGGCTATTAAGGCGAATGCCGCCGCGCTTCCGCAAACGAACGGATCGGCGCCTCGAAGCATTTCCCGAACGCGGCTATAGCCTGGCAAACCGTTAAAACTAATAACATGTTGATGGACGTATTTGAGCACTCGGAACACGTAGAGTTGAAGCACATGGAGCTCGCCGACCGCAAAGACCAGACTGAGCACAATAAGAACCCTTAGGATTACCTCCAACGCAGGCTTTCCAACCCACTCGGGATAGTCGTGATCGCCGCTCTGAAGCTTCTCGATCGTATCCATATCAAAGTAAATTAACGTCAATAAACCGGCAGAGGTCGTTGCAAGGATCAAAGCAAATGCGGTGTTAAGGCCAAGTTGATTAGCAAACTGCAGCTGGATGACTGAAATGAACGCCACTGGCAACCCCGCTATCCAGATAACGAGGTAGATTGCCGAGGAGACTCGTCTCGGTCGACAATCCAACGACTGAGGCGATGGTGTGGACATTGGTTTACCTTTCCGCCGCTATGACGGCAAGCTGACCGTCTCTAAAAACAACATCAATTTTGCCGAACCCTATTCGGCTCAGAAGCCCAATTTCGTCTGACAATACTTGAGGTTTGTTTTCCTCGACGTAATGGCGCTCGCTTATGGTGGTAGAATTGTGATCCCGTCGGACACCTGACTGCTGCAAGCGGCTTAGACACGCCCGTACATCGTCCAGTTCCTTCTTGAGCGCTCTTTCAGCACAGTATTTCAATCCATTGGAATACAAATCTGTGAGAACCAACACGCCTTTATCTGGAAGAAGATCGTGCGCCAGTTGATAGATGTCTCTCTTGATAGAGAGAGAGTAATGATGTAGCGCCAGCGTGCTCATAACACATGCTAGCGTTGGTTGCAGCCCTTGTGCGTCCAGAGCCAACAGCAGTTCTTTGCGTGTTAACCTCCGAAAGTCTCGTCTGATAAAAAGAGAGCGTTGCTGCAGATCGCTATCTGCTAACTTTTCTCTCGCCCTTCCAAGCATATCGATCGAACAGTCGATTCCGACGTATATGGCATTTCGGACACGAGTTAGAATTTGAAATCCATCCTTGCTTGTGCCACAACCAAGATCGATGACTATCGGTCTGGTTAGGGCCACGCGCTTAACCGCGGTTATTACGATGTCGTTCTGTGTTTTGTGAGCAGTCCTATATCGTCGAGCGAACCGCTTTGCATCATCATCATATGAAAGAGCTCCCAACTGGCCAAACGCGGGCGACTTACCATTTCTCCGAACCAGCGGTCTATATTCTTTTGAATCTGCGGTTACTTTTTTCATTTGTCGGTTTGTGTCGATGGCCATGGTGATATTTAGACTTGTAGGTTCTCGTTCATAAACAAAAGAATCTAGAAACCGAGAGCGCGCTGCAGGAATTGAGACGTGGGGGAGTCAAGAACAGACTTCGATCCCGTTTCTGTTATCGCGCCATTCTCAACAACTACGATTCTGTCAGCATAACTTCTAGCAAAATCGAGAGAATGTGTGACTATGATTAAACCGACTCCTGACTTTCGGAGGTCGATCAAATGGTCATTGAGTATCTTTTGCTGTTTCAAGTCCAACCCTCCGTGCGCTTCGTCGATTAGAATAACTTGGGGGTCGAGTACTAAGGCTCTCGCAAGTGCTGCTCTCTGGGCCTGTCCGCCCGACACTTCGTTAGGAAAACGATCGACGAATCTTGACATATCAAACAGATCGATTACTTCGTGTACCCTCCTTTTTGTGTCGCTGGTGCCGGCTGCTCGAAGGGGTAACGAAATATTGTCGCGAAGTGTGAGATGTGGCCAAAGAAACTGCCTCTGAAATACGGTCGTTACTTGCGGCCAAGGCCTTTCCGACTTATTGGAATCGAACTTATGCCCATCCAGTTCCAGATGAACGATGCCGCGCTCAGGAACTTCTACGAAACTCAGAAGACGCAGCAGTGTGCTCTTACCCGATCCGCTAGGACCGAGGACAAAGACGAACCGGTCGGTTTCAATTTCAGCCGTGGGAAAG
>JADMIO010001245.1_pt1 | contig 23116 bp, 17 predicted proteins | sample 8958161 | NCBI WGS metagenome assembly JADMIO01 (sample SAMN16585339, study PRJNA669376) | soil metagenome | isolation source: Crop rotation soil | place: USA: Cullars Rotation, Alabama | collected 2011 | reverse complement strand
CGATCTGCCATGATCCTCTCCGACCAAGAAATTTTATCCCACATAGAAAATAAAACCATTGTGGTGGAGCCTTTTCGTCGCGAATGTTTGGGTACCAATAGCTACGATGTGCATTTGGGCAAGACTCTCGCGGTTTATCGGGGGAATATGCTCGATGCCAAAGAATCGAATCCGATTGAATATTTTGATATTCCCGAGGATGGGTTTGTGCTTATGCCCGACAAATTTTATCTGGGAGTAACCGAGGAATACACCGAGACCCATTGTCACGTGCCGTTTTTGGAAGGCAAGTCGAGCGTGGGGCGCCTCGGTATCGACATCCATGCAACCGCGGGCAAGGGCGACATCGGTTTTTGTAATTATTGGACGTTAGAGATTTCGGTGAAAATGCCGGTGCGGGTATATGCCCATATGCCCATTGGCCAGATCATCTATTTTGCTGTTGAGGGTGAGGTGTTGACGCCGTATAATAAAAAGCCGTCGGCGAAATACAATGATAAAAGTCCACTGCCGAAGGAATCGCAGATGTGGCGGAATTTTAGGTAGCTTATTCTCTATTTGTCTTCCCGTATGCCTAAAAGATTGCCCGTAGGGCATCGGCGTATGAGTACGGGATCTCTGCTCAGTGGCATTTCTGGAGGTCCTGGACTTCTTCGCCGATTGCCTTCGGCAATCCATTTGGCATCCAGAATGACAATAAAATTTTTAATTTCTCACAAATAAGACACTTGTTTGGGTATGCCGCATATAATATTTCCATGCCTACTCTAATGCTATTTAAAATATGGTTTGTAGCCTTCTCGTTGGCCTTGTCCGCGTATGCTGAAACGACCATTCCCACATCGATAAGGGCCGGGTGGTACTTCTGGGACCCTTACCAATATCTCCAAACCATAAAAGGCGTTGAGGTTTTAACTGGATTAGATGTTCAAATAACCAAAGCCATATTTGCTAAAGCTCGCATGCGGCTCGACTTAAATCCTATCCCTTGGAGGGTACATCAAGCCGAAATTAGAGACGGAATAACGGATATGGCGATGGGTGCCACTTATAGCGATGAGCGGGCAAAGTATGCTTATTTCTCCGTGCCCTACCGCTTCGAGGAAAACTCGCTTTTCCTAAAACGGGGCGATGAAGGGCGACTCAACGTGAGCTCAGTGGAGGAGTTCCTGGCCGATGTGAGTCAAAAATCTTTCAAGCTCGCCGTGGTGGATGGTTTTGTCTATGCTCATCCCGCGATCAACGATTGGGTTCGCGACCCCAAAAATCAACCTCTCATTTACTTCACACAAAATGACCTGGGCAGTCTCGATGCACTCCTCGATGGCAAGGTGGATGGTTTTTTAGCGGATCGAATTTCCGGTGCCACCAACATTTGGCGCATGGGCAAGGGCGATCTGGTCAACGAGGTATCTCTCAATATCAAAACGCCTATCCATTTGATGTTTAGCAAAAAGTCCATTTCCGAAGATACCGTCGCTTTGATCAACGAAAAAATCGTGGAAATTAAGGAGAGTGACGAATACTCCCAGATTGTTTCCTGGTATCTCCATCCCGTATTGCTTTTGCAGACGGTCGATTCGCGCTGGTTCATGTTGATTGAGCTCATTGGTACCATTTCGTTCGCGATTTCCGGACTCGTTATTGCGTATCGCGATCGCGCGACTCTATTTGGTGCCATGCTTTTTGCGATTGTTCCATCGCTCGGGGGCAGCATCCTTCGCGACGTCATCTTCGATCGCTTCCCCCAGCGGGCACTCCAGTATCCCATTTTTCTCTATGCAGTAATCGCGACTCTACTGGTGGGAATTTTCATTGTTAAGCTAAATCATCGCTATGCTTTTTTCGGGTCTGATGGTCAAAATGCGCAAACCACCGGCAAAATTCTCGCCATGTCGGAGTCTTTGGGTCTTGCGGCCTTTACCATTTCTGGAATTGTCATCACCGTGGCCACGCGCATATCGCCGCTGTGGCTTTTCGGGCCCTTTTTCGCCTTGCTCACCGGCGTGGGCGGCGGCATTTTCCGCGATCTTCTGAGCAAAAGGCGGGAGATCCAGGCACTCAAGGGTCCGCTGTTTGGCGAGATCGCTATATTTTGGGGATTTTTCTTTTCTGTGTTCTTGGTTGCACAGGCAAAAGCTGACCGCGTTGATCTCATCAACATCGGGGCACTCCTTACCATCGCAGGTATACTCGTTTCACGTATTATTGTGGTGTTTTTTAATGTAAAAAATTTTTATTTCAATAAAGAATAATTTCGTATCTATTTAAAAGCGCCATTCGTAATGGCGCTATAAGAAAAATCGATTCGTGTCGAGGTATTAATAGTCGCAAGAGCAGCTATAGCTGCTGGCCTGGTCATTGAACAGTTCGCCGACATTATAGGAAGATTCCCACAAGGTGTATGGAAGACCTTTAAAATCGACATGTTCATAAAGCGTAATTTGGCATCCGGGCGCCACTTGAACGGACGTAACGCGGTCGTTCCACCAATGACCAACGTTGCTTACCGATTGGTTGGTGAAGACATTGAGACTTGCACCACTATAGTTTTCATGCTCATAGAGCGTCGCGCAAATATTGGCTTGAGCCGAAGCTGCCGCCAAAGAGAACAGCAACGCTGCTATCATCAATTTTACAGTTTTCATAAAACCCCCTAACTGGTGGATCAAGGTGATCCGATGAGGGAAGCTTAGCACAGACCTGTACAAACGAGGGTGCAAAAAATTAAAGCACACCTGAGAAGTTGGGATTTATGATTTTGTCATAATCTTCCTGAGTTAACAGAGGATTAGGATTGCCATAAGTAGCTGTATTTTTGGGATTTAAAATATACTGCACTCTAGCAAGTCTTGTTGTGGTTTTGGTCATCTTATTTAACGCGTTATCGTATTGATTTTTTCGATTAATAATTGCGTTTTCAATAACTACTAACAACGCTGGTTTTTTACTATTTTCATCCATCTTAAAATTATTGTTAGGATCGTATTTTATTTTGTTGTTGATGTCAGAATAGAAAGTTATAAAGTCAATCGCATATTGGGTGCCTTCATAATCGACATCGTCCAAATTTGACTTATCGAGTCTTAATAGCGCGGGTATCCACTTCGATAACAAATTTTTGTAATTGTCAGTTTTTGGATTTATTTTTTCGATGAGATAATTTTTTAACTGTTCTGTGGTCTTGTATTTACCATCTATTTCGGCATCCGCGACATGTTGGCCTAATTTAGTGAAAAGTTCATTTATGGTCTTAATGGGGACTTCATTGCTAAGGGGTTTTAAATCATCGGGCAGATCCACCAAGCTGAAATATTTCCATTCTGCATTTTGAAATTCAATATCCGCCTCTTTACGCTCAATATCTAACTTCTCAATTTCGACCTTAAGTTTTTCTTTAAGCTGCTTATCCAGCTCGATTGCAGCTTTTTTTTCGTCTTCTTTCTTTTTTTCCTCCAAGTTCTTTTTGTTCTCTTCTTCTTTTTCTTTTATCTCTTTCTTTTGTTTTTCTATTTCATTATAGATAGCCACAAATGGATTATGAAAACCTACACGAGCAAACAAATCGGCAAGTTCTTCGTTGGTTATCACACTATTTTCATCCCATAATTTTTTGGCACTGTTAAAAAATTTCTGGTTCCCTTCAGAGAGTTTTGTCGAATCAAAATTTTTATATGCGAGGTCAGCATCATTTTTTGCCTTTTTAATTGTCGCTTTTATTGCGTCCCGTATGATCAAAAATGAGTTTTTGGATTTATTATCAATTTTATCATTAAAGCTATTTAACAGGGCTAAAGTTTTGTCTTTGTCGTGTTCAAGTTTTTTTACCACGTCATAATGCGCGTCCCAAGACAACGAACCCGTTTCGATAAACGGTGCCAAGATATCATAAGTTGGTTTATGCTTATTTAAGAGCCTTTCTACGGGAGTTTCATTATTATTCTTTTGTTGGGCGAGTTCTGATTTTTTTTGCAGTACCTTTTTTATGAGCACCGGATCGAAGTTTTCAAAGTCGGCAATATCATGCAGAATGTTACCGTTATTTTTACCGTTGATATCGCTAAGCGTTATATTTGAATTGATAATTTCTTCGATGATTTTTTTCTTTTCATCGTCGTTGTAAACATTGCCCAATTTTTTAGATAGTTTTTCAGCGGTGTTGGGTTTGTTGTCTTCTTTTTTCTTTTCGTCTTCTTCTTTTTTCTTTTTTTCGTCGTCTTTCTTCTTTTTCTCTTCTTGCTCTTTTTTAAATTGCTTTTGTTGTTTCTTTATTGGGTCTTCAAAACCGGATTCAGGGCCGCTACCACCTATCCCTTCTGAGTTATTGGTGCTACCGAATTTGCAGCCACTGAACAGGGAAATAAACAATAAAAGCAACCAAATACGCATAAAAAACCTAAAATAATTCTTGTACTCTTCCAATCTAAAGCCCACGCAGCAAAGCGCAATAAGGTACGGTAAAAATAGATATAATCAGCATCTTAAAAATTACTTAACAATCAAAAGTAATTACGCAAAAAGTATAATTTATAATTTTTATGCAGACCGCCAACCCATTGTTTTATTTCAGAGTATTAATAAATAGGCAAAATAATCCTTGAGGAGCGCCGATGTTTAGACGAGTGCTGATCGCCAATCGCGGCGAGATTGCTGTGCGCATCATGCGAACGCTCAAATCTATGGGCATTAAAGCCATCGCCGTGTACAGTGAGGCGGATAAAGATTGCCCTTATCTTAAGCTCGCCGACGACGCAGTCTGCATTGGTCCGGCACGGGCATCGGATAGCTATTTGAACGAAGAGGCCATCTTAGCAGCGGCGATTAAAACAGACGCCGAGGCCATTCATCCGGGTTTTGGGTTTCTGTCGGAAAACGCGCGATTTGCCGCGCGTTGTGAATTGCAAAAACTAACCTTCATTGGCCCATCACCGGCCCATATCGCTCTTATGGGCGACAAGGCGGTGGCCCGGCGAACGATAGAGGGTCTAGGTGTGCCGATTCTCAAGGGCTCCAAAGATGTTCTCAAAGATGAAAAATACGCCTTAGGGTTAGCAGCCGAAATCGGCTATCCCGTGCTGTTAAAGGCCCGTTCTGGTGGCGGTGGAAAGGGCATGCGTTTGGTTCACGAAGCGAACCAATTTATTAATGAGTTTCGCGAGGCTTCTCGTGAAGCTGAGAGCAGTTTTAAAGATGGGGCGCTCTACTTGGAAAAATTTGTCGTGGGGGCCCGCCACATCGAGTTTCAAGTTTTAGGCGATGCCTATGGCAACGTCGTGGTTCTTGGGGAGCGGGAATGCTCGGTGCAGCGCAAAAATCAAAAGCTTATTGAAGAGGCGCCGGCCAATAATTTTAGCGCGGAGCTTCGGGGAAAAACGGTTGCAACCATCATCAAAGCTATGAAAAAGATTGGTTATCTAAACGCCGGCACTCTCGAGTTTTTGCTGGATAGCACAGGTGAGCTCTATTTTATGGAGATGAACACCCGCATCCAGGTGGAGCACCCGGTGACTGAGCTTACCACTGGCGTCGACATCGTGGAGCAGCAGATTCGCATTGCTGCCAATGAACCACTTAGGCTCACTCAAGAAAAAGTCCTACGTCGGGGCCACGCCATCGAATGCCGCATTAATGCAGAGGATGTGAAAGATAACTTTCGTCCAACCCCCGGTGAGATCACTAGCGTGTCGCTCCCCACTAATAACATTGACGGACCACTGCGCATCGACACGCATATCGCGAATGGTTTCAAGGTATCGCCGTTTTACGACTCCATGCTCGCCAAAATTATTGCCTACGGCGACACCCGCGAGCAGGCTCTCTCCCTCATGAAGTCGAGCCTCGCACAAATTAAAATCAGCGGCGTCGCTACTACTATCGATCTGCATCAACGTATTCTCAATTTAGAGCCGTTTCGTACAGGCAAATATGATTGTTCGCTCCTGTCCACTATGGATTTAAGTAAGGATTAGGCATGGCCAAACTATTTTTTCAGGGCATTGGATCCGACATCGATACTACGAGTAAGAGTTTCATCGCTAATGCCGAAGCGATGACTGGACTCGACAAAATACTCGCCGAGCGACGGGCTCAAATATCGGAAGGATGGGGCGAAGAATATCGCGCTCGCGTCAAAGCCAAGAAAAAAATGACGGCTCATGAAAGGCTAAGGGCGCTCGCCGACAACGCATCGGATATTTTGCCCATTAACACTTTTGTGAATTTCGGTGTGGAGTTTGGCGACGAGGGCCAGAAAAAATCCTCCCCCAATGCCGGCGTGCTTACCGCGTTTGTAAAAGTCTTTGGCCGTTGGGTGGTGGTGATCGCCAATGAAAACACGGTGGCCTCGGGCAGTTGGTGGCCAAAAACGCCAGAGAAAATTATTCGTGCGCAAGAGATCGCGCTAAAGTTAAAAATTCCCGTGGTGTACTTAGTAGATTGCTCGGGGCTATTTTTGCCGGAGCAGGCCACCACATTCCCTGGAAAAACTGGCGCCGGCCACATCTTTAAGATGAACAGTTTATTGAGCGACGCCGGCGTGCCGCAGATCGCTGGCGTATGCGGCGACTGCATCGCCGGTGGCGGCTACATGCCCATCATCTCCGACCGCGTGTTCATGACGGAACAGGCCTACATGGTGATCGCTGGGGCTGCCCTCATTCGCGGTGCGAAGAGCCAGCACCTAAGCTCCCACGATATCGGCGGGCCTCACGTGCACGTTCATATTTCCAACTGTGCCGATGAGCGGCTCCCCGACGATGACGCCTTAATAATACGGATCAAAACCGAGATTGCAAAACTGCCCTCGAGTGCCGCCGATTATTATCGGCAAAACGTGAGCAATATGGAGCCGACCTTTGATGAGGCTGAGCTTTCAGGAATCATTCCCACATCGCCACGGGTGGTTTACGACGTGCGAGAAGTCATCGCGCGTCTCGTGGACCAGAGCCTCTTTTATGAATTCGAGCCCGAGCAAGGCCAAGAAGTCATTTGCGGTGTAGCTCGTATTGCCGGGCTTTTCGTGGGCCTGCTGGCCAATGCGCAGGAACTTTTTCCTCACCCTGAAAAAGAGGAGATGCGCCCCGGCGGTATTTTGTATCGCGAGGGTGTAAAAAAACTTTCACGATTTTCGCGCATGCTGAACGACGACGGTATTCCCATGGTGTGGCTGCAGGACGTGTCGGGTTTTGACGTCGGCATCGAGGCGGAAAAGCAAGGGCTTTTAAGCTATGGCTCAAGCCTGATCTACGCCAACTCCACCCATGCGACGCCCACGATGACGGTGCTCCTGCGCAAGGCCTCTGGCGCCGGCTACTACGCCATGGCGGGTATGCCTTATGACCCGGTTCTGCAGCTCTCGACACCCATCTCACGCCTCGCCGTAATGGAAGGGCAGACGCTGGCTATTGGCGCTTTCCATACTAAGCTCGACGACAGCTTTAATATCGCGAGCACCGATCCAGCGCAGCGAAGACAGATCGAAGACGGCATGAAACAAGTGAGCGACCGCATAGAGCGCGACATGGACCCCTATAAGGCCGCTTCGCAAATGGATACCGACGAGATCGTGTCGGTTCTCGAGCTGCGGCGCTACATTTCTTGCTTCTTGGAGATGGCTTACCAAACCATGGGCGCCCGGCGCATCAAAAATCCGCGCATCTGGTCGCTGCATGACTGTGCGGATGTGACCGGGTCCGCGACAAGGCCAAAGCGTGCCCAGGAAACAGAAAATCCTGAGATAAAGCAAACCAAAACATCCGGGACGGGGAATTTTATCACCGCACCCATGGATGGCCTCTTGTATCTGAGTCCGTCGCCCGACGAGCCGCCTTTTGTCACGGTGGGTGATGAAATCAAACCTGGGCAGACCATCGGCTTAATCGAGGTCATGAAGAGTTTTTACCCATTTAAATTTTCGGGAAAAACTACCGCTCACATCACTAGTATCAACGTTAAAACTGCCACCCCGGTGCAAGCGGGGGAAAAAGTTTTTGAATGGAAGTGAAACCGCTCAGATGGATATTCCATAACGCAGATATGAATCAAGCGTTATGATTTCGCCATCGATTCCTAGCTCTGAAATGGCAGAATTAAGTGCTCTTTCTTCTCGCACCATCGTGTCTTTTTGCTCCGTGTGCCAAACCACTTGAAATAGTTTCTTTTTACCTTGAGGGCTTTCGACGAGAAAATCCACTTCAAATCGTTCTCTCGTCAGGTAATAGTTTATTTTATAACCCATTCTTCTTAGTTCGAGATAGATTATATTTTCAAATAGCTTTCCCAAATCCTTTTCGTAATCTAACGTAACAGCTCTCACAAGACCGGGATCAATGCAGTAGATTTTTTTGGCATTGATTTGTACTTTTCTAATAGAAGGATCATGAATGGGTACAAAGAAGGCTAGAAAGGAATCTTCAATAAAGGCGGCATAGTCATAAACAGCATCTTTCCCAACCTTGTAGCCCTGACTCTTCGCATCGTTATAAAATTTATTTACAGTAAATGGTTTACTTGTATTATGTATAAGCGACAAAATCATATATCTGATAAAGGTCGGATTTTTTATATCGTGGCGCTCGATTATATCTCGATACGTTACAATATTAACGTAGTCTTGGAGAGTCTGTTGTCGAGCTTCTTTTGAATAGTTGTTAACCTCGGGAAAGCCTCCCGTCGATAAATATTGCATGAAACTATTGGTTAATATATCCAAGCTCTTTTTTCCCAATGGCCTGGCTTCGATCTTGATTTTGCGAGCTGTCAAAAATTCACGAAAACTATACGGCCAAATTTCCGTTGAAAGTGATCTGCCCCGCAGATTAGTGGCAATTTCCTTGCTCAAAAGTTTGGCAGATGAGCCCGTTAGGTAAATTTCTACGTTTTTACTGTCATGAAAACGCCTTATTACGGTTGGCCAATCTTCTATGTTTTGGATTTCGTCGAGAAACAAATAACAACGTTGGTCATGATTTTCTGGATATATTGTATAAAAAGATTCAATAAGATTAGCAAGTTTTTTCCCATTCAGTGGCTGCAGTCGGTCATCTTCAAAATTTATATATAAAATTTGTGAAAGATTGATCCCTTCTTTTAGGAGCAACAAAATTTTCTGGTAGAGAAAATAGGTTTTTCCGGTCCGGCGCATCCCTATGGCAACTTTGATCTTATTGGGCGCATCAAAAAACCGTTCCTCTCGCGGGATAAGATCGGTGATTCTCGTTAATTTATCCGAGAATTCGTTCATAACTATTTGGATTATTTCACTTTCTCTCATCTAATTTCCTTAAAGCAACCAGATCCTAGGTATAAAATTAACAAATTTTATCATTTTTTCAAGTATAAATATCTATGATTGTTACCCTGCACAAAGGAAATATTAACGTTAAAAACACCTTTCATCCGCCGAGCGCCATAATGGCGCCAATCAATGCCGAACCAAGGGCAATCATCAAAAAACCTGCCTTAAAGCCGCCGTAGCCAGACCAGCGGCCGAGCGCATACCCACCGGCGAATAGCATTGCCAGTGCGACTATGCGAGAAATGGTCTTCGCTATCGCTACTTGATCGACCACCATGAATGGGAGTGCGACCGGGAAAGTCGATATTACGCAGATGAGGAAGATACCGAGAGCGGCTAGTATGTCGTCTCGCATAAGTTTGGGCCGCTTTGGTACGAACGGCAGCGCTAGCAGGCGCGCGCGGATGGCCTCTTTTTCCGCCTTCGAAATTTCGCCCATGGCGGTTGGTCCTATGGATTGTTCAATGATTCGATAGGCGGTTTCTTCGTCCGTAGCGGCGCGAACCTCTCGGGCGAGGGTGAGAGAGCGCCCGCGGGCTACGATGGCCGAAACGAGCGCCATGACCCCATCGGCCAGGCCCCAGGCGATATTGCATCCCAAAGCGGCAAAGAGCATGGTCCTAATATCCTGGCGTTCGGCAGTGGCCATGCTGATAGAGCCGACAAAAGTGAGCGCCATAAAAAGTCCAAAACACATTTCAGAAACTCGATCCACGGGATCAAGTACGGAAGCGTGCCCTTCGCGTTCGGCCAAAATCCCAAAAATTGCTCTAATCATTTGCCCTCCAGATCGGCATCACCAGCGGAGTGTACTGGCTGCCATAAATAAAAAAGGCGCCCTGGGGCGCCACAAACCGAGAAATTATATATTTACTGCGCTTTCAAAACATCGCCATTGTTTACATCGATCCAAACAAATTTTGAGTTACCATTGTCTTTTTTAACTTCTACTTTGAAAGCTGGTTCGTCTTTGACGAGATCCAATTCAACGCTATTCGCCGAGATGCCACCTTCCACTTCAGCAAGGGCGATTTCTCGAGCCTTGTCTTCGGTGATTTTGTGGCTGAACTGCGGATATTTGATGTCGATACCGGAGGTCGAGAAGTTGTTTTCTATTTTGCTTAGGCGAGTGCCGGCAAAGGTGTTAGGAATTATTTCACCCGCGAGGTTGCCGATTTCTTTGCAATAGAGGCTATGGTCTTCATTTTTTTGGCCATTGGTTACAGTGCGGATTCGTAGGCAATCTTTAAAATCACCGCCGGGTGCAGCATAGTCTTCGCCAACTTTCAAAACTTCACTGCGGTACTCATTAGCGCCATCGAATTCGCGGTTAAATTGTATGCCTTCACGTGGTTCGCCAGGGATGAAGATACCGGCGCGCGCATTTTTTTGACCGGCTTGCCACGAGTTGCCTTCTTCGGAGCGTAGATACCCGCCAAAAATATTGAGTTCATCTTCGCCCAAAAGCCACACGTTGCCGCCTTTATCTTCGGCGTACCAGCTCTTTTTGTCGGTTACGAGTGAATCATCAAGCCATTTACGTTCCCACAAAGCACGGGCAGTTACACCTTGGATTTCTTTGGTTTTATCGGTACCAAGCAATTCCACATGCACTTTTTTGCCATCTAGAGTTTTTCCGTCCAAGAAATACTTACGCCCTGGCGTGACGTTAAAGTAAGGGTTCTGAAAGGTATCCACAAAATTTTCCGCCCTAAACTCATAACGATTTGAGTTATCTGGGGTGGTTGGATCATCGTCTCCATCTTCATTGGCGCTTATATTCGAATTCGTTCTTTGATCCTCTACATCCACGTCTGTTGCACATCCAGCAGCAAAGACCACGAGTAGGGGAAGTATATGCTTTCGTTTCAAGGTTTGCCCCCATATAGAAAAATTGCACTATCTATATTGTTAATGAGGGCTTATTGAGATGCAAAAAAATGTAAAAAATAAGTTAATAACTGAGTAAAAATCACACCCTATAAAGACCGACACCCCAAGCAAAACCGGCGCCGATGGCCAACATGAGCACAAGGTCGCCTTTGGTGAGCCTGCCATTGCGATTGGCTTCGTCATAGGCAAGTAGGAGAGAGGCTGCTGACGTGTTCGCGCAGCGATCGAGATTTATTAAAAAGCGCTCGGTTGGCAAGTTTATGCGCTGAGCAATGGCATCGATAATGCGCAGGTTGGCCTGATGGGGTACGGCAAACTTGATGTCGCTCGCTGTGAGGTTATGCTTGTTCAAAATAACGTCAATGCTGTCGCAGAGCGCTCGCACGGCAAATTTAAACGTTTCTCGACCATTCATATGAATCTTATCTTGTCTGTTTTTAATCGCCTCTTCATCGATAGGGTTAAGCGAGCCGCCGGCGGGGATCCAGATATTTTTAGATTGCGTGCCATCGGCATAGAGATCAATGCCTAAAAACCCAGAATCATCCTGATGGTTAGCTGTAACAACGCATGCTGAAGATCCATCGCCAAACAAAACCGCTGTGTTGCGATCTTGCCAATCCAGGACACTCGACAAAGTTTCGGTGGCAATCACCAGCACGTTTTTACATTGGCCCGCGCGGATAAAACAATCGGCTAGATTGAGCCCATAAATGGATCCTGCGCAGGCGGCGCTGATATCTAAACTGGGAACCCCTGAAGCTTGTAAGCGTTCTTGAATAAGGCACGACGCATTTGGCAATCGATAATCACTCGAACAGGTAGCCGTAATAATAAAATCGATATCCTTTGGGGATAGGTTAGCCATGTCGAGTGCCTGGCGGGCAGCCATTTCTCCCATGTAGCTGTTGGTCTCACCTGACTTGGGATCGGAAATATGGCGCTGTTTGATGCCAGTGCGCGTGGTGATCCATTCATCGGATGTGTCTAAGACTTTGGCCAAATCATCGTTGGTGATGACTTTTTTGGGTAGGTAATGCCCGGTGCCGATGATTTGTGAACGCATAAGTAAGCCCTAAAGTTTGATTCTGTCACCCCAGCGCAGGCTGGGGCCCAGGTTTATGGCAAATGTCTGGATGCCAGCCTGCGCAGACATGACAGCAGGAAGAATCTCAGATAAAAAAAAAGGCGCAAGAGCATGGCCCTTGCGCCGATTTATAAGCGTATGGACTAGAAACCGCCCATGCCGCCCATTCCACCCATGCCGCCGCCAGCTTGAGGCGCATGATGATGGGAGTCTTTTTCCGATGGCTTTTCGGCAACCATTGCTTCCGTGGTCAGCAGCAAGGATGCGATAGACACCGCATTTTGCAGCGCTGCACGAGTGACTTTAGCAGGATCGATAACCCCGGCCACCAGCATGTCTTCGTAGCATTCTTTAGCGGCGTTAAAGCCAAAAGCGCCAGTGCCTTCACACACTTTGTTCACTACGATAGAACCTTCATGGCCAGCGTTGCTTGCGATCATGCGCATGGGTTCTTCCACAGCGCGGCGCAAGAGTTCAATACCGAATTTTTCTTCAGCATCTACTTTAACGCTATCCAGCACCGAGCGTGCTCTGATCAGTGCAACACCACCGCCAGGCACAATGCCTTCTTCAACGGCTGCGCGGGTTGCATGAAGAGCATCTTCTACGCGAGCTTTCTTTTCTTTCATTTCGACTTCAGTTGCCGCACCCACACGAACCACTGCTACACCGCCAGCCATTTTGGCCAAACGTTCTTGCAGTTTTTCACGATCGTAATCGGAAGTGGTTTCTTCGATTTGTGCACGAATTTGGTTAATACGGGCCGAAATCGCATTTTTTTCGCCAGCGCCATCAACGATGGTGCAGTTGTCTTTATCTACAGTTATGTGCTTAGCGGTACCCAAATCTTCTATCGTTACGCTGTCGAGTTTGCGGCCCATATCATCGGATATGAACGTTGCTCCGCACAGGGTTGCGATATCTTCGAGCATTGCTTTTCTACGATCGCCAAAGCCAGGGGCTTTAACGGCGCAGATGTTGAGCGTGCCGCGCAGTTTATTAACCACGAGGGTTGCCAAGGCTTCGCCTTCCACATCTTCAGCAATGATCAAAAATGGCTTAGACGATTTGGCGACTTGTTCCAAAAGCGGCAACATATCTTTCAAATTGGTGATCTTCTTTTCGAATACCAAGATGTAAGGGTTGTTAAGCACAGCTTCCATGCGCTCTGGATTGGTTACGAAGTAAGGCGATAGGTAACCGCGATCAAACTGCATACCTTCTACAACTTCGAGCGAAGTTTCGAGGCCTTTAGCTTCTTCTACGGTGATTACGCCTTCTTTGCCTACTTTTTCCATGGCTTGAGCGATGATCTCACCAATGGTGTCGTCGCCGTTCGCGCTGATCCTACCCACTTGGGCAATTTCTTTGTGATCTTTAATCGGCTTCGAGATCTTTTTGAGCTCAGCCACCATTGCTTCCGTGCCCTTGTCTAGGCCACGTTTAATACCCATGGGGGAATGGCCAGCGGCTACCAGTTTGGCGCCTTCTTTGCAGATGGCTTGAGCCAAAACAGTTGCCGTGGTGGTACCGTCACCAGCACAATCGGAAGTCTTCGATGCGACTTCCTTCACCATTTGGGCGCCCATGTTTTCGAACTTGTCTTCTAGTTCGATCTCTTTCGCTACGGTTACGCCGTCTTTGGAGATAGTTGGCGAGCCCCAGCTTTTTTCGATTACCACGTTACGGCCTTTAGGCCCGAGCGTGACTTTCACTGCGTTAGCCAACTTATTTACACCAGCCAGGAGTTTTTCACGGGCTGGGGTGTCAAACAGAATTTCTTTTGCTGCCATTTTTTACCTCTTAAGTGTTTGTTTTTGCTGAAATTAGTTAGTTCAAAATGCCCAAGATATCGTCTTCACGAAGCAGGAGATAAGAGCCGCCGTTTAGTTTCACTTCGGTTTCGGCGTACTTGGCAAACAACACGCGGTCGCTCGGTTTGACGGCCATTTGCTTCATTTGTCCGTTGTCCATCATACGACCGGGGCCAACTGCCATTACTTCGCCTTCGAGTGGTTTTTCTTTGGCGCTGTCTGGAATAATAATGCCGCCTTTGGTCATTTCTTCGCTGTCGATTCGTTTTACGAGAACTCGATCACCTAATGGTTTAAGATTCATTGTCATACTTGCTCCTGTTAAAAAGTTCTTAACGCGATCAAACCCAAGCGTAGCCTGGAAAAAAATAAAGTGAACGGGGCTTAGCGCTGTTCGGGGTAGAGCGTAATCTTGGTTGGTCTAGGGTCAAGAGAAAATAGGAAAAAAATAAACGGCCGATTAAACTTGTTGAAAGATCGGAGGAAAGTAGCCCATGTTGGTTTTGACCAGCGGAATGCAAGCCTATTTTCGTGAAGCGCTAGATTCTGCCATGCGCCAAACCCAAATTCAGGTGACGGAGTCGGCGCAAATCTATTTGGTTAATTTACTTAAGGAATTTTCCCGATCCGACACGGCATTTTCGGGTGTTGGGTATGGTGAAAAAATCGTTTTTACGGATCTTTTGGAGCGGGCTGCCAATGCAAAATCCCACGAAGCGTTGCAAATTTTTAGGCATCTGGGAGATACCTCACTTTATTTGTTAGGTTTTTTTAAGGGATCCGCCTTACAGCGCCTCGCCTCCAAAAATTATTACCGAGATATGGGCATACAGGGTTATTTAAACGCTTCCCATTTGTCGCGGGCCTACCGCGCATCGAATGCGGCTCTTTTTTGGGAGATGTCTGAACGCTTCAATGATTTGTTATACATGATGGAATTTATAGCGAAATATGATGAGTTAAGCGATATCAGCTGAATATCAGGCTAAAAAATTTTCGGGCATACTTGCGAAATCTCAGATTTCTTGTAGTGTTCGCTCGCTTATACAGATTAGGAGTACGAACACCATGGCAGGTTTGGGTCAACTGCGCGAATATGAAACCATTTATATCATTCGCCCGGAGCTTGACGATAAAGAGGCTAAAGAAGCCATGCTCAGCAATAAAGAGACCATCGAGAAACTTGGTGGTAAGAATATCAAAGTAACGGCCATGGGCCGCCGACGCCTGGCATGGGAACGTAACAAAGAAACCCGTGGTATTTTTGTGCACCACCGTTTTGTTGGCTCACCCGGGATCGTGAAAGATTTTGACCGAGCGCTGAGCATCAATGAAAAGATTTTGCTTCGTCAAAGCATCGTGCTGAATCATCACGTGGACGGTGATTTGATTAAAGTTGAAGAAGATTCGTTGGTTCCACCTATTATCAAGGAACGTCGTGAATTCGATAAACGCCGTGGCTTTGACCGGGGTGAATTCGGTCGCGGTCGTGACGATGGCGACATGGGCGGCGATGATCATTATTTTGACGAAGAAGACGATTAGTCACTAGATTTGGAGGATTTTTGCAATGGCAAGTAAAGTTCAAGCCATTTTAGCGCGTGACGTGACCAACTTGGGGCACGTGGGCGACGTGGTGCGTGTGGCACCGGGGTATTTGCGCAATTTTTTGACACCGAAACTGCTCGCGTTGCCGGTATCAAGAACCCGCCTCGAACAGTTTGATCATCAGAAGAAATTAGTGCTTCATCAGCTATCGAAACTGAAAGCGGCGTCCGAAGAAGTTCGCGATCGCATTGAAGTCCAAAAGTTTACTATTGAAGTCAAAGCTGGCGAACAAGGTAAACTGTTCGGTTCGGTGGGTGGACGTGACATTGAGAAAGTTCTCAAAGATAACGGCTTTACCATTAGCCACAAGGACATTAAACTTGCTGACGGCCCGCTTAAAACCGTGGGTATTCACGATGTGCCAGTGCGCCTAGAAGGTGGGGTAATGGCTAAGATTAAAGTTATCGTGGCTGCTATGGCGGAGCCGGTGCAGGAAACTGACGCTGAAGAAGAAGACGAGGCTTTAGAAGCGGTTGCTTCGGAAGATGCGGCAGATGAGGGTGAAAACGCGTAGAGCCGGTGGCGCTTCGCACATCCCCCACCTGCTTCGCAGGCACCCCCCTAAAGGGGGGATTTTTTTTGCCTCTTTTTTGTCATCCTGGATGCCGAATAGATTGCCGAAGGCAATCGGCGAAGAAGTCCAGGACCTCAGGATGATGGTACTGCGCGGAGGTCCCGTACTATTACGCCGATGCCCTGCGGGCATCTTTTAGGCATACGGGAAGACAGTAACGTCGGGATGACAATAGAGGCAAAATGACAAACACTATTTACAATATATGAAATATATCCTTAGCAAACGTCACAATCACTTCCATAGAAATCAATACAATAATAATCCATTCTAAGGACGATGAATGACGGTTCTCAAGTTCATTACCCAACATCTCAAATAGATCTTTGAGAATATCGAGCCGACGGTTCAACACGTCTACGCGAGCTTTGATATCCAGATCTTGGGCGATTAATCTATATAATTGCTCTAAGTCAGAGTGTTCCCAGAAAAACTCCGGCGTATCCAAAATATCCGTATGAAGATTGATGGAATTGCGATCCAAGATGATCTCGCCCATCATTTTAGCGAGTTTCTTGCGCGACATCGGGATGCGGCCCTTCTGAGCCATACTCAAAGGCACATACTTGGAATGTGCGATCCGTCGTTCGATGAGGTTTTCAAACGCTGCAAGTTTAACGCTCTGGGCGAGGCCATGGGAAAATGCAAACTTGGTCAGCACGTTGTTGGCAGGCAGGACGATGTCGTCTTTAAGAATCTTTGCTGTATCGCCAAAAGAATAGCGCGACATTTCCGATTCGCATCGTTGCAGAGGATTGCGCTCAAACTGGTGGAGCTCGCTTAAAATCTCCTCTTCCTGCTCTTTCGTGAGCCCCCACATGACGACCGCGCCGTAGGCGAAATAGAAAATCTCGCCGCTATCGCCAAACACGCGGTGTACCGCGTTGCTCACTTTAAAATGGGCCACTTGCCCGCCACCACTGCTTAGCAAATGATGGGCCATTTTTATGACATCATAGCCTTCGGCAGTACAAAACGCGCTGCAGCGGGGTTTGTTGTTCTTTGAATTATTAATATCGTCGTTCACAAAATATCCGTTTATAACTAATGGCAATTATATATCCGTAAAAATAGTTGGTAATGGGGGGCTTAGGAATTGGGTTATTGGTGGCTAAGTGGCTTAATTTGTGAGAAAAATGGACTCAATTGTCATCCCGCATGCCTAAAAGATGCCCGCAGGGCATCGGCGTATTAGTACGGGACCTCCTCCATGCAGTGCCACCATCCAGAGGTCCTGGACTTCTTCGCCGATAGCCCTAAAGGGCTATCAATTCGGCATCCAGGATGACAAAAAATGGAAATTTCTCGATTCTAACTCACTTCCTTTTCCAACCTACCGAGCGCCCTACCAATCCCATCCATCGCGGTTTTGAGCTCGCCTTGGGTTATTATGAGGGGCGGCGCAATCAGCAGCGTCCCAAATCTCACTTGTGCCAACACCCCTTCTTCTTTCAAAAACTTGCCCAACAGTTTGGCAAACTTCAGATCATCGCCTTGGGCGCGGTAGGGCACCAGCGGGCGTTCATCTTTGGGTCCTTTCTTTAAATCGATTGCCGCAAGTAGGCCCATGGCACGGGTTTCGGCCATGATTTTGATATTGCCTTGCATCGAATCTAAAAACCGTTTGAGCTCGAGCCCTCGCGCCTTCACGTTGTTTTCAACGCCATCTTCGCGATAGTGATGAATGGCCGCAACCCCAGCGCTGCAGGACAGGTGATGGCCATAGGCCGTAAGCCCGCACCACAAGGTATTTTTGCTAAAATAATCGGCGATTTTGTCGGTGACCAGCACGGCGCCGAGGGGCGCATAGCCGGCGGTCAGGCCCTTCGACATCGTTATGATATCGGGGGTGATGCCAAAGTGATTAACGGCAAACCAACTGCCACACCGAAAAAACCCTGAGAAAACTTCATCGGCGATGAGCAAGATGCCATGCTGATCGCACAACTTTCGGATGCGCGGCCAATAATCGGTGGGTGGCAGGAACACGCCGTTGGCACCGGTGATGCCTTCTAAAAGAACCGCACAGATGGTTTCGGGGCCTTCGATTTCGATGATCTCTTCTAATAAGCGCACGGTGTCGATATTTTGTCCGGAGCCTCGCGGATAGGGGTCAGGGAAGCGCACGACGCCACTGATGGCATTGTCCACAGGAATGCGCCGGTAATCGCCGCTAAAGTTCATGGTGGCGAGCGTCGCCCCATGGTAGGAACGATAGCGCGTGACCACTTTGTGTCGCCCCGTAACCATGCGGGCGATTTTGATGGCATTTTCGTTGGCCTCCGCACCGCCCACCGTAAAAAAAGTCTTGGTGAGCTTGTGCTCGGGACTTTGTGGCGCGATTGCCCGCAGATCTTCGGCCAGTTTTAAACGGGTTTCACAGTAAGCATCCGAGGCAAAGACTTGGGCGTTTTCGGCGGCTTTGACGAGAGCCTTGATCATGCCGGGATGTTTATGCCCGAGGTTCGCAGAAAACGACTGCGACTTCATGTCGATGAGCTTTTGGCCCGACGCGAGCTCCACGTGTACGCCCTGCGCCTGTTTGAAATGCAGTGGCGGTGTGTCTTGGGTGACCCATGGCACAAATACCGATTCTTGGTAACGCTTAATAACGTCGGAATCTAAAACGTGATGGTGGTTTTCGGCCATGTCAAAAGCTCCTCCGAGGCTACACCTTGGCAGGCGAGCACCTTACGATTTTTAATATCCATCACCAGCGTGGCGCAGGTGGCCACTTGATGAGGGCTCACGGTGCTTGCGTCAGTGGAAACATCCCGCAGGAGTAAAAAGATTTCTTTGGGCGCGAGATTGGTTTTTTTGATGTTGTCTTCGAGATATTTATAGCGCCATAGCGTATTGGACCCCTCGCGGATAAAGTGGGTTTTTTCTAAATCTTTATCCAAGCAGTGGTTGGTGTGGTAGTAAACCTTGTCAGACCGCTCGCTAATCACCGCATTCTTGGCGGGTGAAACCTCGATTCCCAAAAAATCCTTCTCATCGGCCAAAGCATAATGGCGCCCGGAGCCAATTTTTGCTCGATTGATATCCTCGTGGGCCGCGCTCACCGTGGCATTTTTGAGCGCCTGGCGCACCACGGCGGGCCATAGGACGCCAATCACACCTTCTTTGCTGTTGAGGTTATTGATGGTGATGGCCATGCCTTGGGAATTCATGCCGGTCATGCCGAGGCAGCCCGCCGCCGAAAAAATGATTTGGTCGCCCAGATGTAAAATAAAGCCGAAGGGCAGGGCGCTTGCATGGATATCCCAGGTTTGCCCGAGCACCGGTTTGCCGTCGTTTGGCGAAAAAATGACCGTGCAGCCGCCGTCATCCTTGTTGTTTCGTTGAAAGGGTATATCGCGCATATCGGTATAGTTGTTTAGCACCACGATTTTAGCGGGTGGCACGTTGCTGCCCGCGGCAATGCCCATGAGCTCCGTGTAAAGATCTTCGTCGTATTTTTGCAACACCGGCAGGTGGGCTTCGGCCAACTCCAGGGCGGTTTTTACTTTAGGAAATTTGCCAAGCTCGACGACTCGTTCTAAGCGAATCTCCGAAAGTTCCTTCACCATCTCGCGCAAAGCCTCGCCATGCTCAGTCCCACGTTTTTTTGGGTCGGTGGTGTTCAGCTTTAAAACATTTAATGGTCGGCCGGTCATAATTTCTCCAATATTGCAATAATTTTTGATAAGTCGGCGGGTGACGCGTCGATTTTGGGGCATACCATGAGCGAGTGATTAAATCCTGAGCCAAAAAATACGCCCTGCTCGTGGCCCATCTTCAGCGCATGTTCGAGCTTTTTTGCGTCATTGAGCAAGACGGCATGAAAGCTTCCTCGCCCTGATGATTTGAGCGGCAAAGCTTTGAGATTTTTTTCAAAGTTATGGATGGCGTCATATTTAAGGGATAGGGCATGCAAAATATTGTGATAGGCCCGCTCCATCGATACCTGATCGCCATCCCAGGTGGAAATCAAAGTTAACGGCTCGCTCACAAAATGCGGATCGTCCACCAACACGTGGCCGAGCTGGCCGCCGGTGTACCACCAAATCATATTGGGTTTAGCGGCAAGTTTATCGGTCAAAAACAGGCTCTGACCGTTCCGCATCCAGGAGGCGGTTTCCGCAAAGATAAGCGGGATGCCCTGTTGTTGGCAAAGTTCGGACGCCTTAGTTAAAAATGAGTCGCTAAAAGTAAACCCGGAGCGCTCACCCATGAGCTCCAGCACCACGCCGATGATTTTTTCCGGGGTGAGCTCTGTGAGGGTGTTTTTGAGGTTTTGGAGTGCAGCTTCATCGCCGATAAGCGCCGGATGGGTGATTTTTGGCCAATCAAAAAATGAGAAAGGCTCAGGTTGCCCCTCGTTGTGGCTTAACGACCGCGCCGCGGCGGAGTTAGAACCAAACCACTGGTGGGAAAAGCCGATCATCTTGTCCGCTTTTTGCCGTTTAAATCGTAAACAGCGAATACCCTTGTCGGCCACTTCATCGCGTCCTGACGTGAAATAGGCATGGGTCATGGGCTTCGGTATGACTTCACGCAAGAGCTCGCCGTAGCGCACGATGGAGGGCGTCACCCAGTTGGAGAGCGTGAGCTTGGTGGTGACAATATCGCGCAAATCATTTTGCTCTAGCGCACGAACGAGGCCGGGCGCGGGCGTTCGGAAGGGCATCTCGATGCTGTTTTGGCATTCGATGTAAGCTTCTTTGCTGAGTTTTACTTCGTGGCGATCTTTGATGAGAGGCAAGCGATAATACATGGCCTTGGCGCCCTGCTCGCCATACTGGTTATCGTAGATATCTAAGCAATACGAACCCAGGTTCATGTTGATCTTGTTCATGGCGTCCGCTTTGCCGAGGCGATTTCGGCCCGTCATGAATTGATAACGCGGCGTGCCGTCAGGGTTTTTCATGGCCGAAACCAACCTTACCTGCTCATTTTTGAGCGCCCGGCCGATGCCGCCGCCTCGCACCCGCTCATCGATGGTGATATCCGCTGAATAGAACGTATTGTTTTGGTCGCGGTTAGGATCGTGTTTGGGGCCATCGACGCTTGAGCGCTCCATCGGCCCGCCCACGGCGTAACCCGCCAAAATTTCTTCGTTGCCTGACCGGCATTTGGCCAAAAGCCCCAAACCGCCCGGCGACGTAATCCATCCGTAAAGCGATTCCAGCGTATCTCGCCGGCCCGCTTCATAAGCACCGTTTTCAATGCGCTCGATGTCGTGTTTATAGGTATCAAAATTTTCTTTGGTGAGGGGCAAAATAGATATATTGACAGGCTCTTCGGTTTTCAGGCTGCTTTTTTCATAAACCGCGCCTTCCAAAAGCCGGCCATCTTTGAGGTCGGAGAGCGCCACAAAGATCTTTTCGAACAGATGATTGATGACAGTATTATCGCACGACATGTTGAGGCGAAAACGCAAAGTTTTTTCACCGGCGATATAGGCCATAAATCCGCGGTGAAATCTCTGATTGATTAGATTAGTAGCCATGGCATTGGTGGGCATGTCAAAGGCGAAGGCGAAACCGCAAGCTCGCGGGTTCAAAATATACTCGGGAAAGAAGTCACGCAGGCGCTTGAGCTCGACCAAAGCTTTTTGTTCGAGTTCAATAGCTTTGGCACTGCTGATGGCTTCGGCATGCAGAAGGCCGCGCTTAAGTTGCAGCACGTGGGGCGCGAAAGTGCGGATATTGGTAAATCGGCTCAAGGTAACCCCGAGCTGGGCTCGTTTGGCCAAGGTCACGCAATCAGGAAAATCAGGCTCACCGTTCGCATTTTTTAAATCAAACGTATCGTGCCAGAAGAAGCTTCGCCCGAGGTTAAAACCGGTTTGTACCTCGTCAATAATCAACGGCACTTTGCAAGATCGCGTGAGCGCCCGGACGCTGTTAAAAAACCGCTTTGTAGCATAGCGATCGCCACCTTCGCATTGCATGGGCTCGATGATTACGCAGCAGACGTTGCCCTTTTCTATTTCGTCTTTGAGCGCAGATAGACTCCTAAGCTCTGAGTTGAAGAGCTCGTCTTGGGTGTTTGGGGTGGGAATTTTCCCTTGGCTTAAATCTTTAATCAATTCTCGCTCGACGGAGGGCTCCCTCGCAGGATCTTTGTTTTCCGGAAACGGGATAAAGGCCGACTCATAGCCATCAAATATAAATGGTCCGCGCTTGGTTTTATTAAACGTTGCATGCAATGCCATGATGGTGCGGCCGTGAAAGGCGCCTTCAAACGCGATGATCTTGGTGCCACCGGGGCCGTTACGACGGCATAAGTCAAAAGCGATCTCACTAGCCTCAGCGCCGCCAGCACCGTAGCCAAAGGACTCAATCTTAAAGCGGGCTTGCTTTTGCAAAAATGTTTCGAATTTTTCTCGTGCAAGCTCGGCTTCGCGATGTTCCATGCTTGGTGCAGGATTTTTTAGGGCGAGATCGATATTGGTTAATATAGCCGCATCGAGCTCATGGTTATCGTAGCTCTTTTGAAACACATCGGCGGAAAAACCCGCCCCCACTGTGGCGATTTGGCTTGCCGCATCGAACAAGACCAGAGGATCGTCGTCAATGCTGGTGAGAAAGGGCCCACGGCTTGATTTAAGATCGATGACCGGTGTTTTTTTCTCCTTTGGAATGAAGTGGTCGTAATAGAGCCGGTCGAGCATGGAGCGGGATTTCTTGAGCTTCAAGCCAGGCGGAACATTAATGGCGTTGCCTTGAAACTTTTTAAGCGATCCCGACGCATCAAAGTCGCGCAAAGTTTCTTTAAGACCATCGAGCGCAGCGCTTTTAACTCGCGTGATATCTATTTTGATATATTCCTGGTCAATGCTGATTGCCGGCCCCAGG
>JADMIO010871514.1_pt1 | contig 23119 bp, 20 predicted proteins | sample 8958161 | NCBI WGS metagenome assembly JADMIO01 (sample SAMN16585339, study PRJNA669376) | soil metagenome | isolation source: Crop rotation soil | place: USA: Cullars Rotation, Alabama | collected 2011 | reverse complement strand
CGCCCCGGAAGAGATTGGAGAATTCATCAAGGGACCGTGGTACACCAGTGCACAGTTGCTTCTGCTGAAGTTCGGCTCCGACTCGGAATATTGGCAAACAATGTCTGCCACTACCGAGACACTCCTCGATTCATTGCAGAGCCTGGAGGAAGCGGACGATACGCGACGCCAGTATATTTTTGAGGTGGTGACGAGGCTTCCGAAAGAAATGCGGCGCTGGCTACTGAGCCTGCACCACGACACGGAAGCGGTTAACGAAGCGATGGGGCTGGTCGAACGCGCCCATCTGCGCATCCTGCGCCGGCAGACGCTCGACTTAAAGCGCATCGAACCAATCGTGGTTGAAGGTGAACGTATCGCCGGTGGCGAGGAGAAAAATCCCAGTGCGTTGAAAGCCTGGCACGAAGGCCAATGGTGCACCGTGGATAATGACGAGGGCATTGTACGCGTGCAGCTGGTGCTCAAAGTCGAACAATCGCAGCAGCTTTTATTCACCAATATGGCCGGATTAAAGGTGTTGCAGCTGAGCTTTGCGGAATTTGACCGTTTACTTGACCAAAACAGGGTGAAGGCATTGAACAGCGGAGCGAGTTTCAGTCTCTGCCTGGCCTACGCGGTAGGAATCGATTCTGTTGAAATACTGAACGCCCTGGTCAGCGCGTTGTCGCAGTCTGAGGCGATCCCAACGCCGACCTCTCAGGTGAAACCGGAACCACACGTGCGCGCCGAATCTACGCGAGCACGGCGGCGGCAGTCGTCGCCGCGACCGCCACCGGAACCTGGAATCGCATCGGGACCAGAGACCGCGATCGGCGCAGTCGAACCGGAGGAAGGCCTGGTTCCGGCAACTGGTGAGCAAGATAGCGGCCCAGAAATTAGTGCCGGGCAAGAGGATATCGCCCCAGAGCGGCCCGCCGATAAAAAAACCGGGGCAGGCAGCGGCTTTCTCATTGATCAGGCAGAAGAAATCAAGGCGCGAGGTGGCTATCGCCTGTCCCCTGACACCAGCCCGGAGCCTGACGCAGACGATCGGAACGAGCCGCAACAGCCTGGCGACACGGGCCTTGGTTACCTCACGGAACAGGCGAGCGGCATTTCCGCGGCCGGGACAGTACCATGGACAGCGCCGAGGAACCGGGCGATGTCAAGAAACAGGCAGAGGACGACGAAAATGAAGGAAAGGTCCCTGCAGATCAAGCGCCGGCACCGCGCCGCCAAATAAAACTGGCAATGGGCGCCTGGTTGGGATTTCACGACGGCGAGACTCCCCTGATGGCGCGATTGGCTGTGCACGATCCGGAGGAAGGTTACTACATCTTTGTAAACCGTAATGGCGTCAAGATGCGGCAGGTTAGCAGTGAGGAGCTGATCCGGTTAGTCGACAGCGGCCTGGTTGACATCCTTGAAACCAATTCAAACTTCCGCAATGACGTCAGTGAAGTGCGGAAAAACCTGGATCAATAGTGGCGGTGATATACGGCTATGCCTGAACAAAGAAGACAGCACTTGCGGCTGCCGATCGAAAGCACGACGTTTATCGAGATGCCGTCACCCCGACGGGGCCAGGCGGAATCCGGCAGGACAATAACCTGCAAGACGATGAATGTCTCGCGCGGGGGTTTGCAGGTAATGCTCGAGGAAGAGCTGACCGTCGCCGCTATTCTGCAAATTGGCGTCGAGCTGCCGGGAGCCGATCGCACCCTTTATCTGGCTGGCGAGGTCCGTTGGTGTTTGCCAGGCAAGGACGGGCAATACCCCTGGATGGCGGGATTCCAGATACTGAATGCCGACGATTCTGATATTGATCATTGGGACGCGTTGATAGCGAAGATGGAAAGTTGAAGCTCGCCTGAGCGCAACGTGCCCACACTCTGTCACCCAAACCTTAAACCAGGCTGAAGAAGAGTCTCGCCCATGGCTGATGTGATGTTGCGTTTTGACATGCGCCGACCCGATATATCCCAGGTATCCCAGGCGGATCTTTATCAGGCCGCCATTGACATGTGCGCTTGGGGGGATGAGCAAGGTATTGGGAGCGTGCACCTGTCAGAGCATCACGGTTCCCCGGACGGTTACTGTCCCTCACCACTGGTATTTGCCTCGGCCATCGCGGGGCGTACCAGCCGCATGCGCATTTTCATCTCGGCACTGATTGCACCGCTGCACGACCCGGTGCAGTTGGCGGAGGATCTCACAGTATTGGATATCATCAGCCGTGGGCGTGTAATCCCCATACTGAGTGGTGGCTACCGGGAAGAAGAGTTCAGTGCTGTCGGTAAAAGCCTGAGCGTTCGCAAGGACTACATGGACGCGATTGGACCTTTTCTGAAACAGGCGTGGAGCGGGAATACATTTAGCTTCGAAGGCCGCACCATCACTATTACCCCGGCGCCTTACAGCCAACCCCGACTGATGATCCTTATGGGTGGAAGTAGCAGGGCCGCCGCGCGGCGCGCCGCTCGCGAGGCGGACTATTTTATTCCCTCCGGACCGGAAATATTTGAATTCTACCGGGAAGAACTAAAAGAGCTGGGTAAGCCTGACCCGGGACCGATGCCCGCAGCACCCGCCACCGTGACTTTCGTCTCGCCCGACCCCGATGCGTACTGGCAGGAGATCGCACCGCACGTAATGCACGAGACGAACATGTACGCAGAGTGGGCAGAACAATCGGGCATCGTCAGTCCCTACAAGTACTATGACAACAGTGATGACCTGCGCGCCAGCGGTGCCTATAAGGTTTATCGCCCACTGGAGCTCATCGATGCCGCACGAGCCATGATCAGCGCTCAACCCATTATGTTTCACCCATTGTGCGGCGGCATCCACCCGGACCTCGCCTGGCAGAGCCTGCAGCTATTTACGAATGAAGTGCTGCCGACCCTGCGGGAGGAGGGAATCGCATAATCGATCAGACCGGGCTGAAGTGACCGTCGTCGAGAGTCTGCAGGCTGAGCCCCGAATTGCTCGCTTTCCTGGACTCGACTTCCTCCTTCGCGAACTTGATCCTGAGCCGTACATTGTTTAGCGAATCGGCATTGCGCAGGGCTTCGTCCTCGCTGATGAGACCTTCCTGATACAGCTCAAACAGTGCTGTATCAAAAGTTTTCATCCCGATATTTTCCGATTTCAGCATGATTTCCTTGATGCTGTCGAACTCACCCCTGAGGATGAGATCGGCAATCATGGGAGTTCCCAACAACACCTCGATGGCAGCACAACGCTTGCCCGCCACGGTGGGAATGAGTCGCTGCGACACAATGCACTGCATGTTCATCGACAAATCCATCAACAGCTGTGGCCGCCGATCTTCGGGGAAGAAGTTGATAATGCGATCAAGGGCCTGGTTGGCGTTATTGGCGTGCAGCGTAGAAATACACAAGTGGCCAGTCTCGGCAAAGGATATTGCGTGCTCCATGGTTTCCCGGTCGCGGATCTCACCGATCAGTATGACGTCAGGCGCCTGGCGCAGGGTGTTCTTCAGCGCATTGTGCCAACTGCGGGTATCCACCCCCACCTCGCGCTGGTTGACGATCGACTTCTTGTGGCTGTGCACATACTCCACAGGATCCTCGATGGTCACGATGTGGCCGCTGCTGTTACTGTTGCGGTAATCGATCAACGCAGCAAGTGAAGTCGATTTGCCCGAACCAGTGGCCCCCACAAATAACAGCAACCCGCGCTTGCGCATAACCACATCAGTGAGTATGGGCGGCAGGCGCAGATCCTGCCAGCGGGGGATATCCGCGACAATGTTGCGCGCTACGATACCCACCTCGTTGCGCTGCAAAAAAATGTTCACGCGAAACCGGCCGTAACCCGAGATGGACATGGCCAGGTTCATCTCCAGTTCCTGCTCGAAGGTCGCCTGCTGCGTCGGATCCATGATCTCGTAGGCGATATCTTTTATCTCGCCCGGATGCAGGATCTCACTGGAGATAGGTTTGAGTTCGCCCTGGAACTTGGCACAAGGCGGCGCACCTGTGCTCAGGTAGAGGTCTGAGCCGTTCTCAGCAGACAGGATTTTTAGCCACTCGATAATACGCACTGGACGCTCCCCCTGAATATTGCGTCATACTTTAGCAGCTTGCGGCAAACGGACAAGCCTCGCGAGGTATGGAATGACAGATCATTGCGTTCCAAAGACGGGAAATGTACAACCGCCAGAGCGATTTCTGCCCCCGCGCGTAGCCAGAGGGCATCACCGCAAGTATTCTATGCAGCTCAACTCAAGCCAGGAGCCCTACCGTGGATAACACCCGCCCTACACCACTCGTTGATGACATTGACGGCACGCGCCGCAAGCTGGAGTCCTGGATTTCAAATCACCGGGGACAAGCGGTCAGTATCCCGGACCTCGCCATTCCGGAAGCCACCGGCATGTCCAATGTGACGCTCCTGTTTGATATCACCTGGCAGGAGAATGGACAGCAGCGCAGTGAGCCTGTCGTGGCCCGTCTGCAACCGTCCATCGAACGTCCGGTATTTCCAGATTACGACTTGAGCCTGCAATACGAGGTCATGGAATCCATCGGGCGCAACAGTGATATACCGGTACCAGTATTGCGCGGGCTGGAGACAGATAAATCGCTGCTGGGCGTACAGTTCTATCTCATGAAGCGCACCGCAGGGCGTATCCCAACCGACATGCCCCCTTACAACATGGATGGCTGGATGATGCATGAAACCACTGTCCAGCAACGCCAGACCCTGTGGCACGCTGCTGTGGATATGATGGCGCGGTACCACCGGCTCGACTACATAAAACTGGGATTTGCCAAACTGCATCAACCCGGGAAAACTCCGCTGCAACAGCAGTTGGCCTATTGGCAGGATTATCTCGTCTGGTCTCTGGAAGGGCGCGAGCACCCGATTTGCCAGGGGGCACTGGATTGGCTGCAGGCCAACCAGCCGAACAATGAACCTACCGTACTGTGCTGGGGCGATGCCCGCCTCGGCAACATGATCTTCAAGCCGTCGCTGGACGGAGTCGCTGCCGTGCTGGACTGGGAGATGGCAGTGTTGGGTAATCCCGTGCAAGACCTGGCCTGGTTCAATTACCTGGATGACACCTTCGCCGAGGGCCTCGGTATGCCGCGCCTGGAAGGGTTGCCCAGCTATGAGCAAACCATATCCCGGTGGGAACAGGCATCCGGCTTTTCTGCCGCCGACTATAGTTATTACCAGATCTTTGCCGGCATGCGCTATGGCTTGATTTTGACGCGCATCATGCTGGCCACCGGTCAGGACAATGAGATACAGAACAATTTCGCGTGCCAGCTGTTGCAAAAATATATGGAGAGGATTACCTGAAGCAGCGAGCGTCGACGACTGTCGGCGCACCGGTGCTCCACTAACATCATCAAAAGGAGTTTCCCTTGTCTTCCCATTTGCACAAGCAGTTGCAGGCATTGGCACAGCCACAAGCGCGAGGGGCAATCATTGGCATCAATCGCGGTATCGAAAAGGAAAGCCTGCGCATTACTGTCGACGGCAAGTTGGCGCAAACTCCGCACCCGATTGGCCTGGGATCCGCGCTGACGCATTCCTCCATCACCACCGATTATTCCGAAGCGCTGCTGGAATTCATTACGCCGGTCAGCACCAGCATCGAAAAGTGTTTGCAACAACTGGAAGACATCCACAGCTTTGCCTATCAACACATTGACGGCGAAATGCTGTGGTCGGCCAGCATGCCCTGCATCATGGCTGGCGATTCGGGCATACCGGTAGCGCAATACGGCAGCTCCAATGTGGCACGCATGAAAACGGTCTACCGCTACGGCCTGGGCCACCGTTACGGCCGACTCATGCAGGCCATAGCGGGTATTCACTACAACTTTTCCATGCCCGACGCGTACTGGCAGCACGCCTGGCAAAGCGCCGGCCAACCCGGCGTGCTGGCAGACTATATTACCGATCGCTACCTCGGACTAATTCGCAATTTCCGTCGCTATTCCTGGCTGCTGATCTACCTCTTTGGCGCGTCACCCGCTGTCTGCGCCAGCTTTCTCAGGGGCCGGGAAAATCACGGCCTGCAGGCATTCGATGCCGAGGGCAAGAGCCTGTATCTGCCTTATGGCACTGCGCTCCGAATGGGTGGCCTCGGATACACCAGTGATGCCCAGAAAGGCCTCAACGTGTGCTACAACTCGCTGGACAACTACGTCAACACTCTGTCCCGCGCCATTCTGCAACCACACCCCGCATACGGCACTATTGCCTCGGGCCAGAACGGGGACTACCAGCAACTCAATGACAGTCTGCTGCAAATCGAAAACGAATTTTATAGCCCGATTCGCCCCAAGCGCGTCGTCCAGGCGGGGGAGGCGCCACTGCTTGCACTGGTCCGGGCGGGGATCGAGTATGTCGAAGTGCGCTGCGTGGATATCAGCCCATTCTCACCCGTCGGCCTGGACGCCGCTCAAATGCGCTTCATGGATATCTTCCTGTTGTATTGCCTGCTCGAGGAAAGCCCCATCTGCGAGGCCAACGAGCAGCTCTCCCAGGCCACCAATCTGGAGGCCGTAGTCAATAACGGCCGGCGGCCTGGCCTGCTGCTCAGGCAGGGCGCCACTGAAATTTCCATGCCGCAATGGGTGCAGGACATGTTCGACGCGATGCGCCCTATCGCCGCGCTGCTTGATGCGGTGCACGAGTCTGGCGACTACAGCGCCAGCCTCGAAAGCCAGTTGGTAAAAATAGCGAACCCCGAACTGACACCGTCCGCCCGCATACTGCGTGAGATGCATGAGGGGAACCTGTCGTTTTTCCGCCTGGCCATGAATTATAGTGAGCAGTGGGCGCGGTATTTTCGCGCACGACCCCTGGCATCCGATGTCCAGATCACCTTTGATAACGAGACTCGAAGTTCCCTGCAGGCCCAGCGCGAAATCGAACAATCTGACAACCTGCGCTTTGAGCAATACCTGGACAAGTTCTTCGCCCAATACAAATCCCTGTAAGTCTACTGGCAATGAATTTCCTGGCCCATTTCCACCTCGCATGGCCAGATGCAGGCCTCATCGCCGGCGGGCTGGAAGGCGACTTTGTAAAGGGCCCGCTGCGCGGCGCTCTCCCCCCGCACCTGGAACGAGGAATAAAGCTGCACCGCGCGGTCGATGCCTTTACCGACGGACACTCCCTGATCCAGCACTTACGCCAGTGCTTGCCACCGGACCTGCGGCGCTATGCGGGCATCCTCATCGACCTCAGTTTCGATCACTACCTCAGCCGCCACTGGTCGGATTTTTCCGACATCCCCCTGACGGACTTCAATAGTGAGGTCTACCGCACCCTCACCGCTCAGCAATTCATCCTGAGCGAGGGCGGGCGAAGAATGCTGGCGCGGCTGGTCGAGTTTGATGTACTTGGTCTGTACCTCCAGTGGGATAATGTACTGGCCAGCGCGACGCGCATCGGTGAGCGCTTCCAGCGCAGTAATCCCTTCCTGGACCTCGAGCGGCAACTGTCTCCGGCACAAGACACTCTCGAGCAGGCCTTCCTGAACTTCTACCCGCAATTACAGTCTTTCTGCAAACAACGGATAGAATCATTGTAATCTTCGAGTCACGGTCAACCGTTGCACTGCACAGCAAAAGACCATAGTGTACCGGCTCATCTCCTGGACATGGCTATTCGCGAGGCGTTCGAAACGCATGCTGCACACTCTATCTCCCCGGCTGATATTTGTGGGCCTAGTCTTACTGGCCATAACCGCCATGTTGTTTGCGCGTGTCTACCTGCAGGAACACCTGGGGCTGGCGGCCTGCCCCCTGTGCATGACCCAGCGGGTTTTTGTAGTGCTGTGGGGCATCATTGCCCTGCTGGCCGTGCTACACAATCCGCGCAGCCGGGGCCGCAAGGTCTATGCCGCCCTGTGCGGGCTGGCTGCCATCGCGGGCGCAGCGGTCGCTGCTCGCCACGTGTGGTTGCAACACTTGCCCGCAGACCAGGTACCGGCCTGCGGACCCAGCCTGGACTATATGCTGCAGAATCTGCCCTTTCGCGAGACGCTAAGTGTCATCCTGGCAGGTGACGGCAACTGCGCCGAAATCCAGTGGACTTTTCTGGGCTTAAGCATCCCCGAGCAAACTTTGATAGTCTTTGCTGCCGTTATCCTGATCTGCCTGTGGCAGTCATTACGTACTTACCCGGATCAGCATTAGATCACTCGTCCTGCGCAGTCAAGGAGTCGAGAAATGCCCAACAAAAGACGCAACGCGAAACAGCAGTTTGAAGCGGTGGAAGACTTGCTGAGGCGCTGGCTCAAGGAACGGCGAGCGGTTCTGGGCAAGTACACGGAAATCGTCGTCACGGTGGACAGCCCCTGCGACGACGAGGTGCTGGAGCTGCGGCAGAAAGCACTGTGCGAACTTCTGGTGGACTACGTTTCAGCGGGCCACTTCGAAGTGTTTCACGAACTGCTCAACGAAGCGGAAAGTTTTGGCGACGACAGTCGCGACCTGGCCGAGAAGCTGATGCCCGCAATTGGTGACACCACGGAGGTTATCCTGGCGTACGAGGAAAAATACGGTCGTTCGAAAAGCTATTTGGAGAAACTAAGGCGCGACCTGTCAGCCCTGGGGGAAGTGCTGGAGTCGCGCTTTGTCCTGGAAGATCAATTGATCGCCAGCTTGCACAATCGACACAGGCGCCTCGTCAGCAACGAGGCGCCCCAGTCTACCTAACCCTTCTTGTCAGCAGGTTTCGCTGCTGCTTCAGCTTCGCCTTTCTTGTTCTGGCTGGGGATGTCTATCAGTTCTACTTCAAAGACCAGTGCGGCATTGGGACCGATTACCTGGCCGGCACCACCTGCGCCATAGGCCAGCTCAGAGGGGATCGCCAGCTTCCATTTTGAACCCTTGGGCATCAGCTGCAGTGCCTCCGTCCAGCCTGGAATGACCTGGCCTACACCAAAGGTCACTGTTTCACCACGGCTGTAGGACGAGTCAAACTCGGTGCCATCGACCAGTGTTCCGCGATAGTGTACTTCCACTGTATCGTCCGCACCGGGTTTGGGGCCGGTACCTTCAGTAATGACTTCATACTGCAAGCCCGATGCTGTGGTTACCACCCCTTCCTTGGCTTTGTTCTGGGCCAGGAATGCCTCGGCCGCTTTCGCGTTGGCTTCGCCCAGCACCTTTTGGGCAGCGGCATGATCAGCCGCGGCTTTTTCCTGGTAAGCCTTCATTTCAGTAGCGATTTCCTCTTCGGTCATGCGTGACTTGGCACCCGAAATGGCGTCGGCAACCCCGGAACTGAAGGGCGCCGGCTCCAAAGGCACACCATCGGCCTTCATCCGCTGGCCAATATTGAAGCCAATACCGTAGCTCAAACGCTGCTGGGAAGTTGCCAGCTCACCGCTTGCTGGCGCTTTGGCATCTGCCTTGGCCGCTTCATTAGTTGCAGCCGGGGGTTTTTGATTACAAGCTTGCAGGGCGACAACGCTGACCAGGGCAAGCGGCAGTAGATACTTCTTCATAATACATTCCATAGTTGTCTAAGAAATCGAGAGAATTGCGGATTTTCCAGTCACAGCGAGGTTTTGCTCGGGACACCCATCAGACACCCCACGGCCATAAACGGTCCATTCAAGCCAGCAGGAAAGCAAGCGTTCGCAGCGGAGCCATCTTACTACCCACCCCGCCCGGGCGCTAGCCCTCACTCACCGCGCAAAGCACGGCGATCAGGCGCTCTATGGCAGTGGCACAAGTCTGCGCCTCTACCTTTGCGGACACCGCGACCAGCAGATTTTCACGCAGTGGTCGCGGCATACGAGGCAATGCTGCGGCGCCCTGGTAGAAGTTAAACATCATGTCCTGTTGCCGGTATTCGGCGCGCAACTCCAGGGCTTTGAGTTCCTCGCACACATCACCGGCGGCAGGGTAGTCCTGCAGTTGCCGGCGCAGGGCGCGCAGGGGTTTGATGACCCGCTCCCGCCAGTCGATGATGACCGTCTCCACGCCAGACAAATGCCCGGCACTCAGGCGCTGGTCCATTTGCGCCAGCCACGCGGCATACAGCAGCAGGTTCACATCCACGTCGAACCTGTCCTGTAACGCCAGACAGGCAGGCGCGACGCCATCCAGCCCGTAGATAGCAAGCGAATAGTCCCAGAATGGATTGCTCATGGCGTAACCAGCGGGTCAGTCCATCGACGCTGCACCTTACCTCAACGCGGCTGGCGCATACTAGCCCGTGGCTGGCTCGGCAGGTAGAATTCGCCGCCTCATGATCATACTGCGCAATATCAGCCTGCGCCGCGGCAGCAAACTGCTGTTGCAGGATGCCAATGTCACCATTCAGCCCGGCCAGCGACTGGCGCTGATCGGAGCCAATGGCTGTGGCAAATCCAGCCTGTTCTCACTATTGCTGGGAGAGTTGGGCGCCGACGCCGGCACTATCGAAGGCATGAGTACGCTACGGCTGTCCCACATGGCACAGGAAGTTGAATCGACTACCCTTCCCGCCGGGGAATACGTGTGGCGAGGGGATGCACTGCTGGGGCGCTTGCGCGATGAGGTTGCGGCCCAGGAAGAAGCCGGCGACTTCGAGAAAGCTGCCCGCACGCATGCGCAACTGGAGGAGATCGACGGATACAGTGCCGAGCGCCGCGCGCAACGCCTGCTGCAAGGGCTTGGATTCGCCGAGGACGCTGCCGGTCGAGCGGTGCGGGATTTTTCCGGCGGATGGCGCATTCGCCTCAATCTTGCGCGGGCGCTGATGACGCCCTCGGACATCCTGTTACTGGACGAACCTACCAATCACCTGGACCTGGATGCCACTCTCTGGCTGCAACAGTGGCTGCAGCAATACCCCGGCACGCTGTTGATGATTTCCCACGACCGAGATTTCATCGACGGCACCTGCGAACGCATCCTGCATATCGAGCAACAGCAGCTCTTTACCTACAAGGGCAACTATTCCGATTTCGAACGCATGCGCGCGGAACGCCTGGCGAACCAGCAGGCCAATTTTGAAAAACAACAGCGTCGCATTGCCGAGATCGATGACTTTGTACGCCGCTTTCGTTACAAGGCCAGCAAGGCCAAGCAGGCACAGAGCCGGTTGAAAGAACTGGAGCGCATGCAGACCCTGGCGCCAGCCCACGCGGACTCGCCTTTCGACTTCAGTTTTCCGCCACCGGCGCGCAGCAGCGACCCACTGCTGCGCCTCGATGAAGCGAACCTGGGCTACGGCAATACCATGGTGCTATCCCGGGTAGACCTGCAATTGCGCCCGGGCAGCCGCTACGGGCTGCTGGGAAGGAACGGCGCGGGGAAATCGACACTGCTAAAAAGCCTCATTGGCGAACTCCCGCTGCTGGGCGGCACGCGCACCACCGGCGAGCATCTCAGCATAGGCTATTTTGACCAGCAACAGCTGGAAGCGCTGGATATGGATGCCAGTCCCGCCCTGCATTTACAGCGCCTCAGCCCCGGCGCGCGCGAACAGGACATTCTCAATTTCCTGGGCGGTTTCAATTTCCGCGGCACTGCCGCCACCAGCGCCATCGCCCCCTTCTCGGGCGGCGAAAAGGCGCGCCTCGCGCTGGCGATGGTGGTGTGGCAAAAACCCAACCTGCTGGTACTGGATGAGCCCACCAACCACCTGGACCTGGACATGCGCCACGCCATGGAAGTCGCACTGCAGGGCTACGACGGAGCGCTCGTACTGGTCAGCCACGATCGCCACATGCTGCGCAATACGGCGGAAGAGCTGCTGCTGGTTCACGATGGCCGTGTTGAGGAATACCGCGAGGACCTCGAAGGTTACGAAAGCTGGATACTCTCGAGCTACCGGCAATCCGAAAAACGCGAAAGCTCCCCAAGCGAGAGCTCGCGCAAGGAGAAGCGCCAACAGGCGGCATCGCAGCGCGACAAGCTACGCCCACTGCAAAAGCAACTGGATAGGACCGAAGCCGAGATGGCCGCGGTTACCCGGGCCCTGGACGAACTGCGGGAACAGCTTGGCAACAATGAGCTCTATACCGAGAAGAATCGGCAAACGTTGGCCGGTCTGCTGAAACGCGAGGGAGAACTCAAAGTCCGCGCGGCGGAACTGGACGACATCTGGCTGGAGCAGCAACAGACGCTGGAAGAGTTGCTATAGTAGCGTCGCCGTACAACTATCTTCGGAATTGACCAACGCTTGCAGCAAGCGCAATTTCTCGGCACGCCGCATTTTTTTGATAGATGCCTCGCGCCGCTGGGCACAACTGCGATCCGGCTCAGTACCACACCACAGTAACTCCACAGGACGGCGGCCGCGCGTGTAACGTGAGCCGCCCGCCAACGCACCGTTATGTTGCTGCAGGCGCCGCTGCAAATCTCGCGCTACACCCGTATACAGCGAGCCATCAGCGCAGCGCAATATATAAACATGCCAGGGGCCACTCATCCCATCAGGCCATTGCCAGCACTTCTTTCACGCATTCACTGATACCGCGGTAGGCTTCAGACACTTTTCCAGCCAGCATGTAAGCCGGGGTCGTGACCAGCTTATTCTCAGTGTCCACCCGCGCTTCCGAGACCGGGCACTCAAGGTGTTGGCCACCCATCGCCGTGATCGCCGCCGCGGTGTCGGCATCATTACCGATGGTGCAGCGCGCGCCCTCGCCACAGATCGCAGCGGCCATCACGGGAGCGATGCAAATCAGGCCTATGGGTTTGCCTTTTTCATGGAACTCGCGCGCCAGCTTCAGGAAGTCTGCCTGCACAGCCATCCCGGCTCCGGCCACGGCAAAATTACAAAGGTTTTTTGCCGCGCCATAACCACCAGGCACCAGCAGCGCATCAAATTCATCAACTTTTGCCTGCCGGACATCCTTTATCTTGCCGCGGGCGATACGCGCGGCTTCCACCAGCACATTGCGAGTTTCACCTGCCGCCGGCTCACCAGTGAGATGATTGATCACATGCATCTGTTGCACATCCGGCGCGAAGCACTGGTAGGTCGCACCCTGCTGGTCAAGGGAAAGCAGTGTGAGTACCGCCTCGTTGATCTCGGCGCCATCGTAAAAGCCACACCCCGCCAGCACTACGGCAACTTTGCTCATCTGTACTTTCCTCCTTCAAAAACGTTATACGGTCACAGGCGGCGCGTCCGCCTTACACTCATTGGCTGTTGCTCTCAGCCTCGATTCCAGCGGTGATAGCGCTCTACCCAGTGCAGCAAACGCTCCGGCTTGCGCGCCTTGCGCCATTCGCCCGCCACGAATTTGTTGCCCTCACCCAGCGTCGGATAGATGTGGATGGTGCCCAGTATTTTACCGAGGCCGAGGTTATGTTTCATGGCCAGGACGAATTCGTTGATCAGCTCCGCGGCATGGTAACCCACGATGGTGGCACCGAGAATACGGTCGCGTCCCGGCTCGGTCAGCACCTTGATAAAACCGTGGGCTTCACCGTCGGCGATTGCCCGATCCAGGTCCTGCAGTTCATAGCGGGTCACTTCACACGCAATATTTCGCTGCCGCGCCTCGTCTTCATTGAGTCCCACCCGCGCCACTTCCGGGTCGGTAAAAGTCGCCCACGGCACCACGGAGTAGTCGACCTTGAAGCGGCGAAAGCGGCCAAACAACGCATTGACCGCCGCGTACCACGCCTGGTGACTGGCCATGTGAGTGAACAGGTAGGGCCCGGCCGCATCGCCACAGGCGGAGACGGTCGGTATTGCGGTGCTCAGGTATTCGTCGACCGCCACCGTACCGCCCGGGCCAACATCGATTCCCAACTCCTCCAGTCCCATGTTCTCCACATTGGCACTGCGACCCACGGCGAGCAAAACGCGATCAAAAGCTAACGTCTTTTGTCCTCTCGCGGTATTGAACACACAATTTTGTCCGTCGGCGCCTGTGCTGCAAAACAATGGGTCGAAGTTGAGGTTCACGCTTATTCCCTGACGCTTGAATGCGGCAGAGACCAGTTCGGCAACCTCCGGGTCTTCCCTGGGCAATATGCGATCTGCGTGCGTCGCCAGCGTGACATTGCTGCCGAGACGCGCAAACGCCTGCGCCAGTTCACAACCCACAGGACCTGCTCCTAGCACCAGCAACCGCTGGGGCAATGCGTTGATTTCCCACACGGTATCGGAGGTGAGGTAATCCAGGGTGTTGAGACCGGGTATCTCGGGCACTCGCGGTCGCGCACCGCTGGCAATCACGATATTGCGCGCAGTCAGTGTCTGCCCGTTAACCTGCACCGCCCAGGGCGAGACAATACGCGCGTCGCCGAGCACGCAATTCACTCCCAGCTGGGTGAAGCGCTCCACCGAATCGTGAGGTTCAATGGTTTTGATGATTTCCCGCACTCGCTGCATGACCCTGGGAAAGTTCACCTCTACCGTCACAGGAGCCAGGCCAAACTCCTCTGCCCGTCGCGCGTATTGGGCAACGCGCGCCGAACGAATCAGTGCCTTGCTGGGCACGCAGCCGGTATTCAGGCAGTCTCCGCCCATCCTGTGGCGCTCGATCAAAGTCACCTTTGCCTTCACGGTAGCTGCAATAAGCGATGCCACGAGACCCGCCGAGCCGGCCCCAATGACGATCAGGTTATTGTCGAATCGTTTGGGCCTGGTGAAGCGCCCCAGGGACCGGCGCGCTTGCAGATATCCCAGCAACCACCTGGTGCAAAATGGGAATATCGCCAGCAGTACAAAGGAGCCAAGCAGCGGAGGGGAAACGATGCCGGACAGGGATTCCAATTGCCCCAACTGCGTGCCTGCGTTGATGTACACCGCCGTTCCCGCCAACATGCCCAACTGCGACACCAAGTAGAAGGTCCACGTACGAATTGGCAGCAGACCCATCAGCAGGTTAATGAGGAAAAACGGGAACAGTGGCACCAGTCGCAATGAAAACAGGTAAAAGGCCCCGTCTTTTTCAAACCCTGCATTCAGGGCGCCCAGGTGCCGTCCAAAGCGTTGCTGCACCCAGTCGCGCAATAAAATTCGTGACGCAAGAAAGGCGAGGGTGGCGCCAATGCTGCTGGCAAAAGACACCAGTAACAACGCGTACCAGAACCCGAACAATGCGCCACCAGCCAGTGTCATAACCGCCGCGCCCGGCACTGACAGCGCCGTCACCGCCACATACCCCGCGAAATAGATCAACCCGGCCGGCAGAGGATGCTTCACGCACCACTCGCGCAGCTCCCCGACATGCTGCTGTAGCGCCTCAAGCTGTAAATAGCTGCCCAGCCCAAAATAATACCAGGCCGCGAGGGCCAGCCCGATAAGCGCAATAATCGCGATCTGTTTCTTGTGCAATTGGATGCCTTGAAATTATTGAAGCCACATACGCAAACCCTGGTTCAGGCGTAGCCTAGCACGGCCGGATTCAAAGCCCTGTGTGTCTGGTACACGGGCGCAATGGAGCAATAGCTATAGCGGTCGGCTATATCAGCATTCTAAAAAACTCTAGGGGCGCAGTTGTGCACTGCCGATCAGGTGGTATTATGGCTCCCCTTCAAAATTACGCGTCAAAACGACTGAGAATTACACGGAGAAACGCATGAGCAACAAAATCGTCCACGTCAGCGATGCTACCTTTGACGCAGAAGTCCTGAATTCCAATGTCCCGGTCCTGGTGGACTTCTGGGCAGAATGGTGCGGACCCTGCAAGATGATTGCGCCTGTGCTCGATGAAATTGCCGCGGATTACAGCGGTAAACTGAAAGTGTGCAAGGTCGATGTTGACGCTAACCCCGAGATTCCACAGAAGTTCGGTATTCGCGGCATTCCTACCTTAATCGTATTCAAGGATGGCAATGCCGAGGCCACCAAAGTCGGCGCCCTGTCCAAGACGCAATTGACGGATTTCATCCAGGAGGCAATCTAAAGTTCAGGCGGGTCCGGCCATCCGGGCCCGGCCCGTCCGGGCTCCTGACCCAGCGGATCGAACTTCCTTAAAGGTGTAAAAAAGCGGTAGACGGCTCAAGCGGGCCGTGCTACATTCAATTTCGACGCACATTCCTGTGCAATAACAAAAACTCTGCAACCCACGTTAAAGCTACTTTTTGTTGGCATCGCCAACCGGCTTTCGGTTACACGCTCCCTTCCCCTAATGACTCGTGCACACTTGTTTTCTCTATGAATCTAACTGACTTAAAAACCAAATCCACCCAGGAACTGATCGATATCGCCAAAGAAATGGGCCTGGACAACATGGCCCGTTCGCGCAAGCAGGATATTATTTTCGCTGTACTCAAGCGCCACGCGAAAAGTGGCGAGGATATCTACGGCGATGGCGTACTGGAAATCCTGCAAGACGGCTTTGGTTTCCTGCGCTCCGCCGACAGTTCATACCTGGCGGGACCCGACGATATCTATGTCTCACCCAGCCAGATTCGCCGCTTCAACCTGCGTACTGGCGACACCATCTCCGGCAAGATTCGTCCACCGAAAGACAGCGAGCGCTACTTCGCCCTGCTCAAGGTCGACGAGGTCAATCTCGACAAGCCGGAAAACTCCAAGCACAAGATCCTGTTCGAAAACCTCACGCCCCTATTCCCGGACCAGCGCCTGACGCTGGAAACCGGCAATGGCAGCACCGAAGACCTGACCGGACGCATCATCGACCTGGTATCCCCCATCGGCAAGGGCCAGCGCGGCCTGTTGGTGGCACCGCCGAAAGCGGGCAAAACCATCATGATGCAGAACATCGCCCAGGCGATCATCACCAACAATCCAGAGTGTTACATCATCGTGCTCTTAATCGATGAACGCCCGGAAGAAGTAACCGAGATGCAGCGTTCGGTGGGCATACGCGGCGCCGAGGTCGTGGCTTCCACCTTTGATGAGCCACCCTCACGCCACGTTCAGGTTGCCGACATGGTGATCGAGAAAGCCAAGCGCCTGGTGGAGCACAAGAAGGATGTCGTCATCCTGCTGGACTCCATCACCCGCCTCGCTCGCGCCTACAACACGGTGATTCCGAGCTCCGGCAAGGTACTGACCGGCGGCGTCGATGCGCACGCCCTGGAGCGCCCAAAGCGTTTCTTTGGTGCCGCCCGTAACATCGAGGAAGGTGGCAGCCTGTCGATTATCGCCACTGCGCTTATCGACACCGGCTCCAAGATGGACGAAGTGATCTACGAAGAATTCAAAGGCACCGGCAACCTGGAATTGCACCTGGATCGCAAGATCTCAGAGAAACGTGTCTATCCGGCCATCAATATTCGCCGCTCCGGCACGCGTCGCGAAGAACTGCTCACCGCAGAGGACGAATTGCAACGCATGTGGATTCTGCGCAAGCTGCTGCACGGTATGGAAGACCTGCCCGCGATTGAGTTCCTGTCGGACAAACTCAAAGAAACCAAGACCAACGACGAATTCTTCAAGTCGATGAAACGTAAGTAACGCTGAATCCCGGGGTCCTGGATACGCCGTATTGAGCCAGAAGCATTTCCGGGACACGCTACAAACACATCCATGTGCGCTCGACGTCGGCCATCCTTGGCCTCCGACGGTCCCCGAAAAATGCTTCTGACTCAATACGGCTCGCACTGCCAGTGAGCCTAACAGTCGATCCTTAGTAGCTGGCGGGGAAAGATTGCGACCCGCTGTGTCTACGTGTAGTGTCGACTGAAATAGACTTACGGCAAGACAACCCTAGTGAAATACGCCGACCTCAGGGAATTTATTGCCGCGCTGGAGAAGCGCGGTGAGCTGGTGCGGATCCGCACCGAGGTCGATCCCAAACTCGAAATGACCGAAATCGCCGACCGCACGTTGCGCGCCGGCGGGCCCGCCCTGCTATTTGAAAATCCCAAAGGCTACAGCACGCCCGTGCTCGCCAACCTGTTTGGCACCGAGCAACGTGTCGCGCTGGGTATGGGTGCAACGGATCTCAAGGCGCTGCGTGAAATCGGCGAAATACTCGCGTACCTGCGCCAGCCGGATCCGCCCAAGGGCATGCGCGACATCTGGGACAAGGCGCCATTGCTGAAACAGGTGCTGCATATGGCGCCGAAGGTGGTGCGCAATCCGCCCTGCCAGTATCACGCAAAACAAGGGGCGGAGGTCGATCTCAACCAATTGCCCATCCAGACATGCTGGCCGGGGGACGCGGCGCCTTTGATCACCTGGCCGCTGGTTATCACCCGCGGTCCCAACAAGGAACGCCTGAACCTCGGCATTTATAGGCTGCAGGTGTTGGCGCGCAATAAACTGATCATGCGCTGGTTGTCGCACCGTGGCGGCGCACTGGATTTCAGGGACTGGCAGCGACAGCACCCGGGGAAACCTTACCCGGTTGCGGTAGCGCTGGGCGCTGATCCCGCCACCACGTTGGCCGCGGTAACACCCATTCCAGATGCCATTTCGGAATACGCCTTCGCCGGCCTACTGCGCGGCAGCAAGACCGAGCTGGCCGAGTGCTTCACGCCACTGTGTCGCGAGCACGGCCTGCAAGTGCCTGCCCCTGCGGAATACATACTCGAGGGCTACATCGAGCCGGATGAGATGGCGGATGAAGGCCCCTTTGGCGATCACACCGGCTACTACAACGAGGTGGAACGCTTCCCGGTGTTTACCGTCGCAGCCATCACGCACCGCGAGTCACCGATCTACCACAGCACTTATACTGGCCGCCCGCCCGACGAGCCGGCCATTCTGGGTATGGCGCTCAATGAAGTGTTCATCCCGATTCTGCAGAAGCAGTTTCCGGAGATTGTCGATTTCTACCTGCCTCCGGAGGGTTGTTCCTATCGCCTGGCCGTGGTCACCATACGCAAGGAATATCCCGGTCACGCCAAGCGCGTGATGCTGGGCGTGTGGTCCTTCCTGCGGCAGTTCATGTATACCAAGTTTGTCATCGTGACCGACGAAGACGTGAACGCCCGGGATTGGAAGGATGTCATCTGGGCGATGACCACGCGCATGGATCCGCAGCGCGATTCGGTCTTTATCGAGAACACGCCGATCGACTATCTGGACTTTGCCTCGCCGGTCTCTGGCCTGGGCTCGAAAGTTGGCTTTGATGCCACACATAAATGGCCAGCAGAAACCCAGCGCCAGTGGGGCCGCCCGATTGCCATGGATCAGGCGGTGAAGCAGCGTATCGATGAGTTGTGGAACGAACTCGGCATTCCGCTATAACGTATTGCGAGCAGCGCTTTTCCAGCGCGTTGCCAAATGAATTACAGGTGCGCCAACAAGCGGTTGTCAGGTACAGCTATATCCGGCAAGGGCAACTCTGGTAACGCCTTTTCCTGCAGCATCAATCCTTCGCGAAAATAGGCGGCGGCCACCTGTGGCTCACCCAGCGCAGTCAATAGACGGCCCAGTTCAGCACAGACCTCGGGGCTGCGCTCCAGGCGATAACTGCTTTCGAAATAGTCCCGCGCCTTGCCCCACACTTTGGCTCGCGACGATAAACGGCCCAGGGACAACAATAATTGCGGTTCGTCAGCGTGGGCTGCCAGCCAACTTTCGGCTCGCGACAGCTGCCAGGCAGCATCACTACCCTGCACATAACCATACTGGCGCACCAGGGCGACATTCCACTGCTGTCGCAATGCGTTTAGCAACACGTTTTCCGCCCTATCCTGATCGCCCAGCTTGATCAGGTTGTCCACATACGCAGCAGCCAGCGTGGCATCGCGCTGCAACTGCTTGGGCAACTTGTGCCAGATCGCGTGCAACTGCGAGAGGTCGTTGTTGCTCCGGACAAGGCGATTGAGGTTAACCTGCCGCTGCAATTGCTCTAATTCCCCAGGAGCGAGCACCTTGTGCTTCTGCAGCTGCGGCAAAAGTTCGAGCAACTTGTCCCAGTCATTCAAACCCTCGTACGCCCGGCGCAGGAGAATCAACACGTAGGGATGACGATTCGCGCTGCGGGTCGCCTGGTCCAGCGCAGCCACGGCCTGTTGGTATTCTCCGGCCTGCAACTTCAGCTCGGCCAACGCGAACTCCGTCGCCACCGCGGCACTCGGTTCAGCCTCACGGGCGGCACGCAGATACTCTTCAACTTTCCCGGAATCGTTTAGTTGCGCACTGGCGCGCGCGGCCAACAGGTAATTGCCCAATGGCGCCTCGTTGTGCTGCACCCCGCGCAATAACTGGCGTCGCGCTGTGAGCCAGTTGCCCTCCGTAAAACTGATCTGGCCCCGCGTGGTGTGGCGCAGCGCATTGCGCGCCTTGCGTGCGCCCAGCCAGGCCGCCACGGAGCGCCGCCCGCCGATAATCCAGTAGGTCAGCTGCACCAACAGATAGATCCCCAGCACCGACGCCACCAAGAGCAGCAGCCCCACCCACAGGCTGGCCTCCAGCGTATAGTTGCCATAGGACGCCAGCACGTAGCCCGGATCGGTTTCGATGACGGCGACGATGCCAACACCAAGCAGCAGCGCGACAAGAGCCAGGGCAAATAGCTTGCGCATAAGCTACTGGCTTCCTCCCGCCGGAGCTTGCGGTTGAACGGATTCATGCGATGGCTGCGTGGAAGGGCTGCGGCTGGTTGGCTCTTGCAACGGATTGCTTTCATTCAAAGGTAGAAGTGAAGCCCCGCCTCCAGGCGGTTCACGCAACTGGGTGGCTTCCTCCAACGCCTGCAGAGACCGCGAAATATCGGGCTGGGGAATTGCGACTGTTTGTTCCGCCAACCGCGAAATTTCGACCGCCATGGCGCGGGCGGTAACTTCGTCAGACTCCCGGAACTGTGACAGCCATTCCTGCGCCCGATCGAGGCTGGTCGTGTATAACGTCTGGTTACCGGAGAGCGCGGCCAGCTGTGCCTGCTCCAGTAACATACGCAAGTTCTGCCGCACGAGGCCCTCCCACTGCGGGTCCATCAGGGCCTGCATGGGCACATCGCGCCGGCGAATAATCAGGTAATCAGAGAGCTTGGCCAGAGCCGCGGCATAGCCCTGCTGCAAGCGGCCCTTCCAGTTAGTGGCAGCTTCCGGGGCGGGCTGTGCTGTTTGTTCCGGCAATTGGAATATGACCAGTTTGTCCGCCTGGTCCAGCAGCGCGGCGAGACGCAGGTAAATGCCCTCCAGGTCCACCCTGGGTGTTGCGCGCAATGTTGCGATGTCCAGAGCTATGGCCGCGCGCACAGCGTGCAGCCGCGCGTCATCCAATTCCCGCAATACCGCATCCGCACTGTTGAGCAGTGCCTGGGCGGCGACAGGATCGCCCGCCATCACCAGGCGCTGATTGGCCAGGCGCAGCAAGTGCCCCGCTTCTGCCAACAACCAGCTGTCGCGGTCGCTGGCACTGAAACGCGCCAGCGCTTTCTGTTGCTGTGCCAGCTCCGCTTCGACAGCATCCAGGCGGCCGGAGACGCGGGTCGATTCATCGCCCATGGTTGTCTTGATTTCACCCAGGCCGGAGCTCAACTCCTGTTGCCAGCGATCACCCAGCGTTTCCAGCGTGTTCTGTTTTTGCTGTGTCAGGGTTTCCAGTTGCGCCAGGCGTTCGGCCAGGGCGGCTTCCCTGGCCTGCCCCCTGCGCAGTTCCCACACGCCGGAACCGGCCAGTGCGATCACCAACAACAATGAAACCCAGGCTACGGCAGAGGAAGCCCTGCGCGGCGTTGCAAGGGACGGGTTGCCAGCAGGCGCCGTTGGGATAAGCGATTTTTCTACTACCGATGGCACGCCGTTCGAAGCCTCCCGCTCTATATCCTTTGGTTCCTGCTCGCTCACGAGTCATTCTCCAGTGCCGGGTCGCCATTCCTTCAGGGCGAGGAGCATCGCCGCATCCGACGCATTTTCAGCGATGACGATGCGCTCGAAACCAGCCTCGCGCGCCACACGAGCCACCCGTTCTGACGGCACGATCAAGCCTATGTGTTTTAACTTAGTAGGTTCTGAGGGGCTAAGCAATAGCAGCAGGTTGGCGAGTCCCTCGCCACTGCTGAGCATAATTACCTCGATATTCCACTGGACTAAGTTCGCTGCAAGTGCACCTGCCGGCATCTTAGGAGGGCTGCGGCGGTAACAGGCCAGTTCGTCGACCAATGCGCCCCGCCGGGTGAGTTCCTGCGTCAACGCGTCGCGACCGCCCTCTCCCTTGATGATCAACACACGTTGTTCTCGCACGTTCTGCAACGGGGGAACCGCCAGCAAACCTTCGCTGCTCATGTCGCTTCCGGGGGTGATGGCTGCGATATCAAAGCGTTCGAGCCCGGCCGCGGTGGCCGCGCCGATGGCGTACCAGTTCAGCCCAACCGGCAACTGGGGCCAGAAGTCTTCCACCAGTGCCATGCCGTAACGCACGGCATTGGCGCTGATGAATATGACGTGCCGATAGCGGTCCAGGTCCAGCAGCATTTGGCGCTGCGGCGCGGGAAGTTGCGGCAAACTCTCCAACTCCAGCAGCGGCTGGTGAAAGGCACCGTAACCGGCGGCCTCCACCGCCGCACAGAGCGTGTCCGCGGCATCGCCCGCCGGGCGGGTCACCAGTACATTGCAGCCGGCGGCGCGCCTATTTGCCATAGACTTCGGCCAAAATGCCCGCGGCGCCCTGCGTTAACAGATCCTCCGCCACCCGGATGCCGAGCTGCTCTGCCTCTGCCGCCGGTGCTGTAGCCTGGGCCCGCAATATCAGTGTGCCATCGGGACGGCCCACCAGCCCCCGCAACTGCAATTGCCCGTCGCTCGCCAATTCCGCATAACAGGCGATGGGCACCTGGCAACCGCCTTCCAGGCGACGGTTCATGGACCGTTCCGCGATAACTCGCAAGGCCGTCGGTTCGTGGTGCAGGGATTGCACCAGGGTGCGCGCTGCAGTGTCATCGTTGCGCAGTTCAATGCCTACGGCGCCCTGCCCACCAGCGGGCAGGGAGTCTCCAACTTCAATGCGCTGCGCGATACGGTCCGCAAAACCGAGGCGTATCAATCCTGCGCTGGCCAGAATGATCGCGTCATACTCACCGTCGTCCAGCTTGCGCAGCCGGGTGTTGACATTACCGCGAAGAAATTTAATTTGCAGATCGGGGCGGCGCGCGCGCAACTGACACTCGCGCCGCAGGCTGGAAGTGCCAACCACGCTGCCCTGCGGCAAGGCATCCAGGGTGCGGTACCGGTTGCTGATGAACGCATCGGAAGGATCTTCCCGCTCACAAATCGCGCCAAGGCACAGGCCGGCGGGAAACTCCGTCGGCACATCCTTC